>Ga0209291_1001984_pt1 | contig 17280 bp, 13 predicted proteins | sample GOMGulsemesocosm_FD_184633 | JGI IMG/M metagenome (GOLD analysis project Ga0209291, IMG submission 184633) | Methane-oxidizing microbial communities from mesocosms in the Gulf of Mexico - GOM9B Gulf of Mexico (SPAdes) (version 2) | ecosystem: Environmental > Aquatic > Marine > Cold seeps...
CATGTACCCCGTTAGCGTCAACGAACTCGTCGGCCTAGCCTACAGCGACAGCCTAATGCCCAGCCTAGTCACCAAACTAGACAGCGACAAACTAGGCCGCAAAGAAGTCAGCTGGCAAACGGTGGTATTGACGCCAAAAGGGCGGGTGTAGGTGGTTTAAAAAAACATATAATAATTCATAGTGTTATGTTATTTTGTCTCGGATTTTATCATTCATTATATTATTGATATGTAAGGGACTACCGTTGGAAGACATTAAAAAATGCGAGTGTGGTGAGGAAAAAGAGTTTGGTGCAACCATCAAAATTCATTGTCAATCATGCTCAATTGTTGTGAAAAAAATCTCGTTTGCGAAACCATTTAAAGTAGCTGGAATCGCTGTGGTTCTTGCTTATGGCGGCAGTAACTTTGTTGATTATGCTATCTCAGATAATCGTTACCCTTTAGATGTAGAGCATGCAGTCATTGAGGCCTGTATTAGTTCGTCGCAAGAGCCATTATCTTATCGTCATTTTAGTAAAAAAAGAGTCCTTTGTTTGTGTGCTATGGAAAAGACGATGAATGAGATATCTTACACACGATATGTAGTCAATGAGAGTGGATTTTTACAAGCGTTCGAAGAACATGCTCAGAGTTGTAACTAGCCTAACGAAATAGTTAGGCTAGTTAGTAATATTAATCTTCTAAATATTCGTCGTTGTTGGGATTGTGGGCATCTGACCAGTCATCCATATCAGCGTCGTTATTTGGGTTATTAATATCAGACCAAAGGTCTAATTCATCGTCGGACATATCAGATGAATCAGGCATGGCTACTTGCCACTTCTGTTATTAGAGTTCTTTGCAGCAGCTGACTGAGCACGTGCAGCAACAGAACCTTTTTGGGTTTGGCCACCTGATTTACCTGCGTTAGCAGATTGAATACGAGCAGCGGCATCACTTGTCATTGGTGTTTTAGAGTTAGACATATTTGTAGTTCCATATAATTAAATTTAAAGAGTTAAATGCTCTAATATCAGCACTTAATAGATGTCCTCGCTAGGACAGTGCAGACTTTAGCAAAGGTGTTTGGGACATTTAGGGACAAAAATGACGGAAACGAAAGAATTACAAAAACAAATAAAAACGACAATAAAAAGAATGAAATGGTCACAGCAAAGGTTAGCTTATGAACTGCTTGATGAACTAAATGAGAATGCCACAGAGCCTGAAGTAGTTAGTTTTTATGAGAGTTTAAAGAAAGCATTAAACCGTGCCTCAACGGAACCTGATTTACTACGCCGTTATCTAGATATTATTAGTCTTCATCAAGATTTTGAAAAGGCCAATATCATCGCTCCAAAGTATATAAGCACTAATCAGTTAAGTAATGATATGGAAAGTGGCATGAGCCAAATTTCAAAAAAAATAGCGAAAATGATTATATAAAAAGCAAGAAGGAACTGAAATTATGGATATAAGCTTCAAGGCCTTGATTCGTAAGGGCTGATGAACTATTGTCAGTATTAATAATTTACTCACTTAACTCCGATGGATTGGATTGTGTGCTACTTTGGCAACAAATCACTTCGTCATCCAAATGGCGAACATCATGGCCGACGCATTAAGTTTCAAACAAGCGCTGTCAGTGCTTTCTATATCTTCCCCCTATTCGGTTGCTACTGAACGTGCGGCGTCAATATCGCAAGGGCTTGATGATATAAAGAAGTACCTTTATATCGAAACCGATATCGAGCAAGACTTTAAAAAAGCATTAACATCATTGACCAATGGCCAGCCTAAAATAATTTTCTTATGTGGCAGTAGTGGTGATGGTAAATCAGAGATCTTGACACGACATAGCCAAGAATTTTCAGGGCGAGCTAAGTTCCACTTAGACGCTACTCACAGCTTTAAGCCTCACGATTCAGCTATTGATACGTTAAACACTGTCTTTAGTGACTACAATAATCAATCTGATCCACTAGTCATTGGCATCAATGTTGGAATGCTCGGAAATTATGCGCAAGAAGGAAGCGATGAAGTAGTAAAAGCATCAATCAAAGAATTTTTAAGTAATCAGCAGACTCCCGATGATCATATATACCTAGATTTTGAACAGTATCCTAAATTTAAGTTAGAACGTAATGGCCACACCTCTAAATTTGCCAAAGACTTATTGCAGCGCATAACGGCGCCAACCGATAATATTTTACGCCAATACTTTGATAAAGAACTTCTGCGTGACGATTGTGAAAAACAGCTTTGCGCCAACTATGAGTTACTAAGTATTGATGCGGTACAAGATGTCATTATTGATTTGTTATTCAAAGCGCGCTTGGTTAAAGATCAGTTCCTCACAGCTAGAGCGCTATTGGGTTTTATTCACCATTTAATCGCTGGCAATGACTATTTGTTCGATAACTTATTCACCCCTGATGAAAATGAACTATCAGCCAAAATTGCAGAATTTGACCCTTCTAATATTCGCTCAAAAATCACCGATGATTTTGTGTTGTCGCATAGCTTAAATTTACCAAACGAGCAGTTAGACCAATACAAAGTCGCGTTAAAAGAAATTAACATCACTGTCGATAATGACACGCCAGCATGTTCGATATTACGTTTGCTGTATTTATTAAGAATGTCAGACTTCTCAAATCAATATCATCAAAAATTTGCGGACGTTTTTAATGAAAAGTTAGTTGAACATTACTCACGTATCTGGCATTTACATCAAGGGTTTGATGATTCAAGTGAAGAGCGGGCAACCATCCGCCATTTTTATCGAACCATCGTATTTACAGCATTTCACAAATACAATAATCGCAATGCAGTTGGCACTGAAAAGGATGATTTTTTTCTTTCAATGCACAACAAGTACAGCTTAGTCGCGCAATTAGAAATGAAGGCAAATATTAGCGAGATAAAGAAAGACAATGGCGATAACGTGTCTCACTTTAATGCTTATTTCAAAGTGGAAGATCAAACAATCACTTTGCCAATTAATATTAATTTACTTAACTTAATGCAACGTATCGTTTTGGGCTATAGGCCGAATAAACATGATAAAAGCACCGTTATTATGCTTGATGAAACCGTTGCTAAAATTGCCAAAATAGCTAACAAATCAAAAATATTGCATGTAATAAGTAAAGACAACCGATTCAAAATAAAAAATAATAACGACGAAGAAACACTAGAGGTTAGTGGAATATGAGCGAGCTAATATTAAAAGGCGATTTACCATCGCAAGCTAGTGATATTAAGAACAATGAAATTAGAGGAACCAACGGCTATTTCCCTATCCGCGCTGGTGATAGAAATAAAAAAGGTATGTTTGATTGGGGCAGTGTAATTGGACATGTGGTAAAGACATCATATCGAAAAATACTAAAAATCGATAAAAAAGAACTTAGCGAAGATGAAAAAGCACTCATCGAAGACCAGAAAAAGATCAGCCCCGAAGAATATTTAGAAATATTTAAACATCGTTGTAAAGCTATTTTTTTGAATAAACTCGACGAAGAAGACTTTTGGCCTGTGCTTGAAGATATGTATTTTAAGGGCGAAGAGCTATACAAAATATCTCCACAATTCTTGCTGTTTAAACTTAACAAAAAAAACAAAGGTACCGCAGCGAGTGAGCGTTTAAGTAATGTCTATACCAGTCTACTAGCTGATTTTATCTTTGAGCAGCGTCCCAAGTCGACGTTAAATTTCTTAGAGCAGCAACTTTTCCAACAGCTAGAACAAGTGATGAAGTCTGAAAAAGACACCCAAAATGCGATCAATGAAGCGCCGTATTTGCCATTTATGTCTCGACTGTTTCAGCAAGACTTGCAGTTTTTAGGGCAAAGACCTAAATATATGCTGAGCGTGTTACCAGAATACCTAAAACTTTATGGGCATTTGTACGCCTCGCAGTTTGCGCTTAACTTACGCGGTTGGCGTGCTGGTGAGCCAACATCCAAGCCTAATTATTTTATTCTGGACTCAGAAAGAGCCAGTGACGAGCGCACGCTCGTAAAGAACAATGGCTACAAGCAAATTCATAGTGCTTTTTACTCTGTGTTTCCATATGTTTCTATGAATGAAACACTACAAAGCAAAGAAAATAAGCAGCAACCACTGTGGGCGCTTGCTAAAAATATAGCCGAATATCCAGGCAGTGCTACCTTGTTAAATAATTTCGCCGAGGCATTTAAAGATCGACGAGACCTAGACACTATATTAGCATCAAGCAACGATCCTCTTATCGCTTTGGACGATGTATTAAAGCTTGCTAGCGCTCAGTTTAAGCGCGGGGAGACACGCCATGAAATTAATAATGATTACGTGAAAACCATTCAATCGGAACTGTGTGGTGACTTTATTCAGCGCCGTGGTCGTGCGGGTAATGTACTCGTGTTAAATCAAGACTACCTGTTGCTGCTAACAAACTTATCAATTGGTGAACAACCAAACCTGCGCTTTCACGAACTGATTAAAGCGTTTGAGTCTCGTGGTGTTTATTTTGATAAACAATCGCAGCAACTATTAATCGAATTTTATGAACGCATTGGCAATGTCGAGCGTATGAGTGACAGTGGAGATGCAGTTTATGTCAGCAAAACAGTTTGAGTCCTTTTTAGTCGATCAATTTTTAGCGCCAGAAATACAAGCGCTAATAGCAGGCTTTAGATATCAGTTTCAATCGCCAGATATTAAAAATAGCATACGCCTACATAACGCATTCATTGCAAATGCAGACAGTGAAATACAGCTACACAATGTAAAAATTGATGCACTAACCATTAATAACACCAAACTATTACCCGTGTTACACAGTGACAACGGTAATGGGTATTCCGAAAATTTCATATCACACTTACGTGATGAAGTGGCTGGTCAGCAGGGGGACTTTAAAGGTACTGCACTTTTAATTATTCATAACTCGATGCTTGATACCATTATTAACTCAGCAGAAGATGTGTCTGGGTTAGGAGCTATCTGGCATCCAGAGAAAATAAAACAGGCATTACATCTACTTATAGACGAAACTGACGATGCATCACAGGTATCAAAGTGCCTACTTGATTTACGTTTTAATCAAATCGTCGAAGATGGCGCAACCATGTTCGGATTCGACAAGCTTTATAATGCATTGCTCGATGGTGATTTAAAGTTTTTCGAGCTGGACATGCTTGATGATCCTGCAATGGTAGAGTTATCAAAAAATGGTAAACCCGCGCAAATAAGTGCGCGCTTAGAACGCAATAAGAGTTTGTTTGATACCTTAGACAACATAACTCATCATTTTCCAAATGAACTGACTGACAAGCTAGCAGAACATCACTTTAGTGAAACATTTGTCAAAGAAAATTTTGCAGGTGATGATCCCGATCGCTGGAAAACAGAATTAAGTTACAGCGCTTGCCTGCAAGAGCAAATGCACAATAAAACCAACTTATTAGAATTAGAGAAAGAAACCTTAACTCAGGGCGAGCTTATTGCTAAAAGCAGAGGTGAAAAAGGCACTGCTGCGCGTGAGCGTCACTTAATTGTGCTGCTTGAACCAGAGCAAACAACCTTTGAAATTGAATTGGTTTTCATCGGCGGAAAAGTTGAAGCAAAACAATGCAAGCTACAACATAATAAGTTTGGCAAAGTTGACATAAATTCCCCCTCCAATGCGGGTGGTAAACGCAGTAAATTTTCAGTGACTGGCGAATATAAAAATCAGGCAATGTTTTTCTCGGTCGAACTAAAACGTGATATCACCGCCGAAAAATATAAATTTAGAGTATTGGTTATCCGTCAAGGCGACTTTTACGTCGATGCATTCAAACACTGCTTCTTGCTTGTGCCTAATAATAAGCCTGAAAATTGCCGTGTAATCTTACAGACCGAAGACAGCACATTTCAGATAAGTGAATTGCCGGGGCTATCAACGCTTAGTGACAACGGCGAGGTTTTTGATAATAGCGCAGTGGGTCACGTCGACTTTGAAAAAGTAGCCAACGAGTCTGACATGTTGCATTTTAGCGTTAAAGGCGGCGACACTAGCTTAACCTTCAATGTTGAAGGTGCAGTGGCAACTGACGCACTTTCCTTACCATTAATTTTAGATACCGACCGCTTTGTTCGTTTATATCAAGACGACTATTTTGGTGTATTTAATCGCGCCAAAAACAAGGTGCTGTTAGACAACAAAGAGTTTGCCCCCAAAGCACGTCGCTTAACGTTATTACAACGTGAGGCGCAATTGGTGGATATGCAAATATTAACCAAAGTAGAGCAGCTTGAAAATAGCGTGACCGTACAACAGTTAGAAGCAATTGATGCTGCTTTATATTGCGCCTACCGTGATTTGTTTGAATATTGCAGTGTAAACAAAACACTGCCGAGTATTAGTGGTTGGGGAGAAGAGTTTAGGGCGTTCGTGCAAGATGTCGTGAGTTCTTACGAACAGTATTTGTCGACAATTGGCACTGATGTGCTGCTAAGTAAAGAGCAAAAAACTGTCGTTAATATTGGCTTTTGTAATTATGACGGCCACGAATGTTTAAGTCCATTTCATCCTTTGGTATTGGCCTATTACTTAAGCTTAACTGAGCAAATAGTGGCAGACGAATCGGGCAGTTTTAAAACACTGCCGCCAGTCACGCTTGCGCGCTTAAACCCACAAGGCTTGTTACCTTTTGTTTATCATCCACTGCATCAATTCTCTTACACTCAATTAGACAAAGACAATAGTTTTTGGCTACAGCTAGTGCCTAAACAAGACACCAGTTACGACTATGTACGCAAGTTAGTAAAAGAAAAAGTCGGCGAATTTAAAGAGGCGTTCACGGCATTATTCACTGCTGGACCACGATCAACGTTAATCATTAATTCAGTAAATAATCACAGCAACCATGAACTATTTATGGGGCTGGTGGATTACGTAAAATCTGAAAAAGAGAACGTGTGCAAAATTCACGTTAACTTATACGATGACAAACAAATCCATAGCGAGTTTGATAGCTTTTCTGAAGCCGCGAGTTATGACGAAATAAAAGAAACATACGAGCTCAACAAAGGTAAAGCAAAAGAGCAAGCGGACATGATTATCGACTTGTTACGCACGCGCCTTACCTTTAGCAAATTTAAAAACAAGCTTGGTGACGCGCAAGCTTATGCTCACCTTAGTTTTTTCCGTAACAACAACGAAGTAGAAACCAGCGCCGTCAACATCGACAAAGAGCTTAGTGGCGTGGTTTGTAACGGGTTATTGGCAGGTGAAGCGGCGGCAATTCAACAGGACAAATACTTTACTGGCTTTGGGTTGAACAAGGTAAACACCGACAACAAACTGCACCTAACTATTGCCAAGCAACTCGGCGGCTTAATCGAGCCTGCCCGTAGTTCAACCACCAAATACAATGGGTCAAACGGTTTAGCGCTAGCAGTAAGTGACAATTTTAAGATCTTACTGGATGAGTCTTACAAAAGCTCAATTTGGACCACGATTATCGATCCTAAAGTGACATTAGAGTTTTTTGAAAGCTCAAAAGATGTCGTGCTAATCCACTATTCTGACAATTACACTAATTCAGCAAATTACGACGCCATTACCGTCACCAAAGAAACTCAGTTATACAAAGCTGTGCTCGAAGAGGAGGGCGGTTTAATCGAAGAGTTTAATGCCTTTAATGGTGATTGGTTATTAAAGATGATTAGCGCATCGACCAATGAACGTAAAGAAAAGCGTGGCATTATTGGTGCCTACAAGTTTGTTAATTGCTTACTGTCTCAATCAGACATTACATGGGTGCCATTGTCCGTTGCTGAAATGATCCGAGTGGCAGGTAACATCGGACTTAAAATGACCGACAGCGACTTCTCGCGCAATGTGAATGGTTACAAATCAGGACTTATTTCAGACGATGTACTGTTTGTTGGTTTTAAAGACCGAGAGCTTTACATATTACCGCTCGAAGTAAAAGCAGGGTTAAAACAAACCCACAAAAAAGGCGTTGAACAAGCCAAAGAGCTCAAGCGTTATTTAACCGAAGACATTCTAGGACGTGACGATCTTGCTGGGCATTTATATCGCGGTCTATTCATCCGCCAAATCCTAATGCAAGTAGATAAATACAAATTGTATAACCTCTATCCTAAGGACTACTTTAAGCCATTACTTAATGATCGAGAATGGTGGCTGCAAGGCGAATACCCAATCGCAACCATTGCAGACTACCCAGCAGGATTTTTAGTGTCAGTAGTTGAAAACGACACTTTCCTTGAACCTGAATTTGAGATGGTTGACGAAATCTTAAAAATTCAATTTCCAGTGAGCTATTTACCTAAGTTCTTAAACACGCCATTGCAAGAAATGATGTATGACGTTCAGCCAGAAAAACTATGTCATGTGCCAGAACAATACATTCTGAAACCGAACGCCACTGCTAATAGCACAACAGTAATTAAGCCAACGGAAGCAGTAACAAGCAGTAAGCCAGCACAGGCACCAACACATTCAGCCGTTGATGATGCTCAAGATGTACCAACAGCGCCACAACAAGCTCAAAGCACTGATACATTGAAAGTGCTAATTGGTCACGACATTCGCAATGAAGCACCAATATTGTGGGAGCCAACCAACACCGCTAAGTTCATGAACACTAACTCCGGCATTATTGGCACCATGGGCACAGGTAAAACCCAATGCACCAAATCGGTAGTCACCCAGCTTTATCGTAACCAACACAACAATGTTGATGGTAAAGCAATCGGCATTTTAATCTTCGATTACAAATCTGATTACGTTGATGACAAGTTTATGCAGGTGACTAATGGCAAGAAATTCAATTTACATAAACTGCCATACAACCCACTGAGCTTGTTTGGTGATACACCAATGTTACCAGTGCATACCGCACGCGGGTTCTCTGAAACCATGGGTAAAGCCTTTGGCTTGGGGCAAAAGCAGCAATTGAGATTACGTAAGCTGATTAGTGAAGCCTACGAGCTTGCTGGAATCCACAAAAGCGATAAATCGACATGGAGCAAGCCTGCGCCAACTATCGCTGATGTATGGGCGTTGTTTGAAGAAAGCGACCCAACCGAAGATTCATTGTACGCAGCACTCGAAAGCTTATACGAGCTAGAAATATTTGAAGACAATATTGCGATGTGCACAAGTTTATATGAGCTAGTTGACGGCGTTACCGTGATTGAATTAGCTGGTTATCCGGGTGAAATACAAAACTTAGTCGTGGCACTAACGCTTGATTTATTCTACTCACAAATGCAAAAACAAGGCAAACCACAAGTCCATGGCGATTTTAGACAAGTAACCAAACTGCTGCTGGTGGACGAAGCCGACAACTTCATGTCACAAAACTTCCCAAGCTTGCGCAAAGTTCTTAAAGAAGGGCGCGAATACGGTGTTGGCGTGATTTTATCAACACAAGATATTACCCATTTCAAAACCAGTGAAAATGACTATTCAGCCTACATCCTAAGCTGGATTGTTCACCGAGTTGGTCAAATAAAAAATCAAGATATTAAGTCCATTTTCAATAAAGATGACAAAGCAGATCAAGACCAACTGATGAAAACCATCCGTGAACTCGATAAGCATTACAGTCTTTATGTCGATGGTGATAAGAAGATAACAAAAATTAAAGATAAAGCATTTTGGGAATTATTGAATGACACCTAATGAATTAAGGCAAGCCGTATTGGGTGTTAAGCGTTGGTCGCGTAGCGATCAGCGTGCGCCTAATAAGCCTCTGATGATGGTTTACGCCTTAGCTAAGTATGTGCAAGGTCATGATCAAATGTTTAGCTTTGAAGATGAAGTTGAGCATGATGTAAATGAGTTGCTTAAACGATTCGGGCCATCCCGTAAGTCATATCATTCTCTTTACCCATTTTGGCGTTTGATTAATGATGGTTTTTGGCGACTAGATAACGCCGAAGATTGTTTGCCTCGGAAAAGTAATACCGACCCACCGAAGTCGGAGCTAATTAAGTACGGCGTCACAGGGGGATTTAATAACGAAGCGTTTGAGTTGTTAAAAACTGATACTCAGTTGGCTATCGAATTAATTGAATCTATTTTAACTGAGAATTTTCCTGAAAGTGTTATTCCTGAAATAACAGCACAGCTAGGGCTAGAATTTACATTTAGGCAAGTCTTAAAACGAGATCCTAATTTTAGAAAAAAAGTATTAGAAGCATATAATTATCAATGTGCTATTTGTGGTTATGATCTAAGAATTGGTGATATATCCATTGGTCTAGAAGCCGCGCATATTAAATGGAAACAATTTAATGGACCTTGCGATGTTAGTAATGGCTTAGCACTTTGTGCTATTCATCATAGAGCCTTTGATAAAGGTGTTGTTGGTTTAGCAGAGGATTATTCCATTACAATATCGCGGGCTGTCAATGGCGGTGATTGGGTCAAACTGCTTTTCTTTGATTATGAGGGCCTGACTATCTTTTTACCTAGAGATAAAGGAATGCAACCGTCTGTTCATTTTTTAGAATGGCACAGCCGTGAGGTATTTCAGGCGGGGGAATAAAAATAAAAATGATAGTTTTTTGATATTACGTTTTTGATAAGTTACTAATGGATATTCTTTAATGACGACAACAAATAATCAGGATAAAGTTCGAGATTTAGCCTATATGCAACAACATCATGTACAAATGTTCTACTATCCTCAATCATGGGCAAGGGCGACTGATAATAGGAGTATAACGTGGAACAGTGTTAGTTTTCCTCCTTCTCCTCGCAGGATTATACCTAATAACCCAGGTGTATACGCCTTTGTTGTGGAGCCTAATATGTTTAATCTTCAACCTGCAAACGGTCTTTTCTATATAGGAAAAGCAACAAGTTTGTACGATAGAATAGGTGCATATATTACAGATAATAACGCTGATTATGACTCATCATATACAAGAGCTCATATTTGGATGATGTTGAATCAGTGGAGTGGTCACTTGAAGTACTATTATACAGAAACCAGCACTGTTGCTGAAGCGGAAGAATTAGAGGATCAAATGATTATTGCATTTAAACCACCTTATAACAAAAAACTTGATGCTCAGACTGGTCGAGCAGTGAGGGCTTTCTCATGAGTAATTTAACATTATTACCAGCTATTCGCAGTCGTGTAGGAGACTGGATGTTCTACTCAACAGCAATGTCGTTTGAGCATATTAAAGATCTAATTAAAGCACCAGATGAAATACATGAACGGAAGGAGTTATCAAATTGGATCCAAAGAGAGGCAATTGATACGCATGCTGATGCAATATCGTCTTACATAAAAACTAACGATCAACGTTTCCTTGGTGCGCTTGTTGTCGGTGTTTATGATGGTAACCCTAATTGGATCCCTTTGGATGTGAATTATACAAATGATTTAGTTTCGATACCTGAAGATCAAAAAAGAAACATTGATGGTAAATTAGGCGTTTTACAACTTACTGGTGCTGAAAAACTATTCGCTATAGATGGCCAGCACAGAGTTTCAGGTATAAAAAAAGCTTTAGAGAATATCGATGAAAAGGTATATATAGAAGAAGTTACCGTAATTTTTGTATCACATGACGCTTCAAGCACGGAAGGTAAACAAAGAACACGGAGATTGTTTACTACGCTAAATAAAAAAGCAAAGCGGATCTCTAAAGCTTCTGAAATTGCACTTGATGAAGACAATGGATTCGCTATTGTAACTAGAAACTTAATTGACACTCACTGGTTGTTTGAAGATGAACGTGCGCATATATCATATACCAGCACAGGCTCTATAGTAGCAACTCATCAAACAGCGATTACTAGCGTAGTGGGTCTGCATGAAATTGTGCAAGATCTATATATAGGCGATTCAAAAGCAAAATTTAAAACCGAAAGACCTTCAGAAGATCTACTTGCAGCACATTTGTCCAATTGTACTGCGTATTTAGATTACCTATTGGAACACTGTGCTGAATATAAATATGTTTTTGTTGATTTAGCTTTAAACGCAAGTGATTATCGAACCAATGAGCGTAATCATTTGCTTTTTAGGCCTGTAGGTCAGCGAGCATTTGCTAAAGCCACACAAATTTTGATGCAGAGGGGTAATAATCTGCATGGTGCAATAAATCAGTTGTTAAATGTGAATTTGCTCATTAATACCGATGATTGGCATAATATTCTTTGGAATCCTATTGATAATACAATGATTACTAACAAAGTGGCTTTAGCAGAGACTCAATTATTAGCTCTTTCCGGTAATCCTGCTCAGAGTAAGAAAAAGCAGAGTAATTTGTCAGAGCTATTGGAATCGAGAGATAGTTGATTAGAAATAGCAAAAAGTTTTTTTGATTTCTCAAAGATGCAATACCATTCTCAACATGGGCCGCCCACGCGGCCTGTAATTATTTACCTTCAAGGCTTGGGTATTTCAGTTTTAATACCTGTGCGGTAACTAACTGGGTTTCACCAAGCCAAGTGATTTTGTCTAGTGTTAAACTGCCATCGAGTTTTCTTTGGTCGTTTTCGGAGTCGGTGTAACCTGATTTTACCGATCTGAAAAATGCGATGTGGGCTGAGACATTTGGCGCAATATCGGTAAAGGATTTTAAGCGTTATTCAACTGTACGTGAAAGTTGTATTCTGTTCGCTAACATTACACGCACTTAGTTGATTGTTACTGAAAAAGTTACCTTCGACTAATTTCTATGATTTAGTTTTGCTATCAATTTGTCGCGGTGGTGTGAGTCGAGACGACTAAGCTGTGTATCAATAATGACAGGCAGCTTACGCCCTGATGTTTTACCCAAAACTTCGAGAATTGCGATAGCATAGCTCTTTTAGACAATTGAAATATGATTGAAAATCTACTTTCGGTATATATAATTAGTGAATTCTTCATTCGAATTCAAGCCGCTAGTAGTTACCCAAAATTTAACAAATTCCATTTTTAAACCATCAACAAGAATGTGATCTATTTCTGGCTGGTCATAATGAAAATAACGTCTAACACTATTGTCTGTTGATCGTGATTTCAGAGAGAAATAAAGGACACCGCCATCCTTTAATGATTTAAACAATTTGTAAAGTGCTCGCTCCCATTCATCTCCATTTAAATGAAGTAGCGATGCGCAAGCCCAAACAAGATCAAATTTCGAAGAGTAATTGATTGTATCGAAACTCTTTTGTTCACAATAGGCAAATGGATATTCATTGCAGAGTTCTACCATTTTTAGTGAAGCGTCGAATGAGGTGACTTTAAATCCATTTTTAAGAAAATATTGCGTGTCTCTTCCTGTACCACAACCAGCATCTAAAACCCTAGATCCATCTTCCACCAACTTACGAACTTCATCATAAATAGCTGTCATATCTATCGAGTGCGTTTTTTTATGGTACTCAATGGAAAAAGTATCATAATATCCAATTGTTTTGTTTATTTTTATTTTTGGACTTAAAGAGTTAGGTTTTATTATATTTTGAAGTTTGTTAATTTCGTTATCAATCGCACCATTGATTTCTATAGGAAAGACAATACTCTCTAACTTTTCACTTAAGCCATCAAGTTCCCCTGCTGTTGCCAATTTCAAAATCCGATAATGGGCTGTTAATTTCCCTAATAAAGAGTGAAGTTCAGGGTTGTCGATATAACCACTTTTTTCTTCAATAAGTTTTAAAACTTGACTAGAAATCTCACAGATTTGATTAAGTAATTTTTGGTCATATTTTTCGAACCGTAGTGAGCCATTTTTTTCATTTGTCTTTGTCAAATATCTTAAGGTTCGAAACCTACTGCCTTGTGCTTTCAGTGCATTTTTTTCATTTAGTGCGAAGTGCGAATAAATGATGCTGGACTCTTCTAGTAAGGCATTACAAGGGCCGTAGAAATTTTCTATTTTCTCTTTTGCTCGTAAAATAGCGTCATTTTTTTTATTTATCTCAAGTAATTCTATTTGATGAGCGTGATCTTTTGAATACTTTTTAATGGTTTTGTAGGCAACCACTAATGAAATTAATGTAGTAGCAACACTGGCCAACACTGTTAATTCTGCTGTTTTAATTCCAAATATTTTCGACGCGTTCGGAGATGTTATTTGAGATGTGCTGCAATTCATTGTCGGCGTTATCAGAGGAGTGTTTATTGTCATATTATTAACAGCCATTGACACTGAAGTATCGGGTACGCCTTTAACGACTTGAACAACCGGAGTGGTTTGATTATTACTCATCAGTTATAACTCCCGTGCTATTAGAGAAAGAGACTTGTGATTCCTTAGTCCAGCAATACCATCCTCAACATGGGCTGCCCACGCGGCCTGTAATTCTTTGCCTTCAAGGCTTGGATATTTCAATTTTAACACTTGCTCGGTAATTAATTGCGTTTCGCCAAGCCAAGTAATTTTGTCTAGGGTTAAGCTACCATCGAGTTTCTTTTCGTCGCTCGGGGAATAAGTGTAACCAGACTCTACTGATCTGAAAAATGCGATGCGGGCTGAGACATTTGGCGTAATATCGGTGTAGGATTTTAAGCGTTTTAATTGCTCTTCAACGGTGCGTGAAAGTTGCATTCTGTTCGGTAACATTACACTGCCTCCTTGGTTGATTGTTGCTGCCAAAAGTAACCTTCGACTAATTTTGAAGATTTAGTTTTACTATCAAACTTTATTTCAAAGGCGTGAGAAATACGCTCGCCAAATTTACCTTGGTTAAAGTATTTTTCGTCTACTTCGGTATCAGTCGATAAGATAATGACCTGATGGCTAGCATCGGGGAAGTAACGCTCGATTAGTTTGTCGCGATGATGCGAGTCGAGGCGACCAAGCGGCGTATCAATAATGATAGGTAACTTGCGGCCCGATGTTTTACCCAAAGCTTCGAGAATCGCGATAGCGTAAATTTGCTTCTCACCAGCAGAGAGTTCTTTACGATTAATGATATGCTCATTTTCATCAATCAACTCAACATCAAAGGTTTTAATGTTGATGCGTGCCGAAATATTTAAATCATCTTTACGTGCTAATTTTTGGTAGCTTTTAATGAATTCAGTCTCAAGCTGCTTAACTCGCACTTCGGTTAGCTCGGTTGCAAATTCAGCCAATAATTGATTGGTTCTTTCGGCGTTGGTAACAGCCTCTGACACATTACTTGCTGATTTGTATTTGTCTTGTTGGCGTTGGATCTCTTTGGCAATTTCAATTGACTGTTCGAGCTTAGCTTTGGCTTTAATTAACTTGTTATTTCGAGCTAATATTGCTTTGGTTTTCGCGTCATTTAATTTGGCTATATCAACAAGTTTTTCTGCCACGCGGCTTTCGTCTGGTGCCCGTGCTATGTTACTTTCTACACTGTCTATTTCTATGATTGTTTCAGTTAGTTGTTGTTTTAGCGATTCTAATTCTAGTTTTGATTTAGGCGCTGCTACTTCAATTTGGTGAATGATTTGTCCACGCTCGCGTTCCGACAAATCTAATTGCAGCTTTAGCTCGTTTGCTTGAGTTTGGTAATTATTAAAGCATTGATCAATCGCTGTTTGTGCCGCTTGCTCTGCCTTGTTGTCGCTATTTAAATGTTGGCTAATTTGTTGTTTGTAGTTTGATAGCTCTTTAACAAATGCGTGTTTTTGTTTCGCTTGCGCTTCGTCTTCCAAGGTTTTTAACAGATTGTTAAGCGTATTCTTAGCCAATGAAAGTGGTAGCGCACCTTCCATTTCTTTACGGATGTTTGCTTCAAGCGACTTTTTCAGTGTTTGCAGCTCTTTTACTCGGGCTTCTTCTTGGGCTTTAGTTTTTGCCCATGCACCGCCTAAATCCATCACGCTATTGTTGGCGTCGCTGATATCTTTGTTTAACGCAATGATTGGCGTGGCTAGCCCGTCAGCTTCATTAACTAGAATGTCAGACAGGTCTTCTAGATCTTTTCGCTGTGCTTCTAAAGTGGCTATTTCTTTTTTGAGCTTGTCTGGCATTGCCTGAGCTTGGTGTGGCTTTAAAAAGATGTTTAAGTCATTTTTAAGCCGCTCGATAACGTCAATACCAAGTAAGCGTCGCACGGCAGTGCGTAAGACATTGCCCGATTGATCTTCGGCTAAATCTGCTATTTTCTCACCATCGAAAAAGAACAAATCAGCGATGCCAATTGGAATGAGTTCATTAAGAAATGCTTGGCATTGATCGTAGCCAAGGCTTGATTCTGGGATGTCGTTTTTATAAAGAAACAGTTTGTCTTTTTGTCCACGCTGCCAAGTGCGAATGACTTTGTATTCACTTTCAACGCCTTGTTGGCTGTATGTGAACACTAGCTCAATGGAAGCTTTGTTTTGAGTAATACCATTGCCGTTATGGATTAATGCAGCCAGTTGCTCTTGGTACTCAGCAGCGGTCATATTAATACCAAAGGCAGCACGTCCGTAAAGGGCAACTCGGATCCCTGCTAAAATGGAGGTTTTACCAGTGCCGTTTAAACCACCAAATAATATGATGGATTTGTCGGTGCTTTGCGGCGCAAGGTTAATGTCGTTGTTGCCGCTAAATACGCGGAAATTATTAAGGGTAAGGCTTTTGATAATCATGGTTAAAACTCCTTACCAAGTAATGAATCAACGAGTGCTAGCTTGTCGGTTAATGTATTTATTTCTTCTTGAAAAACATCATAAGCCGCTTTGCTTTGATGGCCTTGTTGCTTTTGTTTAATCTCTTCAAGCGTGCCCCAATCTTGTTTTAAGATGGTGGCTACCTTATTTTGAACGCCACTGCGTCGACTTAGACCTTCCATTGAAATTTCTAAATCAAGCAGTTTCATTACCATTTGTGGTGCAACATTGTGTTGTCCACCAAGCTCGGTAAGAATGTTCGCACCTTGTTTGTCGAAGGTTGAGTTGTCGTTATAAACCCAATCTAGATCTTCACCGTAAACCTCGCGGTAAATACCGGGTAGAGAATCATCCCAATCTGGCTCGTTCGGATCGTTTAACCACTCTTGACGAATAGCATGCAACTCAGGCTTGGTAATTAACTCGATATTACGACCTTGCTCGTTAAACTCTTTTTCTTGTTCTAGTAATTCACGTAACCATTTTTGACGGTATTTAAGCCAATAGGGGCCGGGTACATGTGCACGCTCGTCGCCTATCTCTTGTCCTTCTTTAACGCGTTGGAAATTCACTCTACCAATACGACGTTTATAATTACGATATTCGTCTTTGTTGGCTGGAATAGAGGTTTCAGCCAATTTATTCCTGAAATTTAATAATGGCTCCATCCACGCGTCGCCATTTTTAATTAGGCTTTCCATGGCGCGAT
>Ga0209291_1001985_pt1 | contig 17278 bp, 16 predicted proteins | sample GOMGulsemesocosm_FD_184633 | JGI IMG/M metagenome (GOLD analysis project Ga0209291, IMG submission 184633) | Methane-oxidizing microbial communities from mesocosms in the Gulf of Mexico - GOM9B Gulf of Mexico (SPAdes) (version 2) | ecosystem: Environmental > Aquatic > Marine > Cold seeps...
ATGATACGTAAATCCTTATATTCTCTATTTAAAGCAATATATCGTTTTTGATCCATGATAATATCAGGTTGAATAATCAAATCTGATACTTCATCAAAACGTTGTTTTACTATTTGTAATCTTTCTAACATGCTACTTTTTTCAATAATTGGAACGCAAATTTAAACAATTGATTTCATTTTTCAAGTATTACCTCAAACGAAAAATGGTATTGGTTAATTAACACCTCGGGCGTTTATATCAAGGAGATTAATTTTCCAAAAAAACACTGTGTGAGTTAGCTTAAATCTGAGGTTATTAATTTTAAAAATTCATTTCTTGTTTCCTGATTTCTAAACGCTCCTGTGAACCCTGATGTAGTTGTAGTTGAATTTTGTTTTTGCACTCCACGCATCATCATACACATATGGCTTGCTTCAATAACTACCGCTACTCCTTTTGGACTTAAGGTATCGTCAATACATTTTAATATTTGATCGGTTAATCTTTCTTGAACTTGTAAACGTCTAGAAAACACATCTACAATCCTAGGCAATTTACTTAAACCTACAATATGCCCGTTAGGTATATAAGCAATATGAGCTTTACCAAAAAAAGGTAACATATGATGCTCACAAAGTGAATATAATTCAATATCCTTTACAATTACCATATTGTTATAATCCTCTTTAAACATGGCGCTCTTTAATATTTCAGCGGCATCTAAATCATACCCTTGAGTTAAAAACTGCATCGCTTTTGAAGCTCTTTCAGGTGTTTTTAATAATCCTTCACGGTTAACATCCTCTCCTACCTCTTCAATTATTTTTGTATACCTAGCTTTAATTTCAGCTGTAGTTTCTTCGTTATACTCTTCAAAATGCTTGTATCCCATGTCAAAAATTATTCATTCAAATTCAAAGGACTAAATTAATCTAATTTCTCTAACTAAGAAGCTAATTCTTATATAAACCTTCTTATACACTATAGTTTTAACTTTTATTTGTGACACTTCATCTTTGCTTAATTGTAGTTTTGCATGATCAATTATACCCTATATGAAATCATTATTTCTTTTTTTAATATTATTTATACCAACATTTAGTTTTGCTCAACTAGAGCAAGTTAAAAAAGAATATACAACCACAAAAATCACTACGCCTCCAAAGGTTGATGGTATTTTAGATGACGCTATTTGGAGTACACTTCCTAAATTAGGGAACTTTACCATGTTTGATCCTGGGGATGGAACTCCAGAACCAGACACTCATAAAACTATAGTGAAAATTGGTTATACTGATGATGCTATTTATGTAGCTGCTTATATGTATGATGATGAACCTGAAAAAATTTTAAGACAAGTTAGCCAGCGAGATCAATTAAATGCACAAGCTGATTATTTTGCTGTAATATTAAACACCTATAACAACAATATTAATGAGACAAAGTTTTTAGTAACTTCTGCAGGAACTCTTGCTGACGCTAGTAGTGAAAACGGGCGTGATGACTGGAGTTGGAATACCGTTTTTAAGGCAGAAATTAGTTTTGATGAAAAAGGTTGGTATGCCGAATATCGCATTCCTTATTCAGCTTTACGTTTTCCAAAAAAGGAAGAACAACTTTGGGGCTTGCAATTTTATAGGAAGGTAAAACACATGAATGAAACCTATTCCTGGAATTATATATACAAAAATATTGGAAATGAAAGTCAATACAATGGTTTATTAAAAGGTATAAAAAACATTACTCCTCCAACAAGATTAAGTTTTTACCCTTTTGCTGCGGTAAACCAAGAGTTTTTTGACGGAACTAATGAGACTACTTTTAGCGCAGGTATGGATATCAAATATGGTATTAGTGACAGTTTTACCTTAGATGCGACACTAATACCTGATTTCGGACAAGCAAAGTTTGATGATGTAACTTTAAACTTAGGTCCTTTTGAACAAACATTTTCTGAAAATAGAGCTTTTTTCACTGAAGGAACTGAGTTATTCAATAAAGGAGGGCTATTCTATTCTAGAAGAGTTGGAAACACTCCTTCAGCATACAATAAAGCATATGATAATTTAAATGATAACGACAGTGTAGCTGAGAACCCTAGAAGTGTTAAGTTATTAAATGCCATAAAAGTTTCTGGCAGAACAAAAGAAGGATTAGGAATTGGTTTTTTTAATTCTGTAACCCAAAAAACAGAAGCAGAAATTATTGACACATCTACTGGAGTTACCAGAAAAGTAATTACAGAACCTACAGCTAACTACAATGTATTAGTTTTAGATCAGCAATTACAAAACAGTTCTTCTGTTACCCTTGTAAATACTAATGTTACCAGAAATGGATATTATAGGGATGCTAATGTTACGGCACTATTATTTGGCATAAACAATAAGAAAAACTCATTCAAGTACAGCGGTAAAGCTGTTCTAAGTCACGTAAATGACATTGATGATTCCAAGTCTGGTTTTTCTACAAAATTTGATATCGATAGAACAAAAGGTAGATTTCGTTATTCCGTCACTAATCGTATCGCAAATGAAACCTATGACATTAATGATTTAGGAATTACTAGAGAAACAAACTACAACAACACTAGTTTTGATGCTTCATATCAAAACTTCAAGCCTACAAAAAGGTTTAATAAATATAGAATTAACGGATGGTTCAACCACAACAGACGTTTAGTTCCAAGTACATTTGTAAACAATTCATATGGAGTTGGCTTTTTTGCTTCTACAATAAATAGGTTCACTTTTGGGGGAAATATAAGAGGCGGAAGTATCCTTAAAGATTTTTATGAACCAAGAACTGTAAACAAATATCTAGAGCAACCAAGTATGTTAGGAAGTAACGTTTGGATTTCAACTGATTTTAGAAAAAAGTTCGCAGTAGAATCAAATATAAATATTTCAACTTTTGCTGATAGTGAGAGACGTGGGTTATATATGCGCATACAACCACGATATCGTTTTTCTGATCAATTTTCGCTTATTTATACTATTAGTCATTGGAGAGGTAGTAATGAAATAGGGTATGTTAATACCGTTGACAATGACATCATTATGGGACAACGTGATGTTAAAAACTTTGTAAATTCAATTACTGCTAGTTACAACTTTAGCAGTAAACAGGCTTTAAACTTTAGCTTACGTAATTACTGGTCAACTGCTAGTTATACCGACAATGTATATGGGAGTTTAAATACGAATGGTACCTTGACTCCATTCAACTACGATACGGTAAATAACGATCATAACACCAATTTTAACATCTGGAATGTTGACTTAAGTTACAATTGGCGCTTTGCTCCAGGAAGCGAAGCTATTCTTTTATACAGAAATCAAATTTTTAATCAGGATGAGTTTTCAGAACGGAATTTTTCTGAAAGTTTTGATACTTTATTCAAACAACCAATAAAACATAATTTCTCTATTAAAGTGGTGTATTTCCTTGATTATAATAATCTAAAAAGTGTACTAAAAAAAGGAAACTCATAATTGGGTGAATCCCTAGTTTTTAACTATTTTCACTTTCTCATTATTTAGAAAATGATTTTAGCAAAAAACATACATAAATACTACGATAATTTACACGTTTTAAAAGGTGTAGACTTACATATAAAGAAAGGTGAAATTGTTTCCATTGTTGGAAGCTCAGGAGCTGGAAAAACTACTTTACTACAAATTCTTGGTACCTTAGACTTTATAGACAAAAAAGACACTACTAGCTCACTTACTATAAATGGTGAGGTTATAAGCGCTTTAAAAGAAAAGAAGTTAGCCAAATTTAGAAATGAGCATATTGGTTTTATTTTTCAATTTCATCAACTCTTACCTGAATTCACTGCTTTAGAAAATGTTTGTATTCCAGCATATATTGGAGGTAGAAACAAACAAGAAACTGAAAAAAGAGCCAAAGAGTTTTTGGATTTTTTAGGATTATCACATCGTTACGAACACAAGCCTACCGAACTATCAGGAGGAGAACAACAGCGTGTAGCAGTAGCCAGAGCATTAATTAATAACCCAAAAGTTATTTTCGCTGATGAACCTTCTGGAAATTTAGATTCTGAAAGTGCTGAAAACCTGCACAACCTATTTTTTGAACTACGTGATAAATTTGGTCAAACCTTTGTTATTGTTACACATAATCAAAAATTAGCAGATATGGCTGACAGAAAACTAGTAATGAAAGATGGAAATATCGTTCGATAATTATTTTACACTTATACCATGAAAAACATCTTACTTACAACCATACTAACTATTTATAGCTCATTTGCTTTTTCTCAAACTAAAGAGCAACTAAACCATTTAGATAGTTACTATGAAAAAGCTTTAAAAGAATGGAATATTCCTGGAATGGCAATCGCTATTGTAAAAAACGACAGCATCATTTTCAGTAAAGGATATGGATATTCCAATATTAAAGAAAAAACAAAAGTTGACGCCAATACATTATTTGCAATCGCATCAAACTCAAAAGCATTTACTGCTACAGCTTTAGCACAATTAGTAGAACAAAAAAAAATTAAATGGACTGATAAAGTAATTGACTACTTACCTTACTTTAAAATGTATGACGAGTATACTACACAACATACAACTATAGAAGACTTATTATCTCATAGAAGCGGTTTAAAAACTTTTAGTGGTGATTTATTATGGTACGGAACAACTAAAACAGCTGAAGAAATACTATCCGTACAACAATATTTAACACCAACTTCTGAATTCAGAACAAAATTTGGCTATTCAAATTTAGCTTATTTAGCTGCCGGAAAAGTAATTGAAAAAGTGACGGATACAACATGGAGTAACTATATAAGCACTCATTTTTTAAAACCATTAAAAATGAACAGAACACTTACTTCAACATCTCAGCTAAAAAGCACTACAAATACAGCTACACCTTATTTTATAGAAAACAAGAAAGTTATTGAACTGAAATGGTTAAACTGGGATAATATTGCGCCAGCGGGAGCTCTAATCTCTTCAGTTAATGATTATGCCAAATGGTTATCATTAAATATTAATAAAGGGACACTTAACGGGGAAACATACTATTCTGAAAATAGCTACACAACCCTTATCACTCCACATATTAATTTTAAAGTTGGTAAAAACACGGAAAACGTTCATTTTAAATCTTATGCTTTAGGTTGGAATACACAAGACTATCAGGGATATCAAATAGTTGGTCATGGTGGTGGCTATGATGGTATGATATCAAAATCTACTTTTGTTCCTGAAAAAAGACTAGGGATTATTGTGTTAACAAACAGTCTTAATTGGGTACCTGGGGCATTGGTAAATAAAAGTTTAGATGTTTTATTAGCTAATAAGTTAGATGCAAAAGATTGGTCAGGAAACTATTTAGGCTATTACAAACAAAACGATAGTACCAACACAGCAAAACAACTTAAAAACGAAAAATTACGTTACCAAATTCAGAAAAAACATAAACCCTTAAAGGAGTACATTGGTGTTTATACTGATAAAATGTACGGAACTGTTACTGTTACAGAAAAAGATAATTCATTATATTTTTCAATGGATAATACACCAATATTTAAGGCTAACTTAAAACATTGGAATCATCATATTTTCACTTTCCGATTTGACACAAATCTATCTTCACTACCTGAAGGTAAACTATGGTTTGATTTGAATAAAAATGGTAAAATCGCTAAACTACATATTGACATCCCTAATCCAGATTTTTATTTTGATGAATTTAACTTTATAAAAAACAATTAAAATGTCATTAAGGTTACCTAAGGTTGAATTAAAAGCCTTTCTAGACGAAAAAGTAATTCAGTACAATACATTAGATTTTATTGAATCTGACCCTATTTCAATACCTCATAAATACATTTTAAAAGAAGATATTGAGATATCAGGGTTTTTAGCTGCAACTATTGCATGGGGTAATCGTAAAATGATTATTAAAAATGCTAATCGAATGATGGAATTGTTAGGGAATTCTCCTTATGATTTTGTTATGAACCATCAAGAACATCATTTAGAACAATTGGATGGCTTTGTGCACAGAACATTTAATTCAATAGATTTTATTCATTTTATAAAAGCACTTAAACACATCTATACCAATCATAAAGGTTTAGAAAATATATTTAATACTCATGCTACTAATGACTCTTTACAACCAGCGATACATGAATTGAAAAAAATATTTTTTGAAATCCCACACCTTTCGCGAACTACAAAGCATGTGTCAGATCCTTTAAAAGGATCTTCTTCAAAAAGAATTAATATGTGGCTTAGGTGGTTAATCCGTGACGATAATATTGGTGTGGACTTCGGACTGTGGAAAAACATATCGGCAAGCACGCTTTCTTGCCCTTTAGACGTACACTCTGGAAATGTAGCTAGAAAACTAGGACTATTAACTAGAAAACAAAACGACGCTAAAGCATTAGCTGAATTAGATAGTAAATTACGAAAAATGGATCCTAATGACCCAGTAAAATATGATTTTGCATTGTTTGGCTTAGGTGTGTTTGAGAAGTTTTAATCCCCCTCACTATTATTAATGATTTTAAAATACCATATAGATGGTATATGTTCGTATGTAAATATTTAGTATCTTTGTAATGTCTATAATTTGTTTTATGGATTAAGTAAGTTTTTTTGGGGTAAAAATCTCTGTTAGCTATTCTAACAGAGATTTTTTTTTAAACACTTTTTAACAATAAAAAAATCATCATTCAAACGTCAATTTGGTATTTAAATGATATATTTGGTTTGAATAATGCAGTTCAATAATCCAAACATATTATATGCGCTATTTGCCCTAATCATACCGATTTTAGTGCACTTATTTCAATTGAGGAAATTCCAAAAAATGGAGTTTACCAATGTTAAATTTTTGAAAGAACTAATTGTTCAAACAAGAAAAAGTTCACAATTAAAAAAATGGTTGATCCTATCACTTAGGCTACTGATATTTACAGCAATCATTCTTGCTTTTTCTGAGCCCTATATAGACACAAATAATACTCTCAAACAAAACACTGAAAACGTCTTTTATATTGACAACTCCTTTAGTATGAAAGAAAAAGGGGCTAAAGGAGAACTAATGAGAGTTGCTATTCAAGAACTAATAGACAGTTATCCGAATGATAAAAAAATCAACATTATAACCAATTCAAGAACATTTAAAAACAAAACTTTAAACGAACTTAAAAGGGAATTAATCAACTTAAAATATACCTCCCATCAATTAGACTACAAAACGCTTAACTTAAAAACAAGTCAACTTTTCAACTCTAAAACTAATCACTTTAAAAGGGTGATTTATATTTCTGATTTTCAAAAAAACACAGTCCTAGACTCTAGTCATTTTAATATTAAACATCAAACAACACTAATACAAACTCTTCCTAGTACAAAAAATAACATTAGTATTGATTCAGCATATTTCACTAATCAAAACGCTACTAATTCACTACTTAATATAATTGTAAGCAAACAACACAGTACACAGAATAACATACCTATAACACTTTACAATAACGATAGTATTATTAGTAAAACAACTGTTAATTTAACTAATAATAACAAAGAAACAACCTCATTTAATGTTTCTCCTAAAGAGAATTTAAACTTAAAAGTTGAACTCATAGATTCCAAAAACAGCTATGACAACACACTATATGTTACCAAAGTAAAACCAACTAAACAAAATATATTAGCCATAGGAAGCATTGAAAACAATGCATTTTTATCTAAAATATACACAACGGAAGAGTTTGTTTTTACTCAAAACACAATAAAAAATATTAATTACAGTGTTTTTGAACAGCAACATTTAATTGTGTTAAATGAATTAGAAAATATACCCGTTGCATTACTCAAAAATTTATCGGAGTTTTCAAAAAAAGGTGGTACCATTTTATGTATACCATCTGAAAACATTGATTCTTCAAGTTACCAAATTTTTAACAATGCATATGGTGAAGAGAATGAATTTGAAACTAGGCTCACAAAAATTCATTTTTCACACCCTATATTTTCCAGTGTATTTGAAAAGAAAATTAAAAACTTTCAATATCCATTGTTTAAAAAGCACTTTAAACTATCAAAATATCAATCTGCAATACTGAGTTTAGAAAATGGAAATCCGTTGCTAGTAAATAGCAATAATAACTATCTATTCTCTGCTCCATTAAATGCCCATAATTCTAATTTTAAGCAGGCTCCACTAATTGTTCCTACATTATATAATATTGCAAAAAGCACTTTAAAGTCAGGTATTCCATATTATTTAGTAGGCAGAGATAATACTATTGACATACCGTTAAACCTTGATAAAGATGATGTCCTTAGTCTTGAAAACAACACTTATAGCTTTATTCCTCTGCAACAGATAAAAAACAATAAAGTGAGTATTCAAACCAATAAACAACCTAGTCAAGCAGGTTTTTATACTATAAAAAATAAACAAGAAGTACTACCAATTAAATTAGCATATAATTATAGTCGTACTGAAAGTGTAATGGAGTATCATAAGGTTTCATTATTAAAAAATCAGTATATAAAAACTGACACGTCTGTAGCTAATACCTTAAGCGAAATAAATTCCGCTTCACAAATAGGGACACTTTGGAAATGGTTTGTTATTTTTGCCATATTATTTTTGCTAGTAGAATTACTCATTTTAAAATATTTTAAATGAACCTCCTGATTAAATCAGCAACTATACTGGATCAGTCCAGTCCTTATCACAATAAAACAAAAGATATTCTTATTGAAAATGGTGTTATCACTAAAATCGACAACACTATTGCTAATAACAATAACGTTCAAGAAATAAGTAATGACAACCTTCATGTTTCACAGGGATGGTTTGATAGCTCAGTATCCTTTGGAGAACCTGGTTTTGAAGAGCGCGGAACTATTGCTAACGGATTAAAAACCGCTGCACTTAGTGGTTTTACCAATGTAGCCATAAACCCTAACACAAACCCTGTTATTGATAACAGTACAACCATATCTTTTATAAAGAATAACGCCTTTCAAAATGCAGTTAATATCCACCCTATTGGTGCATTAACAAAAGACAGTAAAGGAGAATATTTAGCAGAATTGTACGATATGCAACAGGCTGGCGCTGTTGCCTTTGGTGATTACCAACACGGTATCCAAAATCCAAATATGTTGAAAATAGCTCTGCAATATGCACATGGTTTTAACGGTTTGGTATTATCATATCCTCAAGAAAATAAAATTGCTGGTAAAGGAATTGTAAATGAAGAGGAAACCTCAACAAGAATTGGATTAAAAGGCATCCCTAATTTAGCAGAAGAACTACAAGTTTCCAGAGATTTATTCTTATTAGAATACACGGAAGGAAAACTACATATACCAACAATTTCTACTGTAAAATCAGTAGCTTTAATACGTGATGCTAAAGCAAAAGGACAAGATATTACCTGCTCTGTTTCGATACTTAACTTACTATTGACTGATGATGCAATAGCTGAATTTGACACTAATTTTAAAGTACTCCCTCCTTTACGAACAGCAACGGACAGAAAAGCTTTATTAGAAGGAATACAAGATGGTACTATTGATTTTGTAACTAGTAACCACACCCCCATTGATATTGAACATAAAAAAGTAGAGTTTGATCATGCCATGTACGGAAGCATCGGACTAGAATCTTTATTTGGAGCATTGAATAGTATTTTAACAACTGAAAAAGTTATTGAATTACTTACCAAAAACAAGGAGCGTTTTGGAATTAAATCAACATTAATTAAAGAAGGAGAAAAAGCCTGTTTGAGTTTATTTAATCCTGATATTGCTTACCAATTTAATACAGAAAAAATAATTTCAACCTCTAAAAATGCTGCTTTACTAGGAAGTACTATTAAAGGACAAGTTATTGGAATTGTAAATAACAATCAATTAATAGTTCATTCATAATGGAACTTAAGGATTATATTTTAATTTTCATAGGTACTTGTGTTGCGGTTAGCATTACAGCTATAGCAATTAAAAAAGCTAAAAAAAATATTGAAAGAAATGAACAAAGAAAACAATAAAGGAAAAACTGCAGCTACTGTTGCATATTTAACCATTTTCGGAACAATAATTGCCTTTTTCATCAATTTTGACGATAGAGATAAATTTGCATATTTTCACATTCGTCAAGCGTTAGGTCTTTTTGCTACTTTCTTTTTAATCTCTTTTTTTATTGGCTATTTTGATAGTTTAATGATTTCCGGAGCATTTTATGTATTCTTTATAATATTATGGTTTTATGGTTTTATGTCTGCTTTAAACAACAACACTACACCGGTTCCTCTTTTAGGAGAATACTATCAAAAATTATTTAAAATGGTTGGTGAAGACCAATAATTTATGAAGCTTCAAAAACACACCTTTCTATACCTTGCAATTTCACTATATATTTTAAGTATTCTATTTAAAATTATGCATTGGCCATATGCTACTGTATTACAAATACTAAGTTTAATAATAGGAGTTAGCTGGATTTACAATTATTTCAAGAATAAAAACAATGACTAAAACACTTTCATTACATCATATCGTTAGAGCTGCAAAAATAACAAAGAAAAAAGCTCCTCTTTTAATATTATTACATGGTTACGGAAGTAATGAGGAAGATTTATTTTCATTTGCAAGTGAGTTACCTGAAGATTTTTTTATCGTTTCTGTAAGAGCACCACATGACTTACAACCCTATGGACATAGCTGGTATGATATTCATTTTACAGCAGATAATGAAAAGTTTTCAGACGATGAACAAGCAAAAGTATCGCGTGATTTAATCGCTACTTTCATTGATGAATTAATCAATACTTACCCTATTGACACTGATAACGTTTCATTAATTGGATTTAGCCAAGGAACAATACTGAGCTATGCTGTAGCACTTTCTTATCCTGAAAAAATTAAAAATGTAGTGGCGTTAAGCGGATATTTAAACGAAAATATTTTAGCTGAAAATTATACAAACAAGGATCATTCTAATTTGGAGTTTTATATTTCTCACGGAAGTGTTGATCAAGTAATTTTAAACACATGGGCAAACAAAGCCCCTGACTTTTTAAACAACTTAAATATTAAAAACTCTTATCGTGAATTCCCGGTGGGTCATGGTGTTGCTCCACAAAATTTTCATGAATTTAAAAATTGGCTAGTTGATAAATTATAAACTTTAGCTAAAATGTTCCTCTTTTTTTAATATTTTCAGAACAAAGTTTAATTATTTCAGTAATTCGTTTCTCACGAGTTGCTTTTCTTTTCCCTGAGTGCAACCAATACAAATAGCCTTTTTTGTAACTCATACTGAATTTCTTATAATTCTCATGCGCCATAGAATTACTATTAAATGCCAGTTGTAAATCTTCTGGGATTACTAAATTTTCAACATCATCTAAAGCTACCCATGAACCATCATTTTTAGCACATTCAATTTTCCTTAAACCACTAATATGCATTAAATCGGTAATAACGAGGTCCTTAATATGTGCTTTATTTAGTTTACTCCAAACACTTTTAGCTTTTCTAGGGGTAAACAATTGTCTTCTTTTTTCATTCCCCAAACTTTTTACAGTAGAATCAATCCATCCATAACATAAGGCAACTCTAACAGCTTCTTCCCAGCGCATTGATGGAGTATCCGAATTTACTTTATACATGATAAGATACACACCACTTGAGGAATCATAGTTTTTAGACAACCATTCCCTCCATTTTATATCATTTTCAAAATATAACTCTTGTCGTATATCCATATTTTAAGATGCAAAAGAAGATTCTTTATATTAGCTAAAAGCACCTTCTTAATACTTTAAACTCTTAAATTTAGCTTATTATATTAAATAACTTTGGGTACCTATTATTTATTTTTCCCTTAACAATTCTAATAGCAAATACTATTGGTAGTATAATATTGATAAGATATAAGATTATTAATAAATATAAAAAATTGGCAAAATTTAAGTTATCTAAAAAAGGAACTCTAAACAGTTTCCCAATAAAGCCAAGAATAATAGATAAATAAGTAATTATTGACCAACATATTTGATAATTAATTAGATTCGCCCCAACATTTTTAAGTCCAATAATTTTATCTTTTTTTGTCAACCATAATATTACCGGAATAATAATGTTACCTAATGGTAAAACCAAAAACGACAAAACTGATAAATGGAATAATATTAAAAAAGTTTTATCTTCAGTTTTCCCATAATCAACAATATCTTCTATACTTATATTTAGCGCATCGCATAATAAGTTAAGTGTTTTCCCACTCGGATCATTTACATTTGTTTCAATTCGTTGAATCGTCCGTAAATTTACTTTTGCTAACTCAGCTAAATCTTCTTGTGATAATCCTTTTTTCTTTCTAAATTCTTTAATTTTATTTCCTACTTCTTTCATTTAAATAATTGTTAAGTTCAGAACAAAATTAAACACGAAACGAATAAATTGATAACGGTATTTACCCGACATTTTGACGACATTTTTGACTAAGCTTTGATTTTACTAGCTTTACTCAATAACATCAATAGGATATAAAAATGATTCCTTAGTATTAAAGCTAATGGTTTTATCGTCGTTATAAGTACAACTAATTAACACTTGCCCCCAATATTTCCCATCTGAAAAATCTGCTATAATCCATTTATGATTTAGCATCCTCATACTATTAATCATCATCCTATCTCCAAACATTGGAGCGTAAGGAACTAGAGGGTTCCCTCCCTCTTCAATATTCATACTAATCAATTGGTCTTCAATATGCGGAATTAGCTCTTTAAAATCTACACCTTCCTTATACAAATGTTCAATCGCATAAGCGTCTTCAGTTAATGAAAACTTACCTAGTTCCATTGTTTCAATTCTTAAATCAGCAATAGTATCCTGGTAAGAATTTTCTCTTTCTTCTAGATTATTTTCAATTTTTGATATTTTTTCTTCATAAGCTTTTATATCTTTTTTTGTATTCACAAAAACAAACAATAACAACAATGCCGTTAATAAAAAAAGGTATAAAAATAATTGCTTTTTCATAAGTAAGATTTAAGGTAGTTCTAATGTTAAATTATCATAAGCCAAAAATACATTTTTTGGAAGAGTTTTTTGTACTTCATCATAAAAACCTAATTGATGACTAATATGAGTTAAATATGCTTTTTCTGGATTAACTTTTTCGATAAATGCTAATGCTTCAGAAAGTGTGAAATGGGAATGATGTTCTTCTTTACGTAGTGCATTAACTACCAACACCTTAACATGTTCTAGCTTAACAAACTCTCTGTCATCAATAGTTTTCACATCAGTTAAATACACAAAACTCCGAATTCTAAAACCAAATACCTGCAACTTATTATGATAAACATTTATTGGAGTAATACCCACATCATTGATACTAAACGGAACATCATTTTTAATTTCATTTAACGCAACAGTAGGAGCTCCAGGGTATTTGTTTTCCGTTTCAAAAATATACGAAAACCGCTGCTTTAAAGAATCAAATACACGCTTATGGGCATATAGAGGAAAATTACCTTCCTGTTTAAAATAAAACGGCCTAATATCATCTAAACCGGCTGTATGATCAGAGTGTTCATGCGTAAATAATATTGCATTTATATGACTTGGATTTGTACGCAACATTTGTGCCCTAAAGTCTGGACCACAATCAATAACCAAAATAGTATTGTTAATTTCAATCATTACTGAACAACGCAATCGCTTGTCCTTTGTATTGGAACTCAAACAAACTGGATGGGTGCTTCCAATAACTGGAATTCCTTGTGATGTCCCTGTACCTAAAAATGTTATTTTCATTTCATATCAAAATCAATTAGCTCCAAACATATATCGAACCATGCATTAGTATTATTTTCTTCATCACAAGTAAAACCCAAAAAATTATACTCGTTACCAAGTTAAAAAATCAAGTAGTATTACCTTACACAACCTACAATAAATCCATTACACTTCCAAAAAATAACATTAAATACATTCAACAATAAAAAGCTCTTATTTTTTTTATTGAACCTCTTTATTTAGTATTTTTGTTACAGTAGAGACAAACCTCAAACGAAACTATGACCATTAAACTAAAAGGTGACAAAGCTTTTGAAGCTGCTCCTTCACTTAAGAACAAAGCGCTTCGAATTAATTTAAATGAAAACATTTACGGTACTTTTGCTGAAATCGGAGCTGGACAAGAAACTGTTCGTAACTTTTTTAGAGCTGGTGGTGGATCTGGTACTATTGCTAAAGCAATGTCAGCATATGACAAGGATTTTAGTGATGCCATATATGGAATTGAAGGAGACAAACGTTATGTAACTGAGCCTAGGTTAAAAAAGATGCTTAATCACGAAATGAGCTTATTAGAAGAGCGTATTTCAAGGGATAAACATCCTAACAAATTGTTTTTTGCTTACGCAAATACTGTCGCTACAATTGACTTTGCTAAAAAATTTAAAGGACATGGTTGGATAGGGCTTCGCTTTCAAGTTAACGCTTCTGATGAATTCAGTGATATTATACTACATGTTCGTTTTAAAGAGAATGATGCACGTTTACAACAAAACACATTAGGAGTAATAGGTACAAACCTAATTTACGGTGCTTTTTACAAGCATAATAATCCTAAAAAATTATTAGAATACCTTTATGATCATTTAGATAAAGATCAAATAGAAATTGATACAATTAATTTCTCTGGCCCATTATTTAAAAATGTCGACAACCGTTTAATGAGTTTACAACTTGTAAAACACGGGATGACAGATGCCGTAATGTTTAGCTCCGAAGGACAAAACTTATTAGCTGCTAAAATACTGTATAAGAAAAATATTTTAGCTCTAAGAGGAAGCTTCAGACCTGTAACCAAGGTTAACATGGATATGTTTAAAAAAACATATGAAATGTTTATAAGCGACAATAAAGTTGATGAAAATAAAACGGAAGTTATTTTCGAAATTACACTGTCCAATTTAAAAGACGGACAGAGTGATATAAATGAAAGAGACTTCCTTGATAGAGCTGAACTATTATGCTCATTAGGGCATACGGTAATGATTTCTAATTTTCAAGAATATTATAAAGTCGCTCAATACTTTAACTCATATACAAAGAGACGTATTGGACTTGCAATGGGAGCTTTAAACTTAATTGAACTCTTTGACGAAAAGTATTATAGGGATTTACCAGGAGGTATACTAGAAGCTTTTGGTAGATTAGGAAGTAGTGATTTACGCTTATTTGTTTATCCATTTAAAAACGATGACGGAAGCTTTATGACCATTGATAACATAAAGGTTCACCCAAGAATGAAGGATTTATATAAGTTCTTTAAATACAACGGGAAAATGATTGACATTAAAAATGCCGATAAAGACATCCTAGGTATCTATTCTCGTAGAGTATTAAAGATGATTGAGAACAATGAAGAAGGCTGGGAAGACATGCTTCCAAATGGAATTTCTGAATTAATAAAAGAGCATAATCTTTTCGGTTTTGAATCAGAAGATTGGTTCTCAGGCGCAATAAAATAATACCGGTTCATATAAACTAAAAAAGCTCGAGCATTGCTCGAGCTTTTTTAGTTTATATGAGTACGTAATTTTACTTAGCTATGTTTACTGCTCTAGTTTCTCTAATAACAGTAACCTTAACCTGACCAGGGTAAGTCATATCAGTTTGTATTTTCTGAGAAATTTCAAATGATAATGCTGCTGCTTTATCATCAGAAACTTTTTCACTTTCTACTATTACACGTAATTCCCTACCTGCTTGAATTGCATATGCTTTTTTAACTCCTGTAAAAGCAAAGGCTATATCTTCTAAATCTTTTAAGCGTTGTATATAAGAATCTAATACTTGTCTTCTTGCTCCTGGACGTGCTCCTGAAATAGCATCACAAACCTGGATAATCGGCGCTAATAATGACTTCATTTCTACTTCATCATGATGCGCTCCAATTGCATTACAAACATCTGGCTTCTCACCATGCTTTTCAGCCAATTGCATTCCTAAAATTGCGTGTGGTAACTCAGTCTCTTCCTCAGGAACTTTACCAATATCATGCAATAATCCTGCTCTTTTAGCTAGCTTAGGATTAATCCCTAATTCAGATGCCATCACTCCACAAAGCTTAGCAACCTCTCTAGAGTGTTGCAATAAGTTCTGTCCATAAGATGAACGATACTTCATTCTACCAACCATTTTTATTAATTCAGGATGTAATCCATGAATTCCTAAATCGATTACAGCTCTTTTTCCTACTTCAGCAATTTCAGATTCTATTTGCTTTTTAGTTTTCTTAACTACCTCTTCAATTCTTGCTGGGTGAATTCTTCCATCAGTAACCAACTTATGTAATGACAAGCGTGCTATTTCTCTTCTTACAGAATCAAAACAAGATAATATAATAGCATCTGGCGTATCATCAACAATAATTTCTACCCCAGTAGCAGCTTCGATAGCTCTAATGTTACGTCCTTCTCTACCAATAATCCTACCTTTAACATCATCAGATTCCAAATTAAAAACAGACACACAATTTTCAACTGCTTCTTCAGTACCAATTCGTTGGATGGTATTAATAATTATCTTTTTAGCTTCTTGTTGAGCAGTTAATTTAGCCTCTTCAACACTATTTTGAACAAATGACATTGCATCAGTTTTAGCTTCTTCTTTTAAAGATTTCACCAACTCGTCCTTTGCATCCTCTGCAGATAAACCAGAAATAACTTCTAATTGATCTATTTGCGTTTTATGCAAACGTTCAACTTCATCTTTCTTTTTATCTAAAAAATCTAACCTATAGTCGTAATCCTTCTTTTTAGCTTCAACTTCTTGATTATTCTTTTTAGCTTTAGATAGCTCATTAGAAATTTGAGACTCTTTATCACGAACTCTTTTCTCAACTTCTCCAATTTTCTTATCCTTTGATAAAATCACCTTTTCATGTTCAGATTTTAACTCAATAAAACGTTCTTTAGCTTGAAGCAATTTATCTTTCTTAAGTGATTCACCCTCCTTTTTAGCATCTTTCAACACTAATTTAGCTTCTTTTTCTGCAGAAGCAATAACGCTTGAGGCACTATTTTTAGCTAACACTTTAGCTATAACAAAGCCTACTATAATTCCTACAATACCAACTAATACTGGTATAATCATTTCATTCATATCTGTAATTGTTTATATAAAAAAAACCTACACTAATATGAGTTTTGTATAAACTCCATTTAACAGGTTTAAAGCTAACTTGCTGG
>Ga0209291_1001987_pt1 | contig 17263 bp, 8 predicted proteins | sample GOMGulsemesocosm_FD_184633 | JGI IMG/M metagenome (GOLD analysis project Ga0209291, IMG submission 184633) | Methane-oxidizing microbial communities from mesocosms in the Gulf of Mexico - GOM9B Gulf of Mexico (SPAdes) (version 2) | ecosystem: Environmental > Aquatic > Marine > Cold seeps | place...
CTGAGTGTGCGTGTAACATATTTTATTATTTTTACACAAATTTAGTTTTTTAATTCAAGCTTTACATTTTATGTTTAATTATTTTTTCACAATTACATTCTTACTTTGTACTATTAGCGTAAGTGCACAGCATATTGAGCCTCAAAATGGAGTGTTTCAATCAGATAACACAATTTACGCCATTACAAATGTGACTATTCACAAGTCGTCTACTGATAAAATAGAATATGGATGTATCTTATTTCAAAATGGTGTTATTTTAAAGGTAGGGAGAATTACAATTCCTAAAAATGCGGTAGAAATTGACATGAAGGGGTATACAGTCTACCCATCATTCATTGACCCCTACTCTTCATTAGGGATTAAAAAGAGGGTAAGTAAAAATTCTAATCCGTATCCACAATTGAATTCGTTAAAAGCAGGGCCTTATTATTGGAATGAAGCAATTCATCCAGAAGTGAATAGTTATAAATTATTAGATGAGAAGTTGTTAAAATCTAAAAAAGATTTGGTTAGTCAAGGTTTTGGTACTGTGAATACACATCAAAATGACGGTGTTAATAGAGGGATGTCAGTGTTGTTGACATTAGGAAATGGACCGTTAAAAGAAAACGTGATTAAAACAAAAGTGGCGAATCATTACTCTTTTTCAAAAGGAGCATCAAAACAAACTTACCCATCAAGTCAAATGGGTTCTATTGCTTTGTTACGACAGTTCTTTTATGATTTAGATTGGTATTCAAACTTAAAATCTAAACATTCGGATAATCAATCCTTTGAGTCGGCTAGAAATAATCAAGAATTAACCCATATTTTTGGAGTGAATGATAAATTAGAAATATTAAGAGTTAATAAAATAGCGAATGAATTTGATATACCATTTGTTGTAAAAGGAGGCGGAGATGAATATCAAAGAATTGATGAAATTAAAGCCACAAATACACAATTAATTATTCCAGTTAATTTTCCTAAACCATATGACTTGACAGATCCTTTTATTTCTAGATATATTACCCTTGCTCAATTAAAGCATTGGGAAATGGCGCCATATAATCCTTATTTATTAGAGTCTAAACAAATTGATTTTTCATTTACATCTGATGGTTTAAAATCAAAAAAAGAATTTTTAGCAAACATCAAAAAAGCTGTTAAACATGGTTTATCTAAGGAGTTGGCTTTAAAAGCTTTAACTGAGAATCCAGCTACATTTTTAAAGGTAAATGATTTAATAGGGACTTTAGAAAAAGGTAAATTAGCAAACTTTATAATAGTGAAAGGTGATTTATTTGAAGAAGGTGAAATTGTTGAAAATTGGATTCAAGGCCATAAAAATAAGGTAAAAGAAAGTAATGTTATTGATGTAAGAGGGGAGTATGAGTTTAAAATTAATGAAAAATCTTACGCTGTTTCAATTGGTGGAACTGTAGAAAAATTAACGGGGACATTAACGAGTATTGAAATGGTTACTGAAAATGAGATTTCAAAATTAGATACGTTGAAATCAAAATTGCAAATCATATTCAAGGGTCAACAAATAAGTGTGTCTTCTGTTGTGCTGTTATCTGAGTCAAAAGGTGTTTTACAATTCAATGGTTCTTATTATAGTAAGCTGGAATTGTTTGAAGGTAATGTGTTACAACCAAATGGTGAATGGGCTAAATGGAGTGGGATTAAATCTAAAGATTTTGAAGATAAATCTAAACCAAAGGAGTTTGACGTGGATACTTCAGCGGTTTCAAATACTCACTTTCCGAATATGGCTTATGGATTTTCGGAATTACCAGAACAAAAATCATATTTCATTAAAAATGCTACACTTTGGACTAATGAAGAGAAGGGAATTATAAAAAATGCAAACTTATTAATTGTAAACGGAAAAATTAGATCAGTAAATAGTAAAATGGTGTCTATTCCTAATGGTGCAATAGTTATTGATGCAAAAGGAAAACACGTCACAACTGGTATTATTGATGAACATTCACATATTTCAATAAGTAAAGGGGTTAATGAAGGTGGTCAATCCATTTCTGCTGAGGTGTCAATTTCTGATGTAGTTAGGTCTAACGATATTAATGTGTATAGGCAATTGGCAGGAGGTGTAACCACTTCTCAGTTATTACACGGTTCAGCAAATCCAATAGGGGGGCAATCAGCATTAATAAAATTAAAATGGGGCTATTCTCCACAAGACATGATAATTGATTCTGCTGATGGTTTCATAAAATTTGCGCTAGGAGAAAATGTGAAACAGTCTAATTGGGGAGATTTTAACCGTGTAAGATTTCCACAAACTAGGATGGGAGTAGAGCAAGTGTTTTATGATGCCTTTACCAGGGCTAAATTGTATAAACAAGATTTGGAAAATTATTCAAGTTTATCTGAAAAGGAAAAAGAAAGTATTGACAAGCCTAGAAAAGATATTGAATTGGATATTATATTAGAAATAGTGGAGTCTAAACGTTTTGTGACATGTCATTCTTACATTCAATCTGAAATTAATATGCTTATGAATGTGGCAGACTCAATGGGGTTTAGAATAAACACATTTACTCATATTTTAGAAGGGTATAAATTAGTGGATAAAATGAAAAAACATGGTGTTGGTGGGTCAACTTTTTCTGACTGGTGGGCTTATAAGTTTGAAGTGAATGAAGCTATTCCTTATAATGCAGCTATTATGCATAAAGGTGGAGTTGTAACCGCTTTAAATTCTGATGATGCTGAAATGGGAAGACGTTTAAACCAGGAAGCTGCTAAGATTGTTAAATATGGTGGAGTGTCTGAAGAGGATGCATGGAAGATGGTCACTTTGAATCCTGCTAAACTGTTGCATGTTGACCATAGAATGGGAAGTTTGAAAACTGGTAAGGATGCAGATATCGTAATTTGGTCAGATAGTCCTCTTTCGATTAAGGCTAAAGTGGAGAAAACATTTATTGATGGTATTTTATTTTATGACCAAGACATCAATTTAGAATTATATAAAAGAGATCAACAGGAACGAAAAAGAATAATTAATCTAATGATTGAAGCTAAGGATGGTGGAGCTAAAACTCAAAGACCAACGATAAAAAAACATAAACATTACCACTGTGACACAGTGGGAGAGTAATTTATAATACAGATTAATAAACAAAGTTGAAATGATAAAAATTATAACATTTATTTTAATGGCTTGTCCGTTAATTGGATTTAGTCAGGTGCCTACGCCCTTATTAAAACAACATAACACTATTTTATTACAAAATGGATTGGCTCATATCGGAAATGGGGAAGTAGTTAATAAATCGAGTATTGGAATTAAAGACGGTAAAATACTATTTGTTAAAAATGCATTAACTTATAAAGTAGTAAAGTCAGATTGGGATACCATTATTAATATAATGGGTAAGCAAGTGTATCCAGGGTTTATTGCAACTAATTCAACTATTGGATTAACTGAAATTGATGCCGTAAGAGCAACCAATGATTTTATGGAAACTGGGGAAATCAATCCTAATGTAAGGACTTTAATCGCATTTAATACAGATAGTAAAGTATTATATACAGTTCGAACAAACGGTATTTTAGTTTGTCAATCAACACCAAGGGGTGGATTAATTTCAGGTACATCTTCAGTTATGGCAATGGAAGGTTGGAATTGGGAAGATGCTGTTTATAAAGCGGATGATGGAATTCATATTAATTGGCCCCAAAAGTACACTAATTCTGGTTGGTGGTCTGAACCAGGTGATATTAAATCAAATAACAAGTATTCTAAAACGGTAGACCAATTGTTAAATTATTTTAAAAGAGCAGAGGCCTATCATTCAAATTCTAAAACAGAAAACAGAGATTTGAAACTAGAAGCTATGAAAGGTATCTTTAATGGTAGCTCTAGAGTCTATATTCATACGGATTTTGCTCCAGAAATTAATGATGTAATTGATTTTTCAAGAGAATTAAAATTAAAATTTCCGGTTATAGTTGGTGGATATGATGCCTATAGATTGACGGAGCGATTAAAGGAAAATAAGTTTACGGTTATGCTGGAAAACCCACATCATTTACCTCATTTTGAAGGTGATTTACCGTCTATTAATTATGAAATCCCGAACAAACTTCAAAAAGCAGATGTGTTATTTTGCATTCAGAATTCAGGAAATATGGAGGTGATGAATGCAAGGAATTTACCGTTTATTGCTGGAACAGCAATGGCTTATGGGTTAACTGAGGAACAAGCAATAGCAACTATTACATTAAATGCTGCTAAAATTATGGGAGTTGATAATAGAATTGGTTCGTTAGAAAAAGGAAAGGATGCTACGCTATTCATCTCAGATGGTAATGCCTTAGAAATGAAAACTAATGCAATTTCCTTGGCTTACGTTAAAGGCAATCGAATTGATTTAATTAATCATCAAAAGCAATTATCTAATAAGTATCACGGTAAGTTTGGGCTAGATCAATAGTAAATTAAAATTGACTAAACTTCTCTTTAACTAATGCTAGCGTATCTTTAATTTCATTTAAATCGTAAGAAGTTACCAATTTTACACGGTATTCTTTGAAATCAGGTATGCCTTTAAAGTAGTTAGAATAATGACGTTTCATTTCGTTAATTGCTAATCCCTCACCTTTCCACGCTACGGACATTTCTAAATGTTCTAAAGCAATATCAACTCTATCTCCAATGTTTGGTTTGTCCAAGTGTTCTCCAGTTTTCATGAAATGCTTAATCTCATTAAAAATCCAAGGGTAACCAATGCTTGCTCTACCTATCATGATGCCATCCACATCATATTTGTTTTTATATTCTAATGCTTTTTCTGGAGAAGTAATGTCGCCATTTCCAAAAATAGGAATGTGCATTCTAGGGTTGTTTTTTACAGCTGATATTAAGCTCCAATCTGCTTCTCCTTTATACATTTGCTTACGCGTTCTACCATGAATTGATAGCGCTTCAATCCCTACATCTTGTAAGCGTTCAGCAACTTCAATGATGTGTTTAGAATCTTCATCCCATCCTAATCTTGTTTTTACCGTTACGGGTAAGTCTGTCATTTTTACAATTTCCCTAGTCATTTCTACCATTTTAGGGATGTCTTGTAAAATTCCAGATCCAGCACCTTTACAGGTTACCTTTTTAACAGGGCAACCATAATTAATGTCAATAATATCAGGATTTGTTTTTGAAACAATTTCAGTCGTGCGCTTCATGGACTCAATGTCGTGTCCAAAAATCTGAATACCGATTGGGCGTTCGTATTCATAGATGTCCAATTTCATTACTGATTTTGCCGCGTCACGAATTAAGCCTTCAGAAGATATAAATTCAGTGTACATTAAATCAGCGCCATGTCGTTTACATAATGCTCTAAAAGGTGGGTCACTAACATCTTCCATTGGGGCAAGAAGTAATGGGAATTCACCTAAATCTATATCTCTAATTTTTACACTCATCTTACGACAAAGATAAAAACAAAAAAGGATGTTCAAATACTGAACACCCTTTTATTATTTCTAGTACTCAAATACTAATGTACTGAAGGGGCTCCAAATCCTCTTGGGTTGCTCAATCTATAAGATAAGAAAAACTCCATAGCTCCAAATCCACCAGTACCACTATTTAATGATGAGGTATTAAAGTCGAATGAGGCACCAATACTTAAACCGGCCATGTGAAAAATAGTGTTCAGTACAACAGCATCATTTATTCTGTAGTATGCACCAAATTCAATAGATGTTCTTTTGTGGTAGGCTGTATGAAGTGATTTACCTTTAAGTAAAAAGTCAAACCCACTACCTAGAATAAATAATTTATTAGGTCCTTGAATGAACATCATACCGTTTGGTCTCAAGGTAAAGTTTGAATTTTTTCTTCCGAAATTACCATGAGCTGTTATTGATAGTTTTCTATATAGACCATTTTCATCTAAGAAGTAGCTAATTTTTTGCTTAGTTAAATGTTGTCCTGAAACGCCAATACTGAACCAAGATAATTTTGATAATTCAGTTTGAAAATATACGCCTGCACCTAAATCAAACTTATTAACGGAAAGGTTTTCTGTTGGAATGAATTCATTATTGGCTATACCCTGATTAAATTCTATTCCAGTCCATTGGTTGTCCCAAGTTGCATTTGGGTTTTTTAAGCTTCTCTGATAAAATGATGGAGATATACCAAATGATAATTTGGTTGTTCGGTTTAAACTTACCGCATAGTTAACAGGTACAGTAATTTGATTTACAGAATACAATGCATCTCCGGAAACGTCATTGTAAAAATTTACACCACAACCTAACAAACCGTTTCCGACTTCAAATCTAGTGTCAAAAGCTGCAGAAATAGTTCTAAAAGGATTGTCTGATAAACCAGTCCATTGATTTCTGAAATTTGTGAGTAATTGATATTTGCCTTCAAAAAATCCAGCAGTTGCGGGGTTTATTTGTGACTTAGTATGTTGAAACATGCTAAAGTGTTTATCTTGTTGCGCGTGCAATGATAGTATTGAACTAAGTATTAAACTTAAAGATAATATTGAATTTTTTGTTATGCTCATGTCTAAATATTATCTTATTAATGTGATGTTACCTTTCAGTGAACCAGTAGAGTTGTTCAATAATGTGTATTCTAAAGTCCATACAAAAACACCAGGGTTTTCTGGTTTTCCATTAAAACTTCCATCCCAACCATGGTCTTGATTATCTGTTTGAAAAACGAGTTGACCATACCTGTTGTAGACCGTAAATTTCATTTTTGCTAAACCAAACCCTTTCACTACTAACTGATCATTGTTGCCATCAGCGTTTGGAGAAAATGCTTGGGGTACTCCTATACCTTCAATAAAATTGACCATTACTTTAACTGTGTCCTCCGCCGTACAACCATTTGGGTCGGTTATGGTTACAATATAGTCTGTGTTTAATTGGGGTTGTGCATAAGTAGTTGAGCACGTATCGCAATTTATATAGTATGTGTTCGGAGTCCATAGTAAATCTCCAAAAGTAGTTGTAAAGGAATTTAATTCTGCTTCACCCCCTAAATCTATTAGTGTGTCATGAAATGCTGTGATGGTTGGTAAATCAAACACAGTGATTGAATTTGTCGTTGAATTTGACTCTCCATCTGCATTAGTAACAGTTAATTGTATAGTGAATACACCAATAGTATTAAAGCATATAGTGTTAGGGTTTTGATCTGTTGATGTTATAGGGTTGGCACCTGTGCCAAAATCCCAAAGCCAAGAAACAGGTGCGCCACTAGATGTGTCAGTGAAGTTAATGCATGTGCCTAAACAAACGTTGTCAGTAAATTCAAAGCCAGCTAAAATGGGTGCACAGTCGGCAACATTAATTGTAGATTGTAAGGTGTTCGTACAACCGTTAGTTGTTCCAGTTACTGTGTAGGTAGTTGAACCAGCTATAGGGGTAAATGGGGTATTGTTTGTAATACCATTGTCCCAAGTATAGGTGTCTGCACCAGTAGCGGATAATGTAACTTCATCACCTGTGCATACTGTTGTGCTTGGAGTGGCGTTAATCGTTAGTGTAGGATTGGCATTTACAATAATTGTTTGAGTGAAGGTTTCATTAAGTATACCATCTGTAACGCCTAAAGTTACGTCTATTGATCCTGGAGTGTTAAATGTGTAATCTTGTGGTCCTTGTCCAATAATTGGAGTTCCACCATCAAATGTCCACCCCCAATTTGTGATAGCTGTGCCTGTTGTTGTGCTTGCATCTGTAAATGTTAACGTAGTACCTTCACATATTGTTGTAGCTGTAGTTGTGAAATTCGCTGTTATTAAAGCTGAGCAATCTGTTATAGTCACAGTAATGGTTGAAACAGCATCAGGGCATGGCGCTGTTCCTGGAACTGTGTATGTGAATGTGTATACATTACCAATTGTCAATCCGTTTCCATCAAAAAGTGCTGTTCCCGGAGTAAAGCTACCACTTATCACAGTAGAGGTTTCAAGCCAAGTACCGCCTAAGTCTTGACCTCCTCCTAATAATGTGTTTAAGTCTATTGATGTTTCTGCAGGAGTAGCATTACTGCAAAAGTTGTACGTGTTGTCAGTTCCTGAATTTGCAGCGCTATTTACAATAATTGTTTGAGTGAAAGTTTCATTAAGTATGCCATCTGTAACGCCTAAAATTACATCTATTGATCCTGGCGTGTTAAATGTATAATCTTGTGGTCCTTGTCCAATAATTGGAGTGCCACCATCAAATGTCCATCCCCAATTTATGATAGCTGTACCTGTTGCTGTACTCGCATCTGTAAATGTTAGAGTTGTACCTTCACATATTGTTGTGGCTGTAGTTGTGAAATTCGCTGTTATACTCTGTGCAATTGAAAAGTTTGTTAAAAACAAGAATAGAAAAAATCCTAGTTTTGATATGGTTTTTCTCATGATATAATTAGATTACAATTAGTGAAGCTATAAAAAAAGCACTTTATTACTAGAGTGCTTTTTGAAAATTAATAATTTATTCTTTTCCTGAAATCAATTCGAATAGTTCATTTAAATCAGGTGTGATGATAATTTCAATTCTTCTGTTTTTTGATTTATCGGTTGGATCTTTTGGGTGGAATTGAGAGCGACCACCAGCAGTAATAGTTTTTGGTTCCATATTAGAATTACCTAACATTATCTTAGTAACTGATGTTGCTCTTAATACACTTAATTCCCAGTTGTCGTGAGGGAACTTAGCGCCTTTTAATGCATCTGAATCAGTATGTCCTTCAACTAAAATATCTATATCAGTTTGAGTTTCTAAAACTTTAGCTAAGTCAATTAACGCACTTCTTCCTTCTGCGCCGACATCTGTTTTACCAGAGGCAAATAGTAATTTAGCCTCCATACTTACATAAATTTTACCGTTTCTCTCTTCAACTGTAAGTCCTTTATCTTTAAAACCAAGTAAAGCTTGTGCAATTTTTTCTTTAAGTAATCGAGTCGATTCATCTTTGGCTGAAATGATATCTTCTAATTCTTTAATGCGTTGTTCTTTTTGATCTAATACTTTTGATCTTGCATTTAATTCTTTTTCTAACTCATTTAATCTATCTTCTTTTCTTTGGAGTTCTATTCTGGTTCCTTCTAAGTCTTTGATTAGATTTGAGCTTTCTGTTGAACCATTGCTTTGCAAAGTAGCATATTTAGATTCTAATTCTTTATTTAATTCTCCAATTTTATCATATTCTACTTGTAATGAATTGTATTCATTTGATAATTTTTCCTTGTCTGCAGATAAAATGTCTACATTTTCTTTAAGCAAGTTAACCTGAGTATCAGCCTCTTTTAATTTGTTCTCATAATCAATTGATGATGATTTAAATGAAGTTTGTTCAGACTGGCTTTTGTTATAGTTTTCTTCTAAATCTTGGTATTTTTTTAAAGGTACACAAGATGTAAATAGTAAGCCAAGAGTTAAAATGGAATAGATACGTTTCATTATAATTTATTTTTAATGTCTTTTTGATTTACAAAGGTCTGCTAAATACTTATTCCTTATGGAATGATTAACAAGAGTTTTAAACAAAATTATTTTATTAATGTAACCTATTTATATATTTATACTTATAAAATAGCAAGGAGAGAGAGGTCAATATACTTGTAACCTAGGTTATAATTTATTGTTTGGTTAAAGAAGAAGTTAGTGATAGCTTCTTCTTTTGTGTTTAAAGTAATAATATTGAGGTTAAACCTGAAAATAGTCATTAAATTTTTTTAAATTTGGCAGCTTAATAAATTTTTAAAATAGGATGGCAAAAATAAGAAAACAAGAAGCATTAGATTATCACTCAAATGGTCGTCCAGGGAAAATTGAAGTTGTTCCAACTAAACCTTATCATACACAAAAGGACTTAAGTTTAGCTTATTCTCCAGGTGTTGCTGAACCATGTTTAGAAATAGCAGCAGATAAAGACAAAGTTTATAAGTACACAGCTAAATCAAATTTAGTGGCGGTTATATCTAACGGTACAGCTGTTTTAGGTTTAGGTGATATTGGGCCTGAAGCCTCTAAGCCAGTAATGGAAGGTAAAGGTTTACTTTTTAAAATTTTTGCTGATTTAGATGTGTTTGACATTGAAGTAGATGCTAAAGATCCTGAAAAATTTATAGAAACGGTTAAGGCTATCGCCCCAACTTTTGGTGGGATAAATTTAGAAGACATTAAAGCGCCAGAAGCGTTTGAAATTGAAAGACGTTTAAAGGAAGAGTTAGATATTCCAATTATGCATGATGATCAGCACGGTACAGCTATTATTTCGAGTGCGGCTTTATTAAATGCTTTAGAATTAACAGGGAAGAAAATTAAAGATATTAAAATTGTAGTTAGTGGTGCTGGTGCTGCAGCTTTTTCTTGTTCAACTTTATACTTAGCTTTAGGTGCTAAATTATCGAATATATATATGTTTGATAGTAGAGGGTTGTTAACAAAGATGAGAGAAAATTTGGATGAGAACAAGCAAAAGTTTGCTGTTCATTCAAAAGATGAATCATTAGAAGAGGTAATGACTAATGCTGATGTGTTTTTAGGTTTGTCTAAAGGTGGATTGGTGTCTAAAGCAATGATAGCGTCAATGGCAGAAGAGCCTATTGTATTTGCTTTGGCTAATCCAGATCCAGAAATTTCATACAATGATGCCATGTCTGTTCGTGATGATATTATTATGGCGACAGGACGTTCAGATCATCCTAATCAAGTTAATAACGTACTTGGTTTTCCTTATATTTTTAGAGGGGCAATGGATGTTAGAGCGACAGGAATTAATGAAGCAATGAAGTTAGCAGCTGTAAAAGCAATTGCTTCTTTAGCTAAAGAAATGGTGCCTGAAGAAGTTAATGAAGCTTACAATGAAAAGAATATCTCGTTTGGTAAAGATTCAATTATTCCAAAGCCATTAGATCCTAGATTAATTACTACAGTTTCTCCTGCTGTTGCGAAAGCAGCAATGGAATCAGGTATTGCTAAGAATCCAATTACAGATTGGGAAGCATATGATAAGGAGTTAAGAGCAAGGTTAGGTTTAGATAATAAATTGTTAGATGTCTTAACTGAAAAAGCTTTAAAAAATCCAAAACGTGTTGTGTTTGCTGAAGCAGATAATTACAAAATTTTGAAAGCTGCACAAACAGCTTTAGATGATGGATATGCAATTCCAATTTTGTTAGGTAGAAAAGAATTAATTGAAGAATTAATTGAAGAAAATGGTTTTGAATTTCCGGATGTTGATATAATCGATCCAAAATCTCTTGAAATGAAAGAGAAGTGTATGGAATACGGGAAAATCTTCTTTGAAAAACGAAAAAGAAAAGGATTTACTGAATATGAGGCTAACAAAATAATGAGAGAGCGTAACTATTTTGGCTCTATGATGGTTGAAGTTGGTGAGGCTGATGCCTTAATATCTGGAATTACTAGAAGTTATAAAGATGTGATCCGTCCTGCTTTACAAATTGTAGGTAGAGATAAGAGTATTGCAAAAGTAGCTGGTATGCATATTTTGGTAACTAAAAAAGGACCATTATTCTTAGCGGATACGACTGTGAATTTTGACCCAACTGCGGAAGAGTTAGCTGATATTACTTATCAAGTGGCTAGAACTGTGAGAAGATTACAGATTCATCCTAGAGTTGCTATGTTATCTTATTCTAATTTTGGGTCAGCTCAAGGAAAGGATGCTAAGAAAATGGCAGATGCTGTGAAGATATTAAATGAGAAGCATCCTACTTTAGTTGTTGACGGAGAAATTCAAGCAAATTTCGCATTAAATAACGAATTGTTGATGGAGAAATTTTCATTCTCAGCTTTAGCAAATAAAAATGTGAATACGTTGATTTTTCCTAATTTATCTTCTAGTAATATTGCTTATAAATTAATGCAAGAATTAGGTGATGACGTGGATGCTATTGGTCCGATTCTTTTAGGATTGAAAAAATCCATTCATGTTTTACAACTTGGTAGTACAGTTAGAGAAATTGTAAATATGATAAAAGTAGCCGTATTAGATGCTCAAATTAAATAGTTATGATTGCACACTTAAATGGAATATTAATTGAAAAAACACCAACAAATTTAATTGTTGAGTGCAGTGGTGTAGGGTATTTCGTGAAGATTAGCTTAAATACGTTTTCTCGTATTACTCAAGAAAACGGAAAAGGTATTAAGATTTTCACAAACCTTCAAGTGAAAGAAGATTCTCAAACGCTGTTTGGTTTTTTCTCAATTCAAGAACGTGAAATGTTTTTACATTTAATTTCAGTGTCAGGAATTGGAGCAAATACTGCTATGTTAATGTTGTCTTCCTTAAGTTCAGATGAAATTGCACATGCCATTACTTCTGATGATGTAACGACTATTAAAAGTGTAAAAGGGATTGGATTAAAAACTGCACAAAGGGTGATTATTGATCTGAAGTCAAAAATGAATAAAATTGAATTTTCTGCTGAAAATATTTTCTCAGCGAACAATACAAACAAATTTGATGCGTTAACTGCATTGTCTGCATTAGGATTTGATAAAACAAAGTCTGAAAAAGCAATTAATAAAGTGTTGACAGATGATCAAACAGTTGAAGAATTAATTAAAGGAGCATTAAAGATTTTATAAATTGAAAAAGTATAACGTAATATTATTTTTGTTTATTTTTATTATTAGTTTTCAATTGAAAGCGAATGATAATCCTGCATTAAAAAAACTGAAACAATTAAATTATTCAATTCAATTAAACAGTTATACTGAAGCGGATACACCTAAGGTTAATTTGCCTTATCCTATTTCAGATTATAGAGATTATAGTACAAAACCAAATACAAGGTTTGATTTTAATCCACCTGCTAATATTGAAACTGAAATTAAATACAATCCAGAAACTGGAATGTATGACATTTATCAAAAGATTGGAGATCGATATTACCGTTATCCAACTTCAATGACCTTAGAGGAATACATGGCTTACGAAAGAAAGAAAGCTATGAATGATTATTTTCAAGAAAAAATTGAAGATGAAGATCAAGCGGCTGGCGATTTAATTCCACCATTAAAAATTAAGAGTAAAGGGTTTGATATGATTTTTGGAGGAGACGAAATCTCAATTCGTCCGCAAGGGTCTGCAGAATTACAATTTGGAGTGAATATTTCTAAATATGATAATCCTTCTTTACCCGTAAATCAAAGACGTGTCACAACATTTGATTTTCAGCAAAAAATACAATTAAACTTAGTAGGTCAGATTGGAGATAAATTGAAGTTAGAAATTTCTCAGAATACAGAGGCTACATTTAATTTTCAAAATCAAGTAAAGATTGGATATACTGGATATGAAGATGAAATTATTCAAAAGATTGAAGCAGGTAATGTGACTTTGCCATTAAATACATCATTAATTCAAGGTTCTCAAAGTTTATTTGGGATTAGAACAGATCTTAAGTTTGGTAGATTGACAGTAAATACAATTTTATCGCAGCAAAAAGGAAAAAGGCAAGAAATTAATGTAGAGGGTGGAGCTCAAATGCAAGATTTTGAAGTGAAGGCTGATAATTATGAAGCAAACAAACATTACTTTTTAAACTTTTACCATAGAGAACATTATGATGAAGCCATGAAAACAATGCCATTTGTTAATTCAGGTTTGAATATTACGAAAATTGAGGTTTGGGTGACTAATAGAATTAATAAAGTAGAAAACACAAGGAATATTATTGCATTTACTGATTTAGGTGAAACTGCTAATGAGTATACTGAAGGTAATCCAACGATTTCACCGATTGGGATTGATTCGCTACCTGATAATGATGCAAATAATTTGTATGGGAATTTAAAAGATAATCCATTAATTAGAGAGTTTTCTAATTCAGTTTCTGTACTGTCTGGAACATCTATTCAATCTGGACCATTTGTACAGTCAAAACATTATGAAAAGGTTGAGAATTCAAGACAGTTATCGGAACAAGAGTATAGTTATAATGCTTTATTAGGTTATGTGTCTTTAAGACAACCTTTAAATCAAGATGAGGTGTTAGGTGTGTCTTACCAGTACACGTATAATGGTGAGATATTTCAAGTTGGTGAATTCTCTACTGATGTTCCAATTGAAGAGGGGTCTAAAAGTGCATTAATCTTAAAGTTACTTAAGCCAACTGTTGTTAATCCTCAAAATAAATTATGGGACTTAATGATGAAGAATGTGTATTCATTAGGAGCGTATCAAGTGGGTCCAGAAGATTTTCAACTTGATGTGTGGTATAATAATCCAAGAACGTCTGTTGATGTTAACTATTTACCTTATGAAGGTGTAGATGATAAAGTATTAATACAGTATTTAGATTTAGATAGGTTGAACTTAAATACAGAAGCTTATCCTGATGGACGTTTTGATTTTGTTCCTTTTCAAGCAACTGGGAATAGAGTGATGAATGGAGGGACTATTGATACTAGAACCGGTAGGATTTATTTTACTACAATTGAGCCTTTTGGAACAACATTAGATAATAAACTAACAGCAACGGAAAAATTGTCTCCGTTTGAGGTTGATAGAATTGTATATCAAGAGTTATATGATTCCACAAAAACTTCAGCTCAACAATTGCCTAGTAAAAATAGGTTTTTAATAAAAGGTAGCTATAAATCTTCTGTTAGTTCTGATATCGCATTAAACTCTTTAAATGTTCCAGAAGGAAGTGTGACGGTAACGGCTGGCGGAGTGAAATTAACAGAAGGTGTGGACTATAGTGTGGATTATAATCTAGGACGTGTTAAAATATTAAATCAAGGAATTCTAGAAGCTCAAACGCCAATTAAAGTTCAGTTGGAAAGTAATTCATTATTCGGTTTTAATTCAAAGTCATTAGTTGGGGCACACTTTAATTATGAATTTAATAAAGATTTCAATTGGGGTGCAACAGTTATGAATTTAACTGAAAAGCCATTAACACAAAAAGTTAATATTGGTAACGAGCCAATTAGTAATACTGTTTTAGGAACTGATGTGAGCTTTAGAAGAGAAGTGCCATTTCTAACTAAAATGGTTGATTTTTTACCAATTATTTCAACAAAGGAAAAATCATTCGTTACTGCTACTGGTGAATTTGCTTATTTAATACCAGGTACACAACGTGCAATTGGTGACGGAGGAGTGTCTTATATTGATGGGTTTGAAGGGAGTCAATCTTCAATTAACATTGATAATATTGGATCTTGGAGATTGGCATCCCTACCTCAAGGTCAAGAAGATTTATTTCCAGAATCTGCATTTATTAATACATCTGGTTCTGTTGCATCTGGTTACGGAAGGTCATTACTGTCATGGTATAATATTGACCCTTCTTTTTATCAAACTAACACATTAACACCTGATCACATAAAAGGTAATAATGATATATTAGAAGATAGTCGTCAAAGAATGGTTCAACAACAAGAGTTATTTCCTCAATCTTCTCCAGTAGTGGGAACATTAAATAATGTAAGGGTTTTAGATTTAGCGTATTATCCTAAAGAAAGAGGGCCTCATAATTATGATCAAGATATTTCTAATATGGACAGTGAAGGTTTATTCACAAATCCTGAAGATAGATGGGCTGGGATTATGCGTTCTTTAACCACTACAAATTTTGAAACGGCTAACGTTCAATATATTCAGTTTTGGATGCTTGATCCTTATAATAATGATGCAACCGAAAATGGATCGATTAATTTAGATGATGGTGCATTGTATTTTAATTTAGGTAATATTTCTGAAGATGTTTTACCTGATTCAAGAAAAAGTTTTGAAAATGGTAACCCAATTTCGGCAAATCCTGTGACTTCAAATTATGACGAAACAGATTGGGCTAATGTAAGTAATCAGCAAGTTATTGTTACTGCATTTGATAATAATAGTGGAACAAGGCAGTATCAAGATATTGGGTTAGATGGTTATAATGATGCTGATGAGGTAACAAAGTTTCTTGATTATACGAATTGGGCTTCTGGTTCTGCATTATCTGCTTCTGCTAAAGCAAAAATTAACAATGACCCTTCTTCAGATAATTATAACTATTATTTTGATGATGATTATGACGCCAATGAATATGATATTGTAAGACGTTATAAGTACTTTAATGGAATGGAAGGTAATTCGCCAACACCAGAAATGTCGGATACTATGAATACCGTAGGGTATACTACGCAAGGTAGAACAATTCCAGATATTGAAGATTTAAATCAAGATAATAACTTAAGTGAGACTGAAAATTACTATCAATATAAAGTAGATATTAGTCCAAATGGATTAATTGTTGGTCAAAATTTCATAACAAATGAACAGATAGTAACGAAAAAGGATGGGTCTACCGAGACATGGTATCAATTTAAAATTCCTTTAGCTCAGCCCGATAGAGTTGTAAATAATATTGCGGACTTTAGATCTATTAGATTTATGAGAATGTTTGTAAACGGCTTTCAGAATGAAAAAGTATTTAGATTTGGTAAGCTTGAATTAATTAGAGGGACGTGGAGAGAGTATGCTCAAAATTTGGCGACAGGAGAAAATGATATTCCTGATCCAAGTTCAACTGAGTTTGTAATTTCAGCAGTGAATTTAGAGGAAAATGAAGGAAAGACTCCTGTAAATTATGCAATACCTCCTGGTATTAATCGTGAAAATGATGCGAATTCAATTAACCAAAGACAGTTAAATGAGCAATCTTTAGCATTAGAGGTATGTGGGCTTAAAGATGGTGATTCTAGAGCGGCATATAAAAATATTACATTTGATGTGCGTTCATATTCTAAAATTCGAATGTTTGTGCACGCAGAAGCTAAAGATGTTGAAGCTGACTTGAAAGATAAAGACTTAACATGTTTTGTTAGGTTGGGAACTGATTTTGATGAGAATTATTACGAATATGAGTTACCAATGGACGTAACGCCATGGGGAACGAACTTTAGCCAAGATACTGAAATATGGCCTTCGGCTAATGAGATGGTAATTGATTTAGATAGATTAACATCATTGAAAATAAAGAGAGATGCTCAAGTGGTGTTAGGGAACACAACTACAATAGCTATATTTAGTGATACGACTAATGGTGATCATCAAATTAGTGTAAAAGGTAATCCGAATTTAGCAGGAATGAAAGTGATTATGATTGGGGTAAGAAACCCGAAAGCTGCATTTAATGATTTATGGCCAGATGACGGTAAAGAAAAATGTGCTGAAATTTGGGTAAATGAATTGCGTTTAACTGATTTTAAACAAAATGGTGGATGGGCATCAACTGCTAAAATA
>Ga0209291_1001988_pt1 | contig 17256 bp, 7 predicted proteins | sample GOMGulsemesocosm_FD_184633 | JGI IMG/M metagenome (GOLD analysis project Ga0209291, IMG submission 184633) | Methane-oxidizing microbial communities from mesocosms in the Gulf of Mexico - GOM9B Gulf of Mexico (SPAdes) (version 2) | ecosystem: Environmental > Aquatic > Marine > Cold seeps | place...
CTCCACAACGCTAAATGGCCGCGAGCAAGTATCAACCAGCGGTCAACGTAGTGTTGAATTTGATCAATACCCTTCAGAGCTTATTTCACAAGCTTCCGTTTATAAGTCACCGAAAGTTTCACTGATTGAAGGTGGAGTGGCTGGTACAGTTGAACTCAAAACTGCTAGCCCGTTGAAAAATGAAAAACAACATTCTTTCAATGTAAATGCTCGTGGTATGTACAACGATTTAGCCAGTGACGTTCCTGATGCTACGTCAACGGGACATCGCTTAAGCTTTTCTTATCAAGGTAAATTTGCAGATGACACTTTTGGTGTTGCCCTTGGTTATGCCCGTTTATTTCAGCCAAGTGCAACAACGCAGTTTGTTGGACTTAACTACAGTAAATTACGAGATGTAGACGGCTTAGAGAATGATATCAATGGGCCTACCAAAGAAGATGGTATTCACTTAGCTAAAGAATATGTTAGTGAAGGTTTTGAGTTGCAACACAAAGGCGGTGAAGAAACACGTGACGGTTACGTTGCTACCCTTGAATGGCAACCAGTCGATAATTTTACTCTGAAAGTTGATGGTTTTTACTCTAAATTTGATTCTGAAGAATTTGCCCGTGGCTATCGAGTTAAACTAGATGGTGGCCAAGCAGCTATAGGCAATGCAACGATTGCCAACAACTCCGTAATTGGCGGTACCTTTAATAGAACGTCTAATAGTTCAACGCGTGTTGAAGTTGTTAATGATGACAATAGTGATTCAGATGAAGTAAAAAGTTTTGGTATTAACGCTGACTGGCAAATTACCGACAACTTAAATATGTCGGTAGATTTATCTTATTCATCAGCGACCAGTGATTTTAGAAATGGCTTGCTTTGGTCATTAGTATCAGATGATGCGAATGCTGCAGAGCCTAAGTTTGATAACAATGTTTCAATAAACTACTTATTAAATGGCCTAGATTTACCTGATGTTAGTTTAAACCAAGCTGATGCGTTAACAGATATAAATCGTGTCATGGTAACAAAATACGGTATTTATCCTTATGTAAACTCTGACGAAGTTACTGCTGCTCGTGTTGATTTTCAATACTCACTTGATACCAATTACATTTCTTCTATTGAATTTGGTGCTCGTTACTCAGAAAGAGAATATAGCAACGACCGTTCTGTATTTGAATTTGGTAGTGACAGTGGTTTTAATTCATTAGAGCAACCCTTTAGGCTTACCGAAGATATGGTGTCAGTGGTTGACTGGCAGGGCGACTTTTCTTATTTCCCAAGCTACTTAGCGCTTGATCAAGATGCCGTATTGAATGCATGGTTCCCTGATGGTGTGCCTCAGCCTGTTCAAACGTGGGGGAGTTCAGCCAGTGGTGTTATCAATGGTGATCCATTAGGTAAAAATTCTGACTGGACTGTGAAAGAAAGCGGACAAGTATTTGAAGATATTTTCGCGGCTTATCTGATGGCAAACATTGATACTGAAATTGGCGATATGCAAGTGACGGGTAACTTTGGTGTTCGTATTGTCAGAACAAAACAAGCGTCAACTTCATTGCAAGATGTTGGTTTGATTACTGAAAAAGATGCTTATGGTGAAGATGTTCTTGATGCCAATGGCAATCCAATTGTTCATGCTAATTCTGCTTTAGGTGCACAATTTATTATTGATGACGCAGGGCTTATTAACCAAAAATATGCACCAAGTATTATCAGTAATACATACACAGATTACCTGCCTCAGATGAATTTAAATTTTCATTTAAGCGATGATGATCAAATACGTTTTGCAGCAGCAAAGGTAATGAGTAGACCGAATATTGATCGCTTAGCTTCGAACAGTAGTGTCAATATTAACAAGGTGACAACTGATAGTGGCACTTATGCTGAAATAAGCGGTAACGCTAAAAACAGCCCGCATTTAAAACCTTTTTACGCAAATCAATATGATATTTCATATGAAAAATATTTTACTGAATCTGACGGTAATTTTGTTTTTGCACTTTTTTATAAAGACATAAAGTCGGCAGGTATTGTGACGCAAACGATCAGTGAATATGACTTTGCAGGCAATGGCTTGATCGTACCTGACGAATATATTGATCCATTAAGTGGCGTTCCATTAGAAATTAGAAACGGGAATTTTGAAACCGCATTTAATGACGACAAAGGCGGTTATATAAAAGGGCTTGAAATGACTTACACCCAAGTTTTTTCATTCTTACCTGATTTATGGTCTGGCTTAGGGCTTAGTGCAAGTTATTCGCATACTAAAAGTGAAATTCAACAAATTTCAAAGTTAGGGCAGCAAGATTTACCTATTTCTTTACCAGGCTTATCTGAAAATGTTTTTCAAAGTACGGTTTTTTGGGCCTATGAAGGTTTTGAAACACGCTTAAGTGCTCGTTATCGAGATGAATTTGTTTCAGAGCAAGTCGCGGTAGAGGCACAAACTGTTAATTATGATGACGAATTGGTGATCGACTATCAGGCTTCTTATCAAGTCACTGATAATTTAGGCGTTGTTTTTCAGGTGAACAATCTTACTGATGAACCGACCCAAAGTTACTTTGGCGTAAAAAGCCAAACAGGCACCATTCAGTACTTTGGTCGTCAGATCTTTTTAGGTATGACGTACGCGTTATAGAGCCCGTTAATTTAATTTATTAGCCATGAGTTTTTAAAATGAGTGAAATTATATTTTCAAATAAAAATAATCCAATAATTTCCGGGTTCATTTTGGTATTAACTCGTCAATTATCTCTTTGGAGTAAATGTTATGTTTAGTCAAAAATCGGTGTTAAGAATTATTGTCTTAGCGCTTTTATCAATAGTACTTGCCGCATGTGGAGGTTCAGATTCCACAGCACCAGGCCAAGAACTAATTAGTTGTGATGTGCCAATGATTGCTGATGCTGCCGGCACAAGTTGTGTAGAGCCAGAACCAATTTCATGTCCTGCACCAACAGTACCAGATGCGTTAAATGAATCTTGTGTCGTTGGTATTGACCCCAATGCACCTGCCCCAATTATCTTTCCAGAAGAAAACCAGGCGTTATTGTTTTATAACCGTGCTGACGGTGAATATGACGACTATAAAATGCATAACTGGAATAGCCCAGAATGTGATGCTTATGCTGACGACTCTTTAGCAGCTGGCTGGAGTGATGGTTTATCGCATACTGGAGTTGACCCTGTATATGGTGCGTATTGGTTATTAAATCTTAAAGAAGAACGCAATGAATGTGGTCACTTTATTATTCATAAAGGTACTGATGACGCAGGTAAAGAATTTGGCGGTGGCGATTTCAAAATGCCGTTGTTACAAGACGATGAAACGTACCAAAGAATGAACTTTACTTTTTCAGGCGTAGCCTCAATTTTTGAATACCCAGTTGTTTCATTAGGCAAGCAATCGTTAGCAATAAATGATTTTTCAGGGCATTGGATTGATAGCAATACATTTACATGGGATGTTGATTTTGAGCAGGTAACATCGGTTAAATTACACCATTCAGCGACTGCAGGTATTGGTACTGATGAAAATAATGAAGACGTTATTACTGGTACTGTTGTTGAGTTAACCGAAATTAATTTAACTGATGAACAAAAGTTAGCGGCGCCTTTAGTGGCTGACTGGCCTGCTTTTTCTGGTGATTGGTCTGTTGAAGAAGCAAAAGCTATTGCTAAAAATCAATTGGTTTTAGTTGGCTACGACGCTGAAGGGCTTGCTGTTTCAGCAACATACGTGCAAGCGGATTTAGTACTTGATGATCTTTATACCAAAGGTGAAATGGATGCAGACGAAGCTACTCTAGGCGTTGTTTATGAAAATGGCGGCATTAAAGTATCTGTTTGGTCACCAACAGCACAAGATCTTAAATTAAATATTTATGATGCAAATAAAGATATGGTTTCAAGCCATGATATGACTGAAGATTCGGCAACAGGTATATGGAGTTATACCGGTGATACGAGTATTGACCGTCAGTTTTATCGCTTAGCATTAACACTTTATCATCCTCAAAATAAAGCAGTTGAAGAAATAGAAAGCACAGACCCATACTCGGTAAGTTTATCGACAAATGGTGAATATTCTCAGTTTGTTAATTTGACTGATGAAGACCTACAACCGGAAGGTTGGGAAGGTCATTCAGTATCCACTTTTGAAAACTATGAAGACGCGGTTATTTACGAAGGACATATTCGTGACTTTAGTGCTGCAGATGAAAGTACATCTGTTGAAAATAGAGGTAAGTTTTTAGCCTTTACCGAAAAAGACTCTGCGCCTATGTTACACCTACAAAAGTTAGTTGCTAATGGCTTGAATACATTCCATATGTTACCTGCCAACGATATCGCTACCATTAATGAAGATGCCGATAAGATTATCGATTTGGACAGTACGGTATTAGAGTTATGTAAAATCGACGCGAAAGCACCACCTTGTTATCAAGGAGTTGACGATCAAACGTTACGTGCAGTTTTTGAAAGTTACTCGCCTTTAACAAATGATGCTGCTCTACTGACAGAAGCGATGCGCAATACCGACAGCTTTAACTGGGGTTATGATCCTAAACATTTTAATGTACCTGATGGTATCTATGCTTCAAACCCTGATGGGGTAACTCGCATTAAAGAAATGCGTGCAATGATCAAGTCATTACACGATATAGGTTTACGTGTGGTCTTAGATGTTGTGTATAACCATACCAACTCTTCAGGTTTATGGGATAACTCAGTATTAGATAAGTTTGTACCTGGTTATTACCATAGTCGCGATGTTATTACTGGTTCAGTTCAAAATAGCACTTGTTGTAGTGATACTGCCCTTGAACATCGCATGATGGACAAGTTAATGGTTGACTCGTTAAAGCAGTGGACGGAGCAATATCAGTTCGACGGATTCCGCTTCGATATTATGAGCCAAGCTTCTAAAGGACAAATGTTAGCAGCACGTGATGCCGTACAAACTATTGACCCTGACAATCACTTTTATGGTGAAGGCTGGTACAAAGGTTCACGTGGTTTTGAACGTGCCGATCAAGAGAACATGGCAGGCACAGAAATAGCTACTTATAACGATCGTATTCGTGATGGTATTCGTAATGCGACTTTATTTAATAACGAAAGTGATTCTGATTATCCATTTGAACAACAAGATATTGTTAAGTTGGGTATGGCAGGCACGTTAACTGACTATGTATTGAAAAACTTCAATGGCACAGACGCCGCTGGTAGTGCTTTTGGTATGTATGCAAAAGACCCTGCTGACGTTATTAACTATGTATCAAAACATGATAATGAAACCTTATGGGATAACTTACAGTTTAAGCTAAAGCCAGCAATGGCTAATAGTGAACGTGTTCGTGCACAAAATATTTCTCAATCAATTGTCTTACTGTCACAAGGTATTCCGTTTTTACAAATGGGCGGCGACTTTTTGCGCTCTAAGTCTTTAGACCGAAATACTTATGATGCAGGTGATTGGTATAACTTAGTTGATTTCACTTTCGAGCTAAATAACTGGAATAAAGGTCTACCGCTAGACAAAGGTGGTCGAGATGAAAACGAATTAATTTCCTTAGCTGCTAGCCCAGCCAGCACAGTATCAATGACGGATATGTTGTTCGCATCAAATGTTTTCAACGAATTTTTATCAATTCGTTCAAACAGTGGGTTATTTAGGTTAACCACAGCAACAGATATTATTGACCGTGTTGGATTTCATAATATTGGCAAAAATCAGACTCAAGGCTTAATTGTAATGAGTATTGATGACGGTACTAACTTTACTGATATTGACGCTAATTATGACGCAATAGTGGTTGTGGTAAACGGTAGCGATAGCGAACAAACACATACTATTGCTTCTGCAAATGGTTTTAGCTTACATCCTTTATTAGTCGACTCGGTTGATAGCACTGTTGCCAGTGCTAGTTTTACACCGGGTACAGGCGAAGGTAGCTTTACAGTTCCTGCGTTAACAACCGCTGTTTTTGTGAAAGCTCAAGGTGAAACTCAAGGTTTAGGTTTGTCTGCTTATGCTACGGCTGGAGCACCAGATGTTGTTCCTTACGGAGATACAGTGCCATTTGTTCGTGGTGACATGAATGGTTGGGGCGAAGTGGATGATTTAGCTTACCAAGCCGATGGCATATACCAAGCTAAAATAACTCTTGCTGCAGGAACTTACGGTTTTAAAATTGCATCAGGAGACTGGTCAACAATTAACTTAGGTGCACCGGGATCTGGTGGTGAAGTAATAGAAGATCATAGCTTTAGTTTATTACCAGGTAGTAATGATAATTTAAGTATTACTATTGCTGTTGATGGAACTTATCTCTTTTCACTTGACGCTTCAGACAGCGAAGCACCTACTTTATTAGTAGAGAATGAAGAGCCGTTTGTTGGTACCGCTGTGTTTATCCGTGGTGATATGAATGGTTGGAGTGAAGATAACCCATTAGTTTATGTAGGTGACGGTAAGTACCAAGCTACTATTAGTATTACTGCTTCTACGCCTAACTTTAAAATAGCTTCTGCTGATTGGTCTACGGTTAATATGGGCGCACCAGCTGATGATATGGAGATCTTTGAAGGTGAAGAGCAATTATTATTATCAGGTAGTAATGACAACTTTAATATGACCTTTACTGAAGACGGCGATTATACTTTTGTCTTTGACGCGTCGAATTTAGCTGAACCAACATTAAGTATCTTTGCTGCTGAAATGTTTGGTGCTACACCTGTTTTCATTCGTGGTGACATGAACGGATGGGGAGAAGTGGATTTACTTAACTACGATGGCGCAAGCAGTTACTCTGTAGAGATAAACTTAACCGCAGGTGATTATGGTTTTAAGGTCGCTTCAGCTGACTGGTCAACAGTTAATTTAGGTGCTCCATCGGATACTAATGTTGTCACTCTAGATTCCTCTTTGGCTCTAGTACAAGACTCACAAGATAATTTGAGTTTAACTATTACTGAAGATGGCGATTACATTGTTACCGTTGCGGGGCCTAACCCGCAAACACCAACGATAAACATCAGTAAGAAACCTTAATTGCTGATGTGAATTTAGCACCAGCATTATATCTACGCTTTAATTAAGTTGTAGATATAATAAAGCAAAACGTTATTGCTAATAACATTAAAAGCTCTCTACTCGTTAGAGAGCTTTTTTTATACCTGAAGATGTTTTTATTTATCGCTAACTTGTCAAAGAAGGATAATTGACTTAGCTTTGAATACGTATGCATTTTTCTAACCTTGGTTGAATACGTATGCATGCCATATTCATAGGCTTGCATCCAATCTATATTAGGTTTATCTGTAAAAGAGCAGATAAAACTATTTTAAATAATTACGTATTATAAATAAAAACAGTAAACGTAATTATTCTGTACAAAATATGAATGGATCTGGGGAGATACATACCATGCTAAAATTTACACCAAACAAACTCAGCTTAGCGATACTCTCAAGTGGCATGATAGCTATGAGTGCATCAGCGTTTGCCGCAGAAGCACAAAATAACAACGCAACAGTTAAGGAAAAAGAAAAAGAAGTTGAAGTTATTACTGTAAGCGGTATTCGTGGAAGCTTACAGCGTGCTCAAGCAATAAAAATGAGCACTAACTCAATTGTTGAAGTTATTTCAGCTGAAGATATTGGTAAATTGCCAGACACCAGTATAGCTGAGTCTTTATCACGTTTGCCGGGCGTAACCGGTGAACGACGCAATGGTCGTACTAGCGGTTTATCTGTTCGTGGTTTTAATGAAAATTTCGTTGGTACATCACTTAACGGTCGTGAGCTATTAGGCATGGGTGATAACCGCGGCGTAGAGTTTGACTTATATCCAACAGAAATTGTTTCAAATATTATTGTCTATAAAACGCCAGAAGCAGGGCTTATTTCACAAGGGATCGGCGGAACAATAGATTTACAAACGGTTAGCCCATTAAATGCAGAATCGACAATGACGCTAAATGCCGTTTTTGAGAAAAATGGTGAAGATGCCGCTAACCCAGATTACGACAACAATGGTCATAAAATATCGTTTAACTTTGTTGATAAATTCGCTGACGATACCTTAGGACTTGCACTGGTTTTCTCTTCACAAGAGACGCCACGTCAAGAAGAACAGTTTCGTGCTTGGGGTTATGCGGATACTCCTGAAGGCAACAAAATTTTAGGCGGGCATGACTCTTATGCACGCTCTGCCATGTTAGAACGTGATTCAATTGCAGCGGTTATTGAATATGCGCCGACAGATGATTTAAAAATTCAGTTTGACGCATTATATGTTGATTTTACAGAACATGACGCGCGTCGTGGCCTTGAAGAAGGCGGTCCTGTTTGGGGTGGTACCAATTATACTGCAACAAATATTGAAGACGGCTTAGTTACTTCTGGTTACTGGGATGGTTTCCATTCAGTTGTTCGTAACGATGCTAGATCTCAAGAATCAACATTGACCACTTTTGGTTTGAATGTTGAATATTCACTTAATAATGATTGGACACTAGAAGCTGATATTTCAATAGGTGATGTTGATAAAAATATCATCGATGTAGAAAGTTACTCTGGTGTTGGGCGTGCCGGTATTGATGGTCGTCCTACAGCTGCTCGTTCATGGGAAATGACATCCACAGGTGTTGTCTATAGTGATCATCCGACATTACCGGGTGTTGATTACACCGATGAAAGTTTAATGCGCCTAGCAGGCCCACAAGCCTGGGGAGCTCCGGTCATTGGCGGCGATGCGCAAGACGGTTTTGTAAACCGCCCTGAATTTGATGAATCTCTTGATAGTTTTCGTTTACAAACCAATGGTGTGGTTGACTATAGCATTGTAAGTGGCTTTGAATTTGGTGTGATTTATTCAGAGCGTGAAAAACTGAAAATTAATGAAGGTGACTATTTAACATCGCCAGAATATCCTGGTGACGCGACAATTCCAAATGTAATTGGTGTTGCCGATTTAAGTTTTCTTGGCATTGACGGTGTCCTAGCTTATGACAGCTTAGGACTTTATAACAGTGGCTATTACACCGCTACGGAAGCGTCTTTAGTACAAACTGATCGTTTAGGTGATACTTATACCATTGAAGAAGAAACTTTAACGCTTTATGCAAAAGTTAATTTAGAAGCAGAGTTTGGCGACATTTATATCTCGGGTAATTTTGGCCTGCAATATGTTGATGTAGACCAAGGTGCGACCGGTTTTTCTACGGTTGAAAACTCTGAAGGTTATGTAGTGCCTACTGCCGTTGCAGACAGTACCTCATATTCAAACATTTTACCGACGTTAAATTTAAGTTTTGAAATAGCCGAAGGTCAATTTATTCGAACGGCTGCGGGGAAAGTCATAAGTCGCCCTCGTATCGATAACTTACGTCCGAATGCGCGTGCAACATTTGCATATAACGATGATCAAATAGCGAATTCTGATCCGCAAAATGGCCCGTGGAGTGGAAGCGCTGGTAATACTCAATTAAAGCCGTATGAAGTAAATCAGTTTGATTTATCTTATGAAAACTATTTTGCGGATGATGGTTATTTTGCTGTGTCTTTCTTTTATAAAGATTTGAAAAACTGGCATCGTAGTAACAGCCAATTAACGGATTTCTCAGATGTCTATATTGCAGAATTACATAAAGATTCAAATGGCGATGCACCGGCAACTTTAATGGGCTTTGTTGATACAAACTCAGATGGTTTTAAAGGCTTTGTTCGTGGTTATGAGTATCAAGCTAGTATTCCACTTAGACTTATTGATGACTCGCTTGATGGTTTTGGTTTCATGATGAGTGCGACATTTTTAGACGGAAAACTAGATGCAACAGAAACCAGTGATGCAGGACGAATTCCGGGTCTATCAGAAGAAAGCTACTCGTTAACCGCCTATTATGAACGTAATGGTTTTGAAATGCGTGTTTCCGGCACTAGACGTGATGAATATGTTTCAGAAACGCGTGGTGGTAGTTTGTCTCTGGTTGAAGTTGATGACGCTGGCGGTGAATTTTGGGATGCTCAAATCAGTTACGACTTTTCAGAGTCTGGCATTAAATCATTGCACGGTTTACGCATTACCTTACAAGGTCAAAACTTAACGGATGAACCGACAGTTAAGCGTGAAGCGTCAGACCCACGACAAATCAGAGAATATCAATCTTACGGTCGTAACTTCTTGTTAGGCTTGAATTACAAGTTCTAAACTTAATTAGTATTAATTACTAAACGTTATGATTGCATTAACCGATAAAAAACCTGCTAGTAATTTAGCAGGTTTTTTTTACGATAATTTTTATATTACAAAGCACTTAGAGAAACTGCTAACCTTATCGTAGCCAAGGGTGTGATAGTGTAATTAAAAATTGATTTTCTTTCAAAAAGAAGCTGAATTATGAATAAGTTAGTCAAAAAAGTAGTGGTGTTAGGTGGTGGTACTGCAGGATGGATGTCTGCGGCATTGATCAAAAAATTACTTGGCGCAAGTATCTCGGTTGAATTAGTTGAGTCGGATACAATATCTACCGTTGGTGTTGGCGAAGCCACTATTCCACCGATTCAATTATTTAATAGCGTTTTAGGTATTAATGAAGCCGAATTTTTACGTGAAACCAAAGCAACTATTAAGCTTGGTATTAAATTTGAACATTGGAAAACAGTCGGTGAAAGCTATTTTCATAGTTTTGGCGCGCCGGGTAAAAGCACGCCTTTTTGTCAATTTCATCATTATTTAAAGCGTGCACAAACACTTGGTTTAAAAGATAGATTATGGGATTACGATTTAAACTACTTATGTGCGACACGAGGTAAATTCGCTAAAATAAAAACTCAAGATCCGATCATTGAAACCCCCTATGCCTACCATTTTGACGCGACATTATATGGAGAGTATTTACGAAAATTTAGTGAAAATCTTGGTGTTGTCCGCACTGAAGGATTAGTTGAACAAGTAAAGCAATGTCAACAAAGTGGTCACGTTGAATCGTTAGTTTTAAAAAGTGGTGCTGAAATCACCGGAGACTTATTTATTGACTGCTCAGTCTTTAAAGGCTTGTTGATACAACAAACATTAAACACAGGTTATGAGGATTGGAGTCATTGGCTTAGATGTGACCGAGCCGTTGCCGTACCTTCGCAGCGCTTAGCATGTACATTACCTTTTACTCGCTCAATTGCGCATGCTGGCGGCTGGCAATGGCGCATTCCGCTACAACATCGTAATGGTAATGGTTTGGTTTATAGTAGTAATCATTACAGCGACGAACAAGCTACAGATTTGATCATGTCGAACCTTGAAAGTAAAGCTTTAGCTGACCCGAAAGTGATTCAATTTAAAACTGGACGTCGACGTAAGCAGTGGCATAAAAATGTTATTGCCGTTGGTTTATCTAGTGGTTTTCTTGAGCCATTAGAGTCAACCAGTATTCATTTAATTCAATCAGCGGTTGTACGTTTGGTTCATATGTTTCCACATCAGGGGATTAATGACTCCGAAGTTGCAGAGTATAATTGCCAATCAAAAGTAGAGTATGAACAGGTTCGCGATTTTATTATTCTGCATTACCATGTTAATCAACGAAACGATAGTCAGTTTTGGCGAGACATGCGTGAAATGGAAATTCCACAAACCCTGCAGCATAAAATTGAACTGTTTAGGAAAAGTGGTAAATTATTTCGTCAACAAAACGATTTGTTTAACGAAGGATCATGGCTACAAGTAATGCTAGGGCAAGGCATAGAGCCACAAGATTATCATCCTATGGCGAATAATATGCCAGCAGAAAAGTTATTAGCAATGCTGAGAAAAATTAAAGAAATAAAGCACGAACCTTTATCTAAATTGCCAAGTCATGATGATTTTTTAAAGTTATTTATCAACCAGTAAGTTAATTTTTGTCACTTTTCATTAGTGAATCAAAAGCTTATTAGACAGATGATGAATCAAAAAAGTATTCTAAAAAAAACCGCTAACATATTATGTTATCGGCTTTTTTATTTTTGAATCTTTATCAGAAATTATTGTGCTTGATAAATTGCAAAGCTTAATGCCGGCAGTGTTATGATTAGCTTTTTACTTTTGAGCTCCATGCTGTGTTTATCACCATTTGTACTCTTCTGTCCGGTGTTAACTTCATCGCTTTGATATAAAGCTTTGTAGCTATCAGCTTTTACATCCAATACCACTTGTTGTTCATCGGTCGAAGTATTAAATAGCACGATATGGCTTTTGTTATCTTTGGCTAAGGTTCGAGAAATAGCGAAAATGCCCGGAGTATCTTGTTGATATAATGTTTGCTGCACGCCATGTCTTAAAGCTGGGTAGCTATGATATATATGGCTGTATTGGCCGAACAACTTATAGAAAGGGTGTGATGGGTCGAAGTTGTCATCTGCGGTGGTTTTATTTGTTGCTAATACATTATCTTCGTTGTAGCTGGCAACAAAAGAAGGCATCATATTTTGTCTTGAATCTTGATCGCCTCCTTTACCAATAAAGCCTTGTTCGTCGCCGTAATAAATAATCGGCACACCGCGTAAGAAATACACCATGGCATGTGCAAGTACGTTACGTTGAATAATCTCAGCTTCACTGTAGTTATAGTCGCTTTTTGCCAGCATATGGGCAAAACGTCCCATGTCATGATTACCAGTAAAGTTTAATAATTGATTAGCGCTACTGTCGTCATCTAAATAATCGCTGTCGTTAGCAAATAATTGCCCTAGTTTATCGGTTCCTTTTTGGTCTACTAATGTGTGTTGTAGGGTAAACGCTAGGCCAAAATCTAACACAGATTGCATGTTACCTACTGTGGTATAAGAACTTAATTCTTTAGTATCGCCGCTGTAAACTTCACCAAACATGAAAAACTCAGGAATGCCAATACTCGTTGCATGGTCAACTAATGCTGGAGAAAACTCGCTCCAAAACTCCATATTAACGTGCTTAACCGTGTCGATACGAAAACCATCAGGTTTGAATTCAGTGATAATATTTTGGAAAATATCGATCATGCCTTTAACTACTTCAGGATCGTCGGTATTTATATCGTCGAGACCGGCGAAGTCGCCATAAACAGAGTTCTCACCTTCGTAGGTTGTTTCTCCTTGGTTATGATAATACTTTGGATCATTCAACCAAGCGGGGACTTTAATATTTTCTAGACCTTTTGGAATAACAGGTGTGTAGCTGTCGCCACTTGCTACTTGCGCCAATGACTTATATTCACAAGTTTCACCTGCGGCTTTTAACCATTGTAAGCCGTCTTTGCCATAACACTCTTCAGGTTTGATCACATCAGCGCTGTGATTGGTAATAATGTCGAAGAAAACCTTAATGTTTTCTTTATGCGCGGCATCGATAAAGCGGGTTAAGTCTTGGTTGCTACCTAAATGTGGGTCGATTTCAGTAAAATCTAATACCCAATAACCATGGTAGCCAGAACCACCTTCTTGTATGGCTCGGTTACGTAAAATAGGAGTTAACCAAATAGCGCTAATTCCCAGATCTTTTAAATAAGGCAACTTCTGTTCAAGACCTTGAATGTCGCCTCCGTGGTACATGCTTTTATCTGTGTTATCAAAGCCACCTGCTGAAATTGGCATTGTTTTTGAGCCATTGTCATTATCGGTATCTCCATTATTAAAGCGATCAGGCATAACAAAATAAAATACCTCATCTTCAATAGGCCGCTGCTGATAAGGCAATAAATCTTTTGCTATTTTTCTTGAAACATTAACATCAGAAGTATTAATAACAGCAGGAGTTAACGGCGTGGCACTTTCTTTTGTCGAAGGCACAGGACTACAAGCTACGCATAAAGAGGCGCTTAGCCATATAAATAAGTGTCGTGAAAGTGCAGTAGAGCGTTTGGGTCGAATAGATAAAGTAAGCATGAGATCCATAAATTAATTAACGATTTTTATCATAGTACAAACATCATCGCATTATGTATAAAAGTTACATACGTATGCATAGCCTAAAAGCCACATTTTACCCATGCATACGTATGCAGTGATATTGCACTATAACAGATGGCTAATTATGCTTATGTTGTCATTGTAAATGTGACATTTTCCGTTGTTAGCAGTGTCGTGCTAACAAAATTTTTTAGATGCGAATTGGAATTTTATGGACATTCAACCTTGGTGGCGTGGAGCCGTTATTTATCAAATTTACCCGCGTAGTTTTATGGATGCCAGCCATGATGGTATCGGTGATCTTAGAGGTATTATCAACAAACTCCCTTACGTAAACAGTTTAGGTGTTGATGCTATTTGGATTTCACCATTCTTTAAATCCCCAATGAAAGATTTTGGCTACGATATTAGTGATTATCGAGAAATAGACCCAATGTTTGGCACTATGGCTGATTTTAAGCAGCTTATGACAAAAGCCAAAGCACTCGACTTAAAAGTGATTATCGATCAAGTATTAAGCCATACTTCAGATCAGCATATATGGTTCACCGAAAGTCGTCAGGATAGAACTAACGATAAAGCTGACTGGTATGTTTGGGCTGACGCTAATGAAGATGGCACTCCACCTAATAATTGGTTATCAATTTTTGGTGGCTGCGCATGGCAGTGGGAGCCACGTCGACAGCAGTATTTTTTACACAATTTCTTGACCTCGCAACCTGATTTAAATTTCCACAATGAAGAAGTTCGCAAAGCCGTTTTAGAGAACGTAGAATTTTGGCTAAAGCTGGGTGTAGATGGTTTTCGTTTAGACGCAATAAACTTTTGTTTTCATGATAAGCAATTGCGCGATAATCCTGCAAAAGCAGTTGAAGACAGACAAGGCCGCGGCTTTAGCGAAGACAACCCTTATGCGTTTCAGTATCATTATTACAATAACACTCAACCTGAAAATATTGAGTTTATGGAAGAAATACGTAGTCTGATGGACCAATATCCAGGTGTAGTAACGTTAGGCGAAATATCTTCTGAGGACTCGTTGCATACCATGGCAGAATATACTCAGGGCGATAAGCGTTTACATATGGCTTATAGCTTTGAATTATTAACGCCTGATGGTAGCCCTAAATATATTAGAAATACCGTTGAAGCATTAGAAGGCAAGCTTGCTGATGGTTGGCCTTGTTGGGCGATAGGAAATCATGATGTAACCAGAGTAGCTACCCGTTGGGCTCAAGCAGAAACTATAAGCCAACAAAGTAAAATGTTTAACGCCTTATTAGCCTCTCTACGGGGTAGCGTCTGTACCTATCAAGGTGAAGAACTTGGCCTGACCGAAGCTGAAATAGCCTTCGATGATTTGCAAGACCCTTACGGCATTACTTTTTGGCCAACGTTTAAAGGCCGCGACGGCTGTCGAACGCCAATGCCATGGCAAAAAAATGAAGTTAATACTGGTTTTTCAAAAAGCCTAACACCTTGGTTACCTGTCGGTAGTGAACATGGTAATGGAGCTGTAGATATACAAGAACAAGCATCAGATTCGGTATTATCTGCTTATAGAACCTTTTTAACGTGGCGTAAAAGTCAGTTGTGTTTGCAATTTGGTGATATTAACTTTATTGAAAGTGACGATGAAAAATTAGTCTTTACTCGTGGCTACCAACAAGAAAAAATACTCGTAGTTGCCAACTTTACTGGTAAAGCTATTGAATATCGCATCAATGACAAAGCCGCTAAGTTTCTTGAAGGTCATGGCTTTGCTGAGTTGACATTGTCGGCTGATTCTCAGAGTTTAACTGTTGGTGCGTTTCAAATAGCTTACCTATCAGTTTAGGTAAATTGGATACGGCTAAGAACGTTTATAACGACGTTGTCAGTAAAAAAGCACTATAACTTCAGCATCGTTTATGGTGAATTTTCAAGGCTAGAGCATTATTTGTTCTAGCCTTTTTTTGTTTTAGATTATTGAGTCAAACATTTAATAAAAAGCGTTAAATGCTCAATTGGTTCTGATGCTAAATGTTAGATTTTATGGATTAATTTCTGATTTTTGTTGGTTAGCATAATATTTACCCAAAACCACCATTAATATACCACCGAGCACAATTATTGCAGAGACGGCTAAGCGAAATGTAATTGCTTCAGCAACAAATATAATACCGCCCAATGCCGCGATTACAGGGACAGACAGTTGCAGTACGGCCGCCTGTGTAGCAGAAATATGCCTAAGAGCGACATACCATATTGTGTAGCCGATTCCTGATGTTATGCCACCAGACAATAAAGCCAATACTATGCCTTCAGATGAATAGTTAATGTTATTCATGGTAGCAATGGCTAAAAGTACAACAAGGGGCGTGGTCCTAAAAAAATTATAAGCGGTATCTATTAACGGGTACTTTGAGGCACGCCCTTTTAGGGTATAAATTCCCCACGCAATGCCTGCGGTTGTCATGAGTATGAATCCTGATATTGATGGCGTAGTCACTTCAGGCAATACCAGATAAATAAAGCCTGCAAAGGCAATCACCATGCCAGACCATTCAGTAATATGTAACTTGGTGCCTGAGAAAAGAGACAGTAATATCATCGTTATCTGCACTGTTCCGAATAGAATAAGTGCGCCAGTGCCAGTATCTAAAGAAGTATAAGCATAAGAAAAGGTTATCGCGTAGATGAAAAGCATGAAACTCGCCGTCCAACTTCCTTTAGTCGATGTACTCGTTACATTTCGATTTGTGCTTCGAGCCTTACTTACGATGATAAGTAGCAGAACAATCGAGCCTGATAATAATCGGATAATAGTAAAACTTGCGGCATCAATTGTTTCATAGCCTAATGCTAAACGGCATAAAACCGAGTTAGCAGCAAAGGCTATTAATGCTAAACCCGTTAGCATGATTGTTTTAAATAAAGTGTTGTTGTTCAATTATTATCCTTATAACCATTGAATTAGTTTTATAGATTACTTCCACCGCTCAATACAAATGGATACTTTTTGAAAAATAAAGTTGATGCTAGTCGACTTGGATATTACAGCCATTTATATAAAAAAAGACACATCAAATTTATTTTAAGGTGTCTTTACGTTTAATCTGAACTTAAATTGATTTAAACAATAAGTAATCTACTACAAATCATTACGTAAATTAGCGTATGTTTCTATATGTTCTGGATAATGTTGTTTTACATAGTCGGTTAAATTGTTATTGCCTCCCAATTTTTTATCCGCAATGGCTAAGTTTGATAAAACGGTTACTACATTACCATTATCTCTTGATAAGCTTAATTGAGCATAACGAGCTTGGGCTAAATGTT
>Ga0209291_1001990_pt1 | contig 17248 bp, 13 predicted proteins | sample GOMGulsemesocosm_FD_184633 | JGI IMG/M metagenome (GOLD analysis project Ga0209291, IMG submission 184633) | Methane-oxidizing microbial communities from mesocosms in the Gulf of Mexico - GOM9B Gulf of Mexico (SPAdes) (version 2) | ecosystem: Environmental > Aquatic > Marine > Cold seeps...
GCTTCCCAAATAGTTAATGTTTTCGGACTTGCCATGGCATACCCATAATCAAAACCTACAACTCCATATTCTGAAAGCAATGAATTGTAAATATCAAAGTGACCATCTAAACCAATGGTATTATGAAGATTAAATTCTTCATCTCCATCTTCAGTTTTTACAATCGCATGACGGTGAGAAAACGTTCCTCTTTCAACATCTTGCCCGGAAATACGAACATTAAACCCTTCTTCCATCAAAGTAGCGTAAGCAAATAACTCACCCATACCCCAATCTAATTGGTTAAAGTTTTTAAAATCCTCATCAAAATAACGCTTATTCCTGTCCTTTATAATACGCTGAATCTTTGTGATGAATTTTTTGCCTGAAGGCAACTTTGTAATTCCTTCCGCTATTTTATCTAATTTCTCAATCGGATAAGTAGTATCAACTGGCGTAAGAATATCTTTCAGTTTCCCGATTTCATATCCTTTCCAGTCATCAGCCATTATTTTAGTAACAATAGTTTTCTCATGCTTTCTTGAAGCCTCTAAACCTTTTTCTAAATCAGCCTTATATTCTTTTTCTAATTGCTTTACATAACCATTTTCAATAACACCTGCTGCTAATAACTTATCCGCATAAAGATCTCTTTGATTAGCATGATCTTTAATCGCTTTATATAATTTTGGTTGTGTAAAACGCGGCTCATCTCCTTCATTATGTCCGTATTTACGGAATCCTAATAAATCAATAAACACATCTCTACCAAACTTAGTTCTAAACTCTAATGCAAATGCAAATGCATGACAAACAGCTTCTACATCATCAGCATTTACATGCAATACTGGCGACAAAGTTACTTTTCCAATATCAGTGCAATAGGTACTAGAACGTGCATCAAGGTAATTGGTAGTAAAACCAACTTGGTTATTTACAACAATATGAATTGTTCCTCCAACCTTATACCCATCAAGCTGTGCCATTTGTATTACCTCATACACAACTCCTTGTCCTGCAACTGCAGCATCACCATGTATTAATATTGGTAATATTTCTTTTTCATTACCTTTTAACTCATTATCTAATTTAGCTCGACAAATCCCTTCAACAACTGCATTTACAGTTTCTAAGTGTGATGGATTTGGTGCTAAGTCCATACGAACTTTTTTACCTGAATCTGACTCTCTATGAGCTGTCCAACCCATGTGATACTTTACATCACCATCAAAAAGCTCATCTTCATCAAATTCTTTACTATCAAATTCAGAGAAAATATTTTCTGGAGACTTCCCGAAAATATTTGCCAATACATTTAAACGACCACGATGGGCCATTCCAACAACAAATTGACTTACTCCTTCTTCAGTTGCCTTTTCCATTAAGAAATTTAACCCCGGAATAAGCGTTTCATTTCCTTCAACAGAAAAACGTTTTTGACCTACATATTTTGAATGCATAAACGTTTCAAAAGAAACTGCTTCATTCAATTTTGATAACAATTGTTTTTTCTCTCCTGAAGAAAAGCTAGGATGATTATCATTTATATTTATCCAATCCTGAATCCACTTGATTTCTTCTGGCTTTCTGATATACATATATTCAACACCAATAGAGTCGCAATATATTGCTTCAAGATGCTTAATTATTTCTGAAAGCTTTGATTTTCCAAGACCCAGTATAGATCCTGCATCAAACATTTCATTTAAGTCAGATTTTGATAAACCAAAATTTTCTATAGCTAGAGTTGGCTGATATTGTCTACGTTCACGAACTGGGTTTGTTTTAGTAAACAAATGTCCACGTGACCTATATCCATCAATTAATCTTACTACTTGGAATTCTTTTAGTACATTTTCTGGGATAGCTGCTATAGTAGTTTCTCCATTTAATCCTGACTCCTCAGCGCCAAAATCATATCCTTGAAAAAATGCTCTCCAACTTGGTTCTACACCATCTGGGTTTACTAAATATTGATCGTACAATTCAGCAAAATATGCTGTATGTGCTGCGTTTAAAAAGGAATACTTATCCATTATGTTTCGCTTCTATCTTTTCCCACTAGTGGGTTTAATTCGCTGAGACTAGCCTCAAACGAAAATATTATTGTTAATTTTCCCCAGCATACCTGCATGAAGGGAGTTTATTATTTCCAACAACTCCTATTTTTTTATGTAAAAAAACACATGAAAAATAGTGATTTTTAGTTTTTTATAACAGCATAAAACTACTACAAACTAAATCGACCCAAAAATACAATTTTTCATAAAAACAACAGCTTCATTTTAATTTAATTTAATTGTATCTTTAATTTTTAATTGATATCATAAATTATACATGAATGTTTCTATAAAATATTTCAATTTAATATTATTCGGGCTGTTTTTTTCCATTATCGTAAATGCACAAGAAACTGAAAGTAATGAAATTTCAAAAACAAAAAGTGAATTTTGGAGTAAAGTTCGCCTTGGAGGAGGAATAGGATTGAATTTCGGCAATAGCTATACTAATATTGCAATTTCTCCAAGCGGCGTATATCAATTTAACGAACAATTTGCTGGAGGAATAGGTTTAAACGGGAATTATTCAAGTAAAAAAAATGACTTTGATGCAACAGTACTTGGAGCTAGCTTAATTGGGCTTTTCAAACCTATAAGGGAAATTCAATTATCTGCAGAATTTGAACAAAACAATGTGAACTACAAAGACAAAATTTTTAATTCAAATACTAACTATTGGACTCCCGCATTGTTTTTAGGAGCAGGTTATTCTATTGGTGATTTTGGCGCAATAGGAATGCGATATGATGTATTATATAACGATCGAAAAAGTGTTTATGGAACTGCTTTTATTCCTTTTATAAGAGTGTTTTTCTAACTAATATAGATTAAAGTTATTTTACGAATAATTTTTCTTAAACCATACTTTTTGCCACTCTCTTTTTAATATTAAATATACTACTGAAGTAATATGTGTTGCTTGGTTTTCTTTAGGCAATTCTAAAATTTTATGCTCTGACAAGTCAATTCTATATAATAAATTTAAAAAAGAATCAAATTCATTATTTACTAATTCAGCTACTATTTCACCTAATATTAACTTTAACAATTGAGGAGTACAATTTTCGTCAATTTCATATTCTAAATTAGCCAACACAAAATCTTTATTCAATTGGCAAATTAATGCTATATATAACTCTTCGTTAACGGCATTAACTAACAGTTCACTTATTTGTCTTTTTTCAATACTCAAGTTTAAATTGTTCTATACATTAAACTTTCACCAAAATCTTTCAGCACTTGTTTTCTCTCATCAGATACAGAAATTGAATCTAATACTTGTAAAGCTTGTTTTGTATAATTTTTAATAGCTTGTTTTGTTAATTCAGAGGCACCACTTCTTTCAAAAACTTCTTTTGCGAATACAATTTTAGCAGCAATATCAACACCATTTTTGTTAGCAAACATTCTTACTAATTTTTCTTTATCTTCAGTACTTCCATTTTCTATTGCCTTAAGATACAAAAAGGTTTTTTTGTTTTCAATGATATCTCCCCCTACTTGTTTCCCAAATGTTTCTGGATTACCAAAAGCATCTAAGTAATCATCTTGTAACTGAAATGCTATTCCTAACAACCTTCCGAAATCGTAAATTTTTTGTGTATCGTCTTCTGAAGCACCAGCAACTAATGCTCCCATTTTCATTGCAGCACCAACCAATACAGCAGTTTTGTATTCAATCATTTTTAAATACTCAGCTTCAGTTACATCATTCCGTACTTCAAAATCAACATCATACTGCTGTCCTTCACAAACTTCTAAGGCTGTTTTACTAAACACCTGAGCTAGACCTCTAAATGTATTGTTATCGTAACTTTCAAAAAGCTGATAAGCCTGAATCAGCATAGCGTCACCAGAAAGTATCCCCGTGTTTAAATTCCATTTTTCATGAACTGTCTCCTCACCTCTTCTTAATGGCGCATCATCCATTATATCATCATGTACTAAAGAAAAATTATGAAAAACCTCAACTGCTAATGCTGCATTTAATGCCCCTTTATGATCTGCACCAAAAATTTCAGCTGTCATCAAAGTTAAGACAGGTCGTAAACGCTTCCCTCCTAATTTTAATATATACGTTATTGGTTCGTATAAACTTTCTGGTTTTTTAGTTTGAATTTTCTCTTGTAAATAAGACGTAAAAACGGCTCTATAAGAATCAATTGATAACATTAAGTCTGAATTTTAAGCAAAAATACATTAATAAGCCTAATCCTAAAACAATAACAACTGTAAAATTGAAAGCACGTATATAATCAAAAAATGTTAAATGTTAAAAATTTATTAAAACTTTGGAAACTTTTGGTGTTTCTAAAGTTTCTTGACCTACCTTTGCACTTGAACAAATACATTGTATGAGAGAAAAAATATTAGATACCGCAGGAAACATGTTCTTAAACTATGGGTTTAAAAGTGTTACAATGGACGATATAGCAAATGAAATTGGAATTTCTAAGAAGACAATTTATAAGTACTTTCAAAATAAAGTAGAGCTAGTTGACGCAAGTACTGATGTTGTACAGAAAACTATTGATACGGCTATAAATGAAATAACTGTATTAGAATTAAATGCAATTGAGGAAAATTTTGCCATAAAAAAAGTTTTTCAAAATATGTTTAAGAAAGCTAAAACATCACCTATGTTTCAGTTAAAAAAATACTACCCTAATACATTCACAAAATTAATGGAACATGAAATTTGCACATTTAGTGAATGTGTAATGAAAAATTTAGAAAATGGAATTAATGAAAAATTATACAGAGATAACATTGATAAGGAAACAACTATGAAATTTTATTTTCTATTAATTTTTGGGTCTCATGAAAGTGACACCTTTAGTAAGAAAATAGATGATATAATTAAAACTGAAATTCAAATATTAGAATACCACACAAGAGCAATAGCTACAATGTACGGAATTAGCGTACTAGAGCAAGAATTGATTAACTATAAGAACAAATTATCATAACCATGACAAACAAACTAGTACTTTTATTTAGTTTACTGTTATCATTACAAATAACAGCTCAAGAAGAAACACTTGATCTATCACTTCAGGAAGCAATTGATTATGCAATCAAGAATAATATCACAGCTAAAAATGCAACATTAGATATTACAGCTGCGGAAAAACAAAAATGGGAAACTACAGCTATAGGTTTACCGCAAATTAGCGCAAAAGTAGATTACAATAACAATCTTAAACAACAGTTACAAGCAGTAGATTTTGATCAGGATGGAATTATTGATTTTGGAGCTAAACAGTCTGTAAATGCAACTGCTACTTTAAATCAACTATTATTTGATGGATCATACTTGGTCGGACTACAATCTGCCAAAGTTTTTTTGGAAATCTCAAAAAACGCTAAAGAGAAAACAGATTTAGAAATTAGAAAAACTACCATAAATGCTTATGGTAATGTTCTACTATCTCATGAAAGCATTTCAATTTATGAAAGTAATATAACAATACTTAAAAACAACCTTCGCGAAACTAAAGCCATTTTTGAGAATGGATTAACAGAAGAAGAAAATGTAGAGCAATTACAAATCACCTTAAAACAAATAGAAAGTGGTTACAAAAATGCTCTTCGCTTAAATAGTATTGCCCATCAAATGTTAAATATAACATTAGGAATAGATTTAAACTCTAAAGTAACATTAACAGAAAATTTAGAGGTATTAGCTTTAAGGAGTATTGATTTAGAATTACTAAATACTTCAGATGACGTTCAAGGTACAATTGATTATAAAATAGCAGCTAACGACAAACGCTCTAAGGAATTACTATTAAAACTTGAAAAAACGAAAGCATTACCAAGTTTATCAGCCTTTATTAATGGAGGGTATACAGGGAATAATGAGAAATTTGAATTCTTAAGTAATGATCAAAAGTGGTTTGGAACATCTCTATTTGGAGTAAGTTTAAACGTACCTATTTTTAGTTCAGGACAACGATCAGCCAAAACTCAACGTGCAAGAATAAACTTAGAAAAAGCAGAAAACAATTTATCAGAAACAGAAAAACAATTGAAATTTCAAATTGCTTCAGCAAAAAGCAATTATCAATTTGCAACTGAACAGCTAAATACCTCAAAAGAGAGTTTAACATTAGCCGAACGAATTGAAAATAAGAATCAAACAAAGTTTTTTGAAGGTATCACAACCAGTTTTGATCTTAGACAAGCACAACAACAATTGTATAGCACCCAACAAGAATATTTACAAGCAATGCTAGATGTAATCAATAATAAAGTTACTCTAGAAACATTATTAAATAAAACTAATTAATCAATTTACAAATGAAAAACATATATACACTCGTAATCGGATCGCTTCTTATTCTATCATGTGGAGGGAATAAAGAAACAACTATTGAAGATGTAATCGCTTCTGGTAATCTAGAAGAAATAAGATCTCGAAGAACTGAAGTTGTTACAAAACAACAAGAACTTAACGATGCTATCAAAAAACTAGATTTAAAAATAGCCGCTTTAGATCTTACTAAAAAACTTCCTTTAATAACAGCCGTAAAAATAGAAGAAAAAGAATTTAATCACTACCTAGAATTACAAGGTAATGTGAATACTAAAAATTTATTAGTATTGTATCCTGAATATTCAGGAGTACTTTCAAAAGTATATGTAAAAGAAGGACAAAAAGTAAAAAAAGGACAAATTTTAGCAAAAATTGATGATGCAGGTATGAGCCAACAAGTTGCTCAATTACAAATTCAATCAGACTTAGCTAAAACTACATTTGAACGTCAAAAACGCTTATGGGATCAAAAAATAGGCTCAGAAATTCAGTATCTACAAGCAAAATCAAGTTATGAAGGACAACAAAAAGCAGTAAACCAAGCACAAAGTCAGTTAGCAAAAACAATTGTTAGAGCTCCTTTTTCTGGAACTATTGATGACGTAATCACTGAGCAAGGAAGTGTTGTATCACCTGGACAATCACAATTAATGCGTATTGTTAACTTAGATGATATGTATATTGAAACTAATGTTCCTGAAAATTATATTTCTAATGTTACTAAAAACAAAAATGTTGAAGTAGAGTTTCCTGTACTTGGTAAAACTATAAATGCAAAAATTAGACAAGCAGGTGATTTTATCAACCCCGCAAACAGAACATTTAAAGTTGAAATAGCTATCCCAAACAAGGACAGAAGTATCAAACCTAATCTTACTGCTAAACTTAAAATAAACGATTACACAAACAAAAAAGCCTTACTACTACCACAAAGTATTATTTCTGAAAATGCCGAAGGACAACAATACGTTTATGTAATCACCGAAAAAAAGAGTAATCAAGAAGCTATCGCTAAAAAGGTAATTATTGAAACTGGAAAAACACAAGGTGATGTTATTGAGGTTTTAAAAGGAATTAATAACGGTGATGAAATTATCAGCGAAGGTGCTAGAAATGTAAAACATGGTCAAACTGTTAAAATAATAACATTATAATTATGTCGAAACAAAAAAAGAATACCGATAAAGAATTCGGACTATCCTCTTGGGCTATCAATAATAAAACGACCATCTATGTGATGATTGCGTTAATATTATTCTTAGGTATCTCTGCTTATTTCAGCATGCCAAGAGAAAATTTCCCAGAAATTAAAGAAACTAAAATTTATGTTAGTTCTGTTTACCCGGGAAATACTGCTGAGGATATTGAAAAATTAATTACTAATCCGCTTGAAGACAAACTAAAAACTGTAAGCAACCTAGTTAAACTAACATCTACCTCGCAAGAAGATGTGTCAATGGTAATAATTGAGTTTGACGAAAACCTTACCGTAGCAGAGGCTAAACAAAAGGTCAAAGATAAAATTGATACGGAAACTTCTGGTGAAGATTGGCCAAGTTTTAACGGCGCAAAGGTAGAACCTAATGTTTTTGATTTAAGCATGTCCGAAGAAATGCCAATTTTAAATATTAATATTTCAGGTGATTACACTGTTGAAAGATTAAAAGAATTTGGTGTTTATTTAGAACGAAAAATAGAAGGTTTACAAGAAATCAAACAAGTAGATATTAGAGGTGCTCAAGATAAAGAAGTTGAGGTTGCTGTAGATATATACAAAATGATGGCTGCGAAAGTTAGTTTTGACGATGTTAAAAATGCTATCGGAAACGGAAATATAACCATGTCTGCAGGGAACTTAGTATCAAGCGGACAGAGACGTACTATTAGAATTATTGGAGAGATTGAAAAACCAAAAGATTTAGAAAATTTTGTTGTAAAATCTGAAAAGAACAATCCAATTTACCTGAAAGATATTGCGAAAGTTACTTTTAAAGATAAAGAAAGAACAACTTATGCCCGTGAATTTGGTAAACGAGTAGTAATGCTTGATGTTAAAAAACGATCTGGAAAAAACATGGTTACTGCTGCCGAGCAAGTACATCAAATTGTTAAAGAAGCAAAAAAGAATGTTTTCCCTAGTAATTTAGAAATTACTGTTACTAACGATCAGTCATCTAAAACTATTGGTCAGGTAGATGATTTAGTAAACAATATTATCTTCGGTATTATATTAGTTGTTGGTGTATTAATGTTCTTTTTAGGGTTCAAAAATGCATTATTCGTTGGTTTTGCTATTCCTATGTCAATGTTTATGTCGTTAATGATTCTAGGCGCATTGGGATACACCATGAATACTATGATCCTGTTCGGATTAATCATGGGACTTGGAATGCTGGTAGATAACGGTATTGTTGTTGTTGAAAATGTCTATCGACTGATGGATGAAGAAGGTATGGGTAGAGTTGATGCTGCTAAAAAAGGAATTGGAGAAATTGCATTTCCAATTATAATTTCAACTGCTACAACAGTTGCTGCATTTATCCCATTAGGTTTATGGCCAGGAGTTATGGGACAATTCATGAAATATTTCCCAATAACCCTTTCTGCAGTTTTAGGATCATCACTATTTGTTGCTATTTTCTTTAACTCTGTTATGGTATCTCAGTTTATGAAAACTGAAGATAAAGAAATGCCTATAAAAAAATTAATTACAATTTCAAGTATTGTTGCTGGAATAGGGGCTTTAATTTTGATTTTCGGAGGAGAGTATAGAGCCCTAGGAAGTATCATGGTTTTTACTGCTATCATGTTATGGGTATATCGTTTTATGTTACGTAAAATGGCAAATCATTTCCAGGCAAAAATATTAACACGTTGGGAGCGTTTCTATGAAAAAGTATTACGAGGTGCATTAAAAGGAAAAAGGCCTTACGCAATAGTAATTGGTACTTTTGTGTTGCTTTTCTTAGCTTTTATGGGCTTTGGTGCCTCAGTAGCTAGTCAACGAACTAAAATTGAATTTTTCCCGGACAATAAGCCAAATCAAATTATTGTTTATATAGAATACCCAGAAGGTACAGCTATTGAGAAAACTAATGCCATTACAAAAGAAATTGAGCAGCGTGTTTATACGGTAATTAATGACCCTCAATATATGGATGGCGATCATAATTTTCTGGTAGAATCTGCAGTAGCTCAAGTTGGTGACGGAGCTGGAAATCCACAAACTGATGGAGGATCAACAGCAGAGATGCCTCATAAGGGAAAAATTACTGCTTCTATGCGTGAATACAAATTCCGAAAAGGGGAAGACAGTGAAGTTTTAAGGCAAAAAATACAAACAGCTTTAACCGGAATATATCCTGGTGTTTTAATATCTGTAGAAAAAGATGCTAACGGACCACCTGCAGGAGCCCCTATTAATATTGAAATTGAAGGTCCTGATTATTCAGAGTTAATTGCCACTGCTGAACGTATGCGTGACTTTATTAATTCTAAAAACATTGCAGGTATTGACGAGTTGAAAATTGATGTAAACAAGTCTAAACCATCAATGCAAGTTGAGGTTGATAGAAAAAAAGCTGGTGAATTAGGGGTAAATACTGGACAAGTAGGACAACAATTACGTAATTCTATTTTCGGAGCTAAAGCAGGAACTTACAAAGAAGCAGGTGAAGATTATGATATCTATGTTCGTTTTAACAAAGACAATAAATACAATACAAGCGCACTTTTTAATCAGAAAATAACTTTTAGAGATATGGCTTCTGGGCAAATAAAGGAAGTTCCAGTATCCGTATTAGCAAAACAAAAAAACAAATCTGGTTTTAGTGCTATTAAACATAAAAATACTAAACGAGTTGTTACTGTATATTCAGCGTTAGCTCCTGGTTTTACAGATCCGGCAATAATAGTTACGAATATTCAAGAGGAAATGAAAAATTTCTCTGACCTATCTAGTCAAATAAAAATTGATTATACAGGTCAAATTGAAGAACAAAATAAACAAATGACTTTCTTAATGGGAGCATTTTTTACTGGGCTTGGTTTAATTTTCTTAATTCTAATCTTTCAATTCAACTCTATATCTAAGCCAGCAATCATTATGCTTGCTATCTTTTTGAGTTTAATTGGGGTATTTGGGGGAATTGTAATTACTGGAAGTGCTTTTGTTATTATGATGACAATGATGGGGATTATTTCCCTTGCAGGTATTGTTGTAAACAACGGTGTTGTACTCTTGGATTATACCCAACTATTGATTGACAGAAAACGTGAAGAATTACAATTAGCAGATGACGTATATTTAGATCATGATAATTTACATGAAAGTATTGTATTAGCTGGTAAAGCACGTTTACGTCCGGTATTACTAACTGCAATAACAACAATTCTAGGATTGATACCACTAGCGATAGGATTAAACATTAACTTCTATACGTTATTTAGTGAGTTTGATGCTAATATTTATTTTGGAGGAGATAATGTTATTTTTTGGGGACCATTAGCATGGACCGTAATTTACGGATTATTTATAGCTACATTCCTTACTTTAATTGTAGTTCCAATATTATTCTATTTAGTTCAGAGATTGAAAGTTCGCATATCAAAAAGAGGGTAAGTAAAACTTATCATTCTTTATATTATTTAAAAAGCATCGATATTTATCGGTGCTTTTTAAGTTTATCTAATTACATTTTCTTGTTTGTTTTAATATATTCGCGGGCTAAAAAATCATCATGTCAAAGAAAGTATTATTATTTTTAAGTTTACTTTTAATCAATGTATCCTTTTCGCAAGAGAACGAAGTAAAACCCAGTGTAGAAAAAAAATTATTTGGCGCCTCCATTGGAATAGTAGAAGGTAAATTTAGCTATGAAACTAAGCTTAATCGTCTTAGTACATTAAGGGTAGAAGCTGGTGTAGATTTATTAAGCTATACTTATACCCATTTTGACGGTAATTCATTAAAAGACAAAACAGAGTTTTTTATGGCTCCTACTCTTACTTTTGAACCACTATTTTATTACAACCTAGATAGACGTCAACGTTTAGGTAAAAATACTAGTAAAAATACTGGTAACTATTTTTCACTTCGAACATTTTTTGCGTTTTCTGAAAATGAGGTATATAATTCCAATAAAGAATTTACAATTTCTAACGCACTTGTTATTGTACCAAAATACGGTTTCAAAAGAAGTTTTGCTGAACGATTCTTTTATGAACTCGGTTTTGGTATTGGATGGCAACATAATACTGGTGACACAAAAGATAAAAATGAAGTATTTATAGACCTTAGCGCTAGAATTGGGCTTAATTTTTAAAGTGAAAAATCACTTATAATTACTGAATTTTATAATTCTCTATTACTTACCATAAAAAGCATCGATAAATATCGGTGCTTTTTTAGTTTATCTTCTTAAATTTGCGCTTTAGTATTTCAATTTTATTTAAAACAGTTACAATGTACAGAAGTCATACAAATGGTGAATTAAGAGCATCACACATAAATACCGAAGTTACCTTATCTGGTTGGGTTCAAAAATCAAGAGATAAAGGATTTATGATTTGGGTTGATTTACGTGATCGTTACGGAATTACACAGCTTATTTTTGATGAAGAACGTACTCCTGCAGAAATGATGGAAAAAGCAAAATCTTTAGGTAGAGAGTTTGTTATTCAAGTTACAGGAACTGTAATTGAGCGTGAATCTAAAAACGCAAAAATGACTACTGGTGATGTTGAAGTTTTAGTTTCTAAATTAGAAATATTAAACGAAGCTAAGCTACCTCCTTTTACTATTGAAGATGAAACAGATGGTGGTGAGGAATTACGTATGAAATATCGTTATTTAGATATCAGACGTAATCCAGTAAAAAACAGCTTAATGTTCCGCCATAAAGTAGCGATGGAAGTTCGTAAATACTTGTCTGATCAAGAGTTTATTGAAGTTGAAACACCATACTTAATAAAATCTACTCCAGAAGGAGCGCGTGATTTTGTAGTACCTTCTCGTATGAATGAAGGGCAATTTTACGCATTACCACAATCTCCTCAAACCTTCAAGCAATTGTTGATGGTTGGTGGAATGGATAAATATTTCCAAATCGTAAAATGCTTTAGAGATGAAGATTTACGTGCTGACAGACAACCTGAGTTCACACAAATTGACTGTGAAATGGCATTTGTAGAGCAAGAAGATATCTTAAATATCTTTGAAGGATTAACACGTCACTTATTAAAAGAAGTTAATAATGTTGAAGTAGAAAAATTCCCAAGAATGTTATATGATGATGCAATGCGTTTGTACGGAAACGACAAACCAGACATTCGTTTTGGAATGGAATTTGGAGAATTAAACGACGTAACGCAGCACAAAGAATTCAAAGTATTTAACGATGCTGAATTAGTTGTTGGTATTGCAGTTCCTGGAGCAGCTTCTTATACTAGAAAAGAAATAGATAAATTAATTGACTGGGTTCGTCGTCCGCAAGTTGGCGCTCTTGGTATGATATATGTAAAATGTAATGACGATGGTACTTTTAAATCATCTGTAGATAAATTTTATGATCAAGAAGATTTGAAAAATTGGGCAGACAAAACTGGCGCTAAAGCTGGTGATTTAATCTGTGTTTTATCTGGAGGAATAACAAAAGTACGTGCGCAATTAAGTGCTTTACGTATGGAAATGGCTGAACGTTTAGGATTAAGAGATCCTAAAGTATTTGCTCCATTATGGGTAATTGATTTCCCGTTATTAGAGCTTGATGAAGAAACTGGATATTACCACGCAATGCATCACCCATTTACATCCCCTAAGCCAGGTCAGTTAGAATTATTAGATTCTAAACCAGGAGAAGTAAAAGCAAACGCATACGATTTAGTATTGAACGGAAATGAAATTGGTGGAGGTTCTATCAGAATTCACGACAAGCAAATACAAGCAACAATGTTAAGACATTTAGGTTTTTCTGATGAAGAAGCAAAAGCGCAATTCGGATTCCTAATGGATGCTTTTGAATACGGAGCACCACCACACGGAGGTTTAGCTTTCGGACTAGATAGGTTAGTTGCTATTTTAGGAGGACAGGAAACTATTAGAGATTTCATAGCCTTCCCAAAAAACAATTCAGGAAGAGATGTTATGATTGACGCTCCTGCTCCATTAGATAAAGAGCAATTAAAAGAATTAAGCTTACAATTAGATATCAAAGCATAAAACCAAAACCCTGCAATTGCAGGGTTTTTAGTTCACTTTAATAATAGTTATGATTAAAGCTTTAAAAATAATTGGCATTATCATAGGGATATTAATCGCAGCATATGCTTTATTAATCCTCTACTTTAATAGCCAAATAAAACCAAAACATATTCCTAAAAAAGGTGTTTTCAAACATTCTGCACACTATATTGATCCTGAAAAATCTTTTTTAAATGAAGGGTTCGAGGTTTGTAATGAAAACTATATTTTACAATACTATAATCCAGAAAGAGCTACTTATAGCAAAGGAAAAAATGGGTTAAGAAGTTTTGTCCTTTCAAACTACAAAAGCAATAATTATACTGACTCTGGATATTTAAATATACGTTTTATAATTAATTGTAAAGGTGAAGCCGGAAGGTATATAATTCATGAAAATGATTTAGACTTAAAACCTAAGAAATTTAATAAAGACTTGGTAGCTCAACTTTTCAAAATAACTACTCAATTAAAAAAATGGAACCCTAATTTTTTTAATAATGAGCACAGGGATTCATATATGTACATTTCATACCGAATAGAAAATGGAGAAATCACCGAAATCATTCCTTAGTCTTTTATTTTTATTACTAATTATTTCGTGTAGTGATAAAAAAGAAGACCCTCTTGTTATTCTTGAATATGGAAAAAATTATCAAGGCAGTACACGAAGCTTAAATGCATTAAAAAAAGTTACTGAATTAGACAATACTAATTCAGAAGCATATAGAGAATTATCCATCCCTTACCTAAAAAGAGGAATGCCTCATCTATGGAAAAAGTATATGGATAAATCCATTGAATTAAACGCCCAAGAATGGCAAGGCTATAGAGGGTATAATTATTTATGGTTCTACAGGGATTACAAAAATGCGATCGCTGATTTTAATGCCTTAGACACTATTACTCCAAATATTATTGATGCACCACAAGGACACAGTGTTGATTATTGGAGAGGAATTGCTTATTTAGGACTGAAGGACTATAAAAATTCGATTTATTATTTTGACAAATATATCGATAAAGAAACAAAAGATACTGGTGAAGATTGGGTAGAAATGACTGCTTTCTTATATAAAGGAATTGCTCATTATGAAAATAAAAATGATACATTAGCTCTACGATCTATAAACAAATTATTAAAATACACTAATAATAATTATGCCGATGGAAATTATTACAAAGGCTTGATTCTAGAAAAAAAAGGAAACAGTGATGAAGCGTTGATACTTGTTGAACTAGCAATTACAAATTATACTGAAGGGTATTACAATTATAGACCATATGTTGAAACACTACGTCAGATATATATGGAAGATTTGTTACTTTTGAAAGGACGCCTAACTAAAAAACAATAAAATGAAAAAAATAACCACTATATTAAGTAGTATCATCTTGTTTTCTACAAGTTGTAACTCTCCAAAGGAAACTAAAGAAATCGAAAAAGTAGCAACACCAAAATACGTTACTGAAACACACTCATATGCACAACCAAATAATGCGGTTGTTAAACATTTGAACTTAGAGATTGATGTAGATTTTGAAAAAGAAGTTATTAGCGGAACTGCTTCCTATAGTATCGAAAACAACAACGCTTCTGAAATTATTTTAGATAGTAAATTTTTAGATATTCAAAAAGCAGAAGCTGACGGAAAAGAAACAAAATTTACTTTAGGTGAATTTGATAAAAACTTAGGTCAGTCTTTAAAAATAGACATTACTCCTGAAACTAAAAACATTACCGTTTATTATAAAACTACTTCTAAAACAGAAGCATTACAATGGTTAAATCCACAACAAACTGCTGATAAAAAACATCCATTTTTATTTACGCAAGGTCAAGCTATTTTAACAAGAACTTGGATTCCAATTCAGGATAGCCCACAAATAAGAGTTACCTATGATGCCACTGTAAAAGTTCCTTCAGAACTGATGGCGGTTATGAGTGCAGAAAACCCTAAAGAAAAAACTAGCAATGGTGTTTATCATTTCAAAATGAAACAACCAATTTCTCCATACTTAATTGCTTTAGCTGTTGGGGATGTTGAATATAAAGAAATCAGTAGCCGAACTGGAGTATATGCTGAAAAATCAATGCTAGAAAAAGTGCATACCGAATTTTCCGATATGGAAAAAATGGTAGCTACTGCAGAAAAATTATATGGAAAGTACGCTTGGGATCAGTTTGATGTTATTGTACTACCCCCTAGTTTTCCTTTTGGAGGAATGGAAAACCCTAGATTAACTTTTGCAACACCTACAGTTATTGCTGGAGATAAAAGTTTAACTTCTCTAGTTGCTCATGAGTTGGCACATTCATGGTCTGGGAATTTAGTTACCAATGCTACTTGGGAAGATTTCTGGTTAAATGAAGGGTTTACAGTATATTTTGAAATCAGAATTATGGAAGCGCTTTACGGTAAAGAAAGAGCTGAAATGTTAGCTTTAATAGGTCGCCAAGATTTAGATGATGAATTAGAGGGGTTTAAAGATACACCAAACGATACTAAACTGAAATTAGACCTTGATGGCAGAAACCCTGATGATGGAATGAATAGTATTGCATACGACAAGGGATATCTTTTTCTACGTACTTTAGAAAAAACAGTTGGTCGCGAAAAATTTGATGTATTTCTAAAAAATTACTTCCAAACACATGCATTCTCAACAATGCATACAGAAAAATTTATCACGTATTTAAATGAAAACTTATTAATTAAAAACAATATTACGTTTAATACTAACGAATGGATTTACAACCCTGGAATACCAAATAACCAAGTATCTATTGTATCTGACAGATTTACTAAAGTTGAACAAACATTACAACAATCTATTAAAAACAATACAGTAGATACAAGCATAACTAAAGATTGGACTCCACAAGAATGGGTTCATTTTATTAGAAACTTCCCTAAAAATATGGAAATCAAATATTTTGAAATGTTTGACAAAGCATATAATTTAACGAATTCTACCAATTCATATATTAGTATGGTTTGGTTTGAGCAATCAATACTACACAATTATAGAGGAAACAATATTGATGAAAAAATTGAAGAATTCTTAATTAACGTTGGTCGTCGTTGGTATGTCTCAACTATTTTTAAAGCCTACAAGAAAAGTAACAAAGTAGATGAAGCTCTAATTATTTATAAAAAATCACGTGCTAATTACCACTCAGTTACCGCTAATACTATAGACGATTTGTTAGAATTTAAAAACTAATAAAATGAAATACATCCTTTACATCATATTTATAACTGTGATAGCTTCATTAGGTTATGGATATTATATAAAAACTAATGACGAATTATTAGGGCATAAGCTAATAGGTTTAGCCGTTGCAGGCTTCTTTTTAGTATGGATGCCTTTATTTCTCTTTCATCGTTCTAAAAATAATAATATTAAAAAGTATATGATTACTGATGATACTATTAAAAAAATAAAGGACGAGGCTGAAACCTTTTTAGATTAAACACTGAAACGAGTTGTACCGTAATAAATAAAGACTACATTTGCATCAATTATTATCATAATACAATTAAAATGACAGGTACAGTAAAATTTTTTAATGACTCTAAAGGATTTGGATTCATTACAGACGACGCATCAGGACAAGACATCTTTGTTCACGTAACAGCAATCGAT
>Ga0209291_1001993_pt1 | contig 17228 bp, 8 predicted proteins | sample GOMGulsemesocosm_FD_184633 | JGI IMG/M metagenome (GOLD analysis project Ga0209291, IMG submission 184633) | Methane-oxidizing microbial communities from mesocosms in the Gulf of Mexico - GOM9B Gulf of Mexico (SPAdes) (version 2) | ecosystem: Environmental > Aquatic > Marine > Cold seeps | place...
TTTAAATATTAAGATGTTCCCTAATCCAGCTACTGACAAAGTTACTATAACTTTAGAATCAGAAGCTAAATATTCTTTAATGAATTTAACTGGTCAATTAGTACAAGAAGGTAATTTAGCTAATGGTAATAATACTATAGGACTTACTGAATTACCAGCAGGTTTATATTTCTTAACAGTAGAAACAGATAAAGGAAGAGCTACTCAAAAAGTTATTAAGCAGTAAGCTATTATTCCTCATTATAATACACAAAGACAGTCAGCAATGGCTGTCTTTTCTTGTATAAAGGAGATTGCAGAGCTTGTAGGGATAGATAAAAAGCTAACACATCATATTGCTAGAAAAGCCTTTGTAACCACTGTATTGCTCTTAAATGGGGTTTCAATGGAAGTCGTATCTGAGCTACTGGGGCATAGTAAAATTACTGTAACACAAGAGCATTGCGCCAAGGTTGTTAAGAGTAAAGTTAGTGAGGAGATGAAAACTCTGTTGAATAAGCTCGAAAAATAAGCAAACTGAGTAGGAAATGGTCACTCAATGAGTGGCTTTTTTTTGTACTGAAATGTGCTTAAAAACCATGACAAGTAGAATTATAAATTCATTCACGGATAAAACGCCTTATTTCACGACATTTCTTTTTTTAAGAATAGGTGAATCATTAATATTGCGGTTAAATTTAAACTAAACAATATGAAAACCAAATTACTATCATTATTACTATCATTATTACTATTAATTCCTTTATTAAGTTTAGGTCAATGGACTCAAGTAGGTACTGATATAGATGGCGAATCAGTAGATGACAATTCTGGGATTTCAGTAAGTTTGAGTGCAGATGGTGATATCATGGCTGTAGGAGCTCCTTATAATGATGGGAATGGGACAGATTCTGGTCAAGTTCGTATGTATGAAAATATATCAGGAGTGTGGACTCAAATAGGGAATGATATTGATGGAGAAGCAGCGGGTGATCAATCAGGATATTCATTAAGTTTAAGTTCCGATGGTAGTATAGTAGCTGTAGGAGCACCATATAACTCTGGAGTAGATTCAGGTCACGTTCGCGTGTATGAAAATATATCAGGAGTGTGGACTCAAATAGGTAGCGATATTGATGGAGGAGCTGGATTTGGTATAACTTATTCAGGTTGGTCTGTAAGTCTAAGTTCAGATGGTAGTATAGTAGCTATAGGTGGTATTTATGGAGATACAGGTGAAGCTGCTCCAGGTCGTGTTAGAGTTTTTGAAAATATTGCAGGTGTATGGGTACAAGTTGGAGATGACATTTATGGAGAGGCTGCTTTAGATTTATCAGGGAGTTCAGTAAGTTTGAGTTCAGATGGTAGTGTAGTAGCTATAGGGGCTAATGAAAATGATGGAAATGGCACTGATTCAGGCCATGTTCGAGTACATGAAAATATTGCAGGAGTATGGACTCAAGTTGGAGCTGATATAGATGGTGAGGCTGCTGGTGATTGGTTTGGCTGGACTGTAAGTTTAAATTCAGATGGATCTATAGTGGCTATAGGTGCTCATTATAATGATGGAAATGGTACAGATTCGGGTCATGTTCGTGTATATAAAAATATTTCAGGTATATGGACACAGATTGGTTCTGATATAGATGGAGAGGCATCTTTTGATAGTTCAGGTTATTCTGTGAGTCTGAATAGTAGTGGTAATATTGTTGCTATAGGAGCTCCATATAACTCTGGAAATGGTTCTGTTTCGGGTCATGTTAGAGTTTATGAAAATACATCAGGGATATGGACACAAATAAACACTGATATTGATGGAGAATCATCTTTTGATGATTTAGGGGAGTCAGTAAGTTTAAGTTCAGATGGTAGTATAGTGGCTATAGGAGCTCCTTATAACTCTGGAAATGGGTCAGGTTCAGGTCATGTTCGTGTTTATAAAGAACCTACTCTAAGTGTTCAAGAAAATACATTTGGCTCTTCATTTTTAATATACCCAAACCCAAGTTTTGGTTTATCAAAAATACAATTAGGAGAAAGTTATAATGAAGTTTCTGTAAATGTATTTAATGTATTAGGAAAGCAAGTTGCTTCTCAAAAATATAACAACATTGACGAGGTAGAGTTAAATACGGAAGAATACGCAACAGGTATTTATTTTATTAAAGTACAATCAGGAACTAAAGGAGCAACTATTAAGTTGGTTGTAAAGTAAGTTAAAGAATTAATAGTAAAAATAAGGAGGCAGTCATTTTATTCAAACTAACCGATATATGGATAATAAAACATTAATACAAAAACTAATACTGGATATTCTAGCATCTGATAATATTGATGATAAAAGAGCTATTCGTAATCAAGTAGTTGAGCTATTTAAGGAATCCAAACTCGTAAATCATACTCCAGTAGCTATTAGATTAAATGTATCATTAGAACTAAAAGAAACGATTGATAACTATATTACTCATGACAATACGGCAAGTAGAGAAGCATTGAAAAACATGTATACATTTGTGAGTCAATTATTATGTGATGATGTAAGGATAGCTGGCTAAAGCAGTGGACGCTAGATAAGAATACATAAGGTTTTATATAATAAAAAAGACAGAGTTCGGATAGTACCCTGCCTTTTTTTAACTTAACGAACTAAAAACTAGTTCATGTTTTATAAAACAGTCACAATGTATTGATATTTAGTAAAATATGCAAGTGATGATATAATAAAAAAAGTAGAGCTATTAAATCTGCATTACAGCTTAGTATTTGCCTAAATATCTTACACATATTATTCTTCTAGAAATTGATTAAAATTAGAAACTTAATAGGTGGATTTGATATGAGATGAATTTTACTTAGATTCGTGATTCTATATCTAGGCTTTAGGTATATGAGAATAACGGAGCTATTCAGTTTACCCAAAGATTGGTAAACAATTATAAAGATAAATATTTATGAAAAATTTAATGCTACTATCAATTGTAGTTGCTTCAACATTATTTTCTTGCTCAGACTCAAATATTAAAATATCTACCACAGATACTTTTCAAATCATTGATTTACCCGATGGTTCTAAGGCATACTTAAATAAAAATAGTTCTCTTGAGTATGATAAAAATTTTGAACAAAGAATAGTAACACAAAATGGAGAAATTTTCTATAGTGTTACTAAGGGGCTGTCCCCTTTTACTGTTAAAACTAAGACAGGGGAGATTAAAGTTCTTGGGACAGAGTTTAATGTAAAATCTAACAAAAACCAATTAGAGGTTGAAGTGGAAAAAGGTGCTGTTGAATTAAAGGTTAATAAGCTAATTAAAAAAATAAGTAAAGGGCAAAAGGGTTTTTTTAAAGATTTTAAAAATGGGATAAAAATAAGTAAAGCTCAGTTCAAACATAAGAAATGGATAAAAAACCTAAATAAGGAATTAAAGAATCTATCAAAAGAAATAAATAAGAGTTCAAAACATCTTAAGAAGGATACTAAGAAAATAGGAAAAGGGTTAAAAAAAGAATTTAAAAAGTTGAAAGAATAAAATAAATATCGACTAATATTTTACAATATTAAGGCAGTTCTTAGGAACTGTCTTTTCTTGTTTAGAGAGGGTTGTAAGGGGGTTCTAATTAGATTAAGTAATTCCTCTGATAGAACCACTAGGTCTATAAATACTTTTCTTTAGGTTTCTTAGGTCCACACTGAAAACATTTATCTAAACCCATAGGAATAATTAGCTGTAAAATCTTTAATTTAAGACGCGATTGTAGGTACGTCATAAATTAAAAAGGTTGTTTAAATACTAACAAAATAGATGGAGGTTCGAATCCCTCATGACTCAAAAAAAAGCGTCTAAAGAGTAATCTTTAGACGTTTTTTTTTATCCTATCCTCACAACTTTATGTATTGAACCTCATTTTGTTTATGATGGTATATTTCTTAACTTTAGCAATACATTCAAAATCAATAGTTTGCATTCCTTATTTGTCCATTATTAAAATAATCTATTTTAAGGTCTCGTGTTTTTGGATCAATGGGGGCTATTGAAACTTTTCATAAAAATGTCTAGGAATCGAGCATAAAACAGTATAAACGCGTTTCGAAAACTATTGATAACTTGAGGTGTTTTGAAGTATTGAATTCAAGGTTACGATTATCAATAGCAAATAGTAGGGCTAAGTCAGTATTTGTGGAGTTGTGTGTAAAATTCAATTATCCTTAAGTATGGAGGTGTTTTATAAAAAATAAAGTTTTATTTTTTATATAAATCCATTAAGCAAATAAAGCCAACTTAATATGTTATTCAAACTTCTTTAAGTATATGAGTAAAATTAAACCGTCAAGACATAAAAAATTCGGAACTTTTCTCGGGGTCTTTACTCCAAGTGTTTTAACTATTCTGGGGTTAATAATGTACTTACGTTTTGGTTGGGTGATAGGGAATGTAGGGCTTGGGTGGACTCTTGTTATTGTGATTTTAGCTAGTACTATAACATTTATCACTGGCTTAAGTGCGTCGGCCATTGCTACTAATATGAACATCGGTGCCGGTGGTGAGTATTATATGGTGTCAAGAAGCCTTGGAATTGAACTGGGTGGGGCAATTGGTATACCATTGTATTTTTGTCGTACCTTGAGTATTACTTTTTATTGTTTTGGATTGGCGGAAGCTTTGTTGTTGTTCTGGCCGCTAGATTGGGGGCCGATACCATTTTATGCTGATCAAGTAATTGCTGCCGGAATTATTTTATTAATTACACTTGTATCTAGTAAGAGTGTAGAATTTGTTTTGAAATCACAGATTCCTATATTAATATTGGTCGGCTTATCTATTCTGGTTTTAATGGTAGGTGCACTTTCTGGGCCTATTAAGCCTCCGTCTTTTGAAGCAAGTTATACTACTGCGCCCGGGGGGTTTTGGTATGTTTTTGCGGTTTTTTTTCCTGCGGTTACGGGTTTTACTGCTGGAATCGGTATGAGTGGTGATCTTAAAGATTCTAAAAAATCAATCCCTACAGGAACCCTGGGGGCTATATTGGTATGTCTGCTTATTTATCTTTTAATTCCTGTTGTACTCGCACTAAGCGATCAGCTTGGATCAACTCAATTGTTAGATGCAGAAAGGGGGATTACTAATTGGACATCAATAGCCTTTTTTGGCGGTGTTATTGTAGTTCCTGCTGTGTTAGGGGCTATATTGTCGTCTGCTATCGGTAGTATCCTTAATGGTCCGCGTGTTTTACAGGCGCTTTCCACAGATGGTATGGTTCCGAAGAAATTTTCAAAATTAAGTAAATCTGGTCAGCCAACTTTGGCGACCTGGGTAACGGGTTTTATTGCGCTGCTGGCCGTGCTATTAGGGGGGCTTAATACGGTAGCGATATTGGTTTCGGTACTCTTCTTGACCTTGTATGTAGCTATAAATTTTAGTGCGGCACTGGAGGTTATTGTTGCAGACCCTCATTATAGACCTGATATAAAAGTTCCGTGGTATATATCTTTAATAGGGGCTTTGGGTGCTGTTTTTGTAATGATTCTAATAAGTCCATTAGCCAGCGTTATAGCGCTTTCATTAGAGGTGTTAATCTATTTTTATTTACGCCGAAAATCACTAGAGCAAAATTGGGGGGATGTAGGTTCTGGCTTCTTGTTAAATGTTGCCAAACGTGCTCTACTAAATCATAATAAACGAAAACGGAATCCTAGAAATTGGCGACCACAAACCTTACTTTTTGTTGGCGATATTGAGGGGAGTATTCAGCTCATTAAATTGGGTGCTGCAATAAGTGAAAACCATGGGGTTTTAACCGTTTGTCATTTAGTGACTCTTGAGGAACATCCAGATTTTGATAGTGTAGAAAACCTTCGTCTTCAAATGCAAGAAGATATTCAAAAATATGGTTTAGAAGTATTTTGTGAGGTCAATATAGTGCCCGATATAAGGTCTGGAACCTTACAGGTTGCTAAGGCTCATGGTATTGCCGGGTTAAAATCTAATACTATTATGGAGGGTGTGTCGAGAACAGTGGAAGGTAGGGTGAGTCAATTAATTAAGCTTAATGAGATGGCAAAGGCTGGTAAAAACATTATTTATGCTCGCTTTAATACAAAAATTAAAGAATCGTTAAAAAACACCATTACGATTTGGTGGCGAGGAAAAGAAAGTAATGTAGACTTAATGTTGTTGCTTGCTTATTTGATAGAGCTAAACATAGATTATCAACAGTATAAAGTCGAAATTATATCTATTGTAAAGGATGTTGCCCAAGTAAAAGAGCTAAAACATTTTATTAAAAAGCAATTAGATCTGGCAAGAATAACTGCAAAAGTTGATATTTTGGTGAGTCTGGAAAATATTAACACCTTAATTAAAGATAGGAGTAAGGGTTCTAAAATAGTAATGTTAGGATTGCCGACACTAGAGTTGGGAGAAGAAAATAAAAAAGCTAGATGGATTGAAGACATTTCTATAGAGATGGCTACAGTGCTTTTTGTGTATAACGCTGGTATGGCAAATGCTATTCCGAAATTGTTGTAACATTAATTACGGGGAATGTCAATACTTGATAAAATCAACCGCTTTTTTCTTAAAATACCACATAAACATTGGTAATTTAATTGCGGATCAAGTTATGTACTTACAATAAATCTAATATTCGTTCTAAGGCCATTCCCCTTGATCCCTTTATTAAGATGGTATGATTTGATAGTGTTTCGCTATAGTTGTTTGAAAACGCATCAAAACTCGAGTATGATTTAATTTTAGTACTGTGATTTGTTTGAGTAAAATGTTTTCCTAGGATATGACATTGTTCTATATTCAATGTTTCAATGTAATTTACTATATTTTGGTGTTCTTCTTTAGTTGTTTTTCCTAGTTCAAACATATCACCTATAAACAGCGCTTTGTTTTTTGTTTCTAATAAATTAAAACTTTCTAAGGCAGCTTTCATACTGGTAGGGTTGGCATTGTAGGCGTCTAGTATTATGTTGTTGGAGTTTTTGCTGATTAGTTGTGATCGGTTGTTGTCTGGAATGTATGTTTCTATTGCTTTTACGATGTCAGAAGTGTTTACTTTGAGGTGTTCTCCAATAGATATGGCGGCGGCAATGTTTGTGAAATTATAGCTTCCAATAAGATTGCTTTTTATGTAGAGGTTTTTGTAAATCACTTCTACTGTGGGTGTTACTTTGGAGAATTGAACAGTGGTATTTGAGTTGTTGCTTTCTGAAAATGTAAAGCTATTAATATCTTTCGATTGTGTTACTTGTTCGATGTTGTCAGAATTTACAAAGGCGGTTTTGTTGTTTTTTCTTAAGTTGTGGTATAGTTCGCTTTTGGCTTTTATAACGCCTTCAAGGCTTCCGAATCCTTCTAAGTGTGCTTTTCCAAAATTGGTGATATAGCCATAATCAGGATTAGTGATTTCTGCTAATAATTCTATTTCATTAAAATGATTTGCGCCCATTTCAATAATCCCTATTTCTGTATGTGAATCCATGGATAATAGGGTTAATGGTACGCCGATATGGTTGTTTAAATTGCCCTTTGTAGCTGTGGTGTTGTATTTTTTAGATAATACACAGTTGATTAATTCTTTTGTAGTGGTTTTTCCGTTACTTCCAGTTAGCGCTATGATTGGGATGTTAAGTTCTTTTCTATGGTGTTTTGCTAGCTGTTGTAGGGTTTCTAATGTGTTTTCAACAAGTATTGTTTTTTCTTGAGTGTAATCCTTGTCATCAATTATAGCGTAGTTTGCCCCGTTTTCAAGCGCTTGTTTTGCAAAGATATTCCCGTTAAAGTTTTCTCCGCTTAATGAAAAAAACAAATTGTCTTTTTGTAAGGTTCTTGTGTCAGTGCTTACGCCGTTGGATTGTTTAAATATGGTGTATAGGTCGGTAATATTCATGATTTTAAATTTTGCATAAAAAAAGCTCTAATGAAAATTAGAGCTTTTTTTGTTATGTTTTTAAGTTGTACAGATTATCTAGGAGATTTTCTGTTTCCTTTTCCTTTTGATTTAGCACCTACTCTTGACATAGCACATCTGAATCCGATGTAGTCTGTAGCCATAGCTTCTGGGTAAAATCTTCTTTGTGCAGGATCCAACCAGTATTCTCTGTCTTTCCATGATCCACCTTTGTAAACTCTTACCTCGTCATTTACAAGAGATGTTCTTTTTGATGATCCATCATATTCTTTAGTCATTACACCTGCTGAATCAACAGTTACAGAGTGCTTAGGTGAGTTGTACATTCCTCTTGTTTCGTCTCCTCTGCTAGCTTCTTCACCACCTTCATCATCACTACTGTCAGAGAAAGACCTGCTTGATGCTTTGTCTCCGTCTCTGTAGTTGATGTTGTCAGACTTGTTGAAGTTTGTTCTTAAGTATGTTTCATTATCATCAACAGGTACTTGAGCAATTTGTCCTGGTAAAGTTGTTGCGATAACTTTTCCGGTAGCTAAAGTGTCATATCCAATTGAATCAGCAGTAATAATTGCTACTTTTCCATCTTCTCCAATTTTGTTTTTAGTAAAAACGTTACCTCTATAATAGTTAAAGTCACTCATTTCGTCATCTACAATTGGCCTGTATACATCAGCAACCCATTCTGCAACGTTACCAGCCATGTCATATAGTCCAAAGTCATTTGGGTCGTAAGACATTACTTGTGCAGTTATATCAGCACCATCATCAGACCAACCAGCAATACCACCATAATCACCATCTCCTTGTTTGAAGTTTGCGTTATGATCTCCTCTTGTTGTTCTCTTTCCTGATCTTGTGTATTGACCGCTCCAAGGGTATTTTTTTCTACCTCTGTGAACATTGTAGCTTCTTATTTCTGACATACCTAATGCTGCGAATTCCCATTCGGCTTCAGTAGGTAGTCTGTATCCAGGTTGTAAAATTCCAGTAGATCTAGTTGCGTAGATGTTTATTTCTTCACCATCTGCATTAGTTTGTGGATTTCTGCTTTTCTTTTTCCCTCCGTTTAATATTTCTTCATTTCCACCATAGGTAGATGTTGGAGAAATGATGTATGTGTTTGTACTGAAGTTTGAGTCAGCAGTTACATCAGTTATTTTAGCGTCTTCTTTTAAGAATCCGTTTCTTTCTAAAGCATCCTCGTTAATACGGTCTGTTCTCCAAACACAAAATTGATTTGCTTGAATCCAGCTAACTCCAACTACAGGGTAGTCTTGGTATGCAGGGTGACGCAGGTAGTTGTTGGTCATTACTTCGTTGTAACCAAGTCTGTTTCTCCAAACTAAAGTATCTGGAACAACACCGTTGTATATTTGTGTGAAATTTTCGTTTTCTGGTGGGTAAACTTTCTTTGTCCAATCTAAGTACTCCATGTACATGATGTTGGTTACCTCTGTTTCATCCATATAGAATGACTGTACGTGTTGTTGGTTTGGAGAATTGTTCCAATCGTGTAATGGGTCATCATTTACTTGTCCTTTTGTAAATGTACCACCTTCAATAAATACTACTCCAGGTGCAGTTTCCTGTTCTTGGTATTTTGTATTGTATTGAAATCCACCTTCTTTGGAGTTTATTTTCCATCCAGTAGCTCTTGATCCTCCTTTTTTTCCTTTACTACAACTAGTAGTTGCAAAAACAGTAAGGATAACTAAAAATTTTAGGGCAAAATGTTTTCTCATATTCATAACTTAAATTCAGAGATAAGTTCAAGTCCGCAATATAATAAATATACGTTATAATGCAATACTTTTGTAAAAAATAGTTTTGGTTTTATTTAAAAAGCTCCGTCTAGTCTTAACGACAGATAAGACAAATATATTGTTTACTTTTGAAAAAAAAGAAAATCTCACTAAAATTGAAATGATACTTTTTAGCATTATGAATTTAAGATATATATTCCTTTTAAGCCTGTTATTCTGTTTTTCAACAGTAATTTTTGCTCAACAAAAAGAGTTTGTTTTAAAATGGGAGGATGATAAAGAAGTTCGGTTTTCTGCCGAAAAATCAAGTTATGTACATGGTTTTCAGACTGAAAATTTTATATATGATATTTACAAAGAAACCTTATTATTTGCTACGAATGTTGATTTTTCTGTATCGGAGTCTTCTGCGAAAATAGTAAATGCTGTTTATGAAGATATTAGTTTAGATAAGTTAACAGGTTATGATGTAAGGAATATTAAAGAGGCAGTGGGGTTGAGTGTTAAAAACACTACCGCTAGAGGTGTTTCTGGTGCGTATTTAGAGTTTAATCCAATAGTAAGATTAAATGGGCGGTATAAAAAAGTAAGTTCTATAATAATTGATTTTCAGCAAAATAACAAGGCAACATTGTTTGCTCCTCCTCCAGTAATTACGAATTCTGTTTTAGGTTCTGGAGAATGGTATAAGTTTTATGTAAATAAAACTGGTGTGTATAGATTAGATAAAAATTTCTTTGCTAGTTTAGGACTTAATGTAAATGCTGTAAACCCTAAAAATATTCGCCTTTTTGGTAATGGGGGAAAAGCAATTCCATTGTTAAATGCTAATGTAAATGAGTTTGACGTAACTGAAAATGCTGTAAAGTTTATAGGAGAGGATGATGGAGTGTTTAATAATACAGATTACATGCTGTTTTATGGTGTAAGTGCTGTAGGAAGGGACACTGAAAATGACACGCATATTAATCCATATAGTGATAATACATTTTATTATATAAATGTAAGCACGGATTTTGGTAAGAGAATTCAACCACTAATAGAGCCATCTGCTGTCGTTACTACAACCATAAATAATTTTAATGAATATCAGTTTCATGAATTAGATAATAGTAATTTGGTTCATTTGGGTAGAAAATGGTATGGGGAAGAGTTTGATGTAGAGTCAAATCAATCATTTGCATTTGACTTTTCTAGGTTAGATATTTCGGAGCCTATAAAATTGGATGTTAAGGCCGCAGCAACGTCAAGTTCCATATCTTCAATGCAATTAAGTTTAAATGGAAATGTGGTAGACAATTTTTCTTTTTCAGCTATATCTCCGACATCTCTAGCGACAAGTGATTCTTTCTCGGGAAACATTAATGTTAGTGATACAAATATTCAAGTTGGGTTGAATTATAATAATAACGGAAATCCAAGTGCTAATGCCTATTTAGATTATATAGCTGTAGAATCCACATCTTTTTTAAGGTCGTTAGGAAGGCAGTTTGAGTTTAAAAATAATCAAGTCGCATCAATGGCGGGGGTTGCTGAGTATATAATTAGTGACGCAACTACTGTTTCTGAAGTTTGGGATGTAACAGATATTTTTAATATACAGTCAAAAGTAAATACTAGTGCTACATCATTTACTTTTAAAGCAAGTTTAGGAGAGTTAAGAAATTATGTAGCTGTGGTTGAGTCAGATTTTTATCAGCCTTCTATAGGTGTGTCAACTTTTGTTAATACAACCGACTTAAAAGGAACTATATTTCAAGGAGCGAATGGTGCTCATGAAGATGTTGATTATTTAGTGGTTACTCCAGCAATTTTTAAGCCGCAAGCGGAGAGATTAGCAAATATTAATGCTCAAAACTTAGGGCTACGTACTCGAGTAGTGACCCTTGAAGATATTTATACGGAGTTTAATACCGGAAATCAGGATATTGGAGCTATTAGGAACTTTGTTAGGTATGTGTATCAAAATGGGGTAACGGATAAATTGAAATATTTGTGTTTGTTTGGAGATGCATCTTTTGATATGAAAAACAGAACGCCGAATAATACTAATTTTGTACCTTCATTTCATGCCTTGTCAAGTTTTAGTTTAGTATCGTCTTATATGTCTGATGATTATTTCGGAATGATGGATGAAAGTGAGGGAACTATGGGGTCTGGGGACAGGTTAGATATTGCTGTAGGTAGAATAATAGCTGGTAGTAATCAACAGGCTATGGAAATGGTTACTAAAGTAGAACAGTATTATCAGCAAGATTCCTATGGTAGTTGGAGGAATAGGGTGACTATTCTTTCGGATGATGTGGATGTAGACTGGGAATATTCATTAGAGACAGAATTAAATGCTCTGGCGGATGAAATTGTGTTAGAAAAGCCATTTGTAAATATGGTAAAGCTGCATTCGGATTCATTTGCACAAGAGTCATCGGCTGGTGGAGAGTTGTATCCACAGGCTACAGCATCATTATTAAATAATATTCAACTGGGGAGTTTAGTTGTTAATTATTTTGGGCATGGAGGAGAAGATGGATTGGCACATGAACGTTTGTATCAAAAAAATGACGCGCAAGAACTGAATAATATTTGTAGGTATAATTTATTTGTAACGGTAACTTGTGAGTTTACAAGATTTGATAATCCATACCGACCAACTGCAGGGGAATATACTTACTGGAATCCTAGCGGAGGTGCAATTTCGTTGATTACTACAACAAGAGAGATTTTTGTTAGCTTGGGTGTAACAGTAAATAAGGAATTATCTAAATTCCTTTTTGACTATGATAATACAGGGTATGTGTCAATAGCAGAAGCCCTACGTTTAACAAAGAATAATATAACAAACTCATTAAAAAGAGTTGTCTTTTATGTAGGTGATCCTGCTTTGAAATTAGCTATTCCAGAGCCAAATATAAAACTAACCCAAATAAATGGTGTGTCTATCAATGACCCTTCTGTGGCAACATTAGAAGCTTTAGGAAGAGTAACCATAACAGGAGAGGTGGTAGACAGTGCTGATCAGTTGATTACAGATTATAATGGGAAGCTTTCTACTACGATTTATGATAAAAAACAGAATCGTGCTACTTTAGGTAACGACGGTACCACAGGGACTGGAGGTTTATTGATTCTTAATTATGAAACATTAGGAGAAATTGTTTTTAGGGGGCAGGCATCTATAGCTAATGGAGTTTTCGAATTTGATTTTGTAGTACCTAGAGATATTTCTATTCCGGTAGGTGAAGGAAAGGTAAGTTTTTATGCAAAAAGAGATGGGGTATTGGAAAACCAAACAGGAGTTGATGCTACAATTAAAATAGGAGGGATTAACGCTGCTGCTCCAGCAGATAATTTACCGCCAAAGATTGTGGCTTTTATGAATGATGAAAGTTTTGTTTCGGGGGGAGTGACAAATCAATCACCATTCTTGTTGTTGAAATTAGAGGATGAAAATGGAATTAATACGGCTAGTGGAATTGGACATGATATTACAGCGGTTTTGGATGGTGATGAGTCAAATCCGTTACTATTAAACGATTATTATGAAACAGAACCAGACGATTTTACCAAAGGGAATGTTAAATATCAGTATAAAGATTTAACATCAGGTTTGCATACTTTAACTATTAAGGTTTGGGATGTATATAATAATTCAAGTTCAACCGAGCTACAATTTTTGGTTGTGAATGAAAATGATGAACTTGTTTTAGAACGAGTATTAAATTATCCCAACCCTTTTGTGAGTTATACAGAATTTTGGTTCAATCATAATAGTGCTTCGGAACTAGAAGTTATGGTTCAGGTGTATACTGTTTCTGGGAAATTGGTAAAAACATTAAAAGGAAATTCGTCTACAGGCAATAAAGGTGGAAACGCATCGTTATTTAGAGGTCTTTCTTGGGATGGGAAAGACGACTTTGGGGATAGAATAGGTAAGGGGGTATATGTATACAAGCTTACAGTGAAATCTACTAACACTAATAAAAAAGCGGTCAAATTTGAAAAACTTGTTTTACTGTAGCCTAGGTGTTAGTTTGTAGTAGATGTAAAGAATAGGATATTTTTTTATGTTTTAAGGCCAAAGTATTGATAAATATATAGATACTATGGGGAGTAAGGGTTTGGTTGTATTGTTAGTAATGTTTTCTGTTTTAACTTTTTCACAACAGAAGACATTCGTTTTAAAGTGGGAAAGCAATAAAGGAATTCTATTTTCAGTAGATAGATCAAGTTATATACACGGTTTTCAAACTGAAAATTTTGTGTATGATATTGATGCTCAAACATTATCGTTTACTGCTAACATTGAGTTTCCTGTTTCAGTATCTTCAACGAAAATCACACATGTAGTTTATGAAAATATTAGTTTAAGTGAGTTAAAAGGTTATAAATTAAATCGGGTAAAAGATAAAGTTAAGTATACTGTAAAAAACACAAATACTAGGGGAGTTAAAGGAGCTTATTTAGAGTTTAACCCTTTAGTAAAATTGAATGGTCAATACAAGAAAGTAACTTCAATTGTATTCGATTTTCAGGAAAATAACAAAATGGCTAACTTAACGCCAGCGCCTCCTGTCTCTAATTCTGTTTTAGCCAATGGTGAGTGGTATAAGTTTTATATTAACAAAACAGGTGTTTATAGATTAGATAAAAATTTCTTTGCTAGTTTGGGTGTAAATACAAATTCCGTAAATCCTAAAAATATACGTCTCTTTGGGAATGGAGGTAAGGCAATTCCGTTATTAAATGCAAATGTTTACGAGTTTGATGTAACCGAAAATGCTGTGAAATTTATTGGTGAGGATGATGGTGTGTTCCATAATTCTGATTATATGTTGTTTTATGGCGTGAGCGCTGTGGGTTGGGATGCGGAAAACGATACTCATATAAATCCTTATTGTGATAATACATTTTACTATATTAATGTAAGTGGTAATTTCGGGAAAAGAATTCAGCCTTTAGTAGAGCCTTCTGGATCGGTAACTAGCTCTATAACAAAATTTAATGAATACAAGTTTCATGAAGTGGATAATTTAAATTTGGTTCATTTGGGGAGGCGATGGTTTGGTGAGGAATTTGATGTGGATTCAAATCAATCCTTTGTATTTGAATTCCCTAGACTAGATGTCTCAATGCCGATAAAGCTGAATGTGAAAACGGCTGCTACATCAAGCTCTACTTCGTCAATGCAGTTAAGTTTGAATGGTAATGCAATAGATAGTTTTTCTTTTTCAGCAATAAATTCTGATACATTAGCCTATGGAGATTCTTTTTCAGGCGTTGTGAATGTGGGTGAAACAACGTTACAAGTTGGGTTGAATTATAATAATAATGGAAATCCTAGTGCAAATGGTTTTTTAGATTATATAGCTATCGAGTCTACATCATTTTTAAGGTCATTAGGGAAGCAATTTGATTTTAAAAATAATCAAGTGGCTTCAATGGCTGGGGTTGCAGAATATGTTATTAGTGATGCTTCTACTGTTTCTGAAGTTTGGGATGTGACAGATAAATTTAATGTGCAATCAAAATCAAATTCAAATTCGGCAACATTTACCTTTAAGGCGATTTTAGGGGAAGAAAAAAAATATGTGGCTGTGGTGGATTCGGATTATTACCTTCCGTTGAAAGGCTTGTCACCATTTGTAGTTACAAAAGACTTGAAAGGAACTGTGTTTAAGGAGGGAAATGGTTTGCATGAAGATGTAGATTATTTGGTTGTTACACCATCAGTTTTTAAATCGCAAGCAGAGAGATTAGCAAGTATTAATGCTCAAAATCTCGGGCTAAGAACAAGAGTTGTAACTCTTGAAGAAATATATGCAGAGTTTAATACAGGGAACCAGGATATTGGAGCAATTAGAAATTTTGTGAGGTATGTGTATCAAAATGGAGTAGTTGATAAATTGAAATATTTGTGCTTATTTGGTGATGCTTCTTTTGATATGAAAAACAGAACTCCGAATAACACTAATTTTGTTCCTACATTTCATGCGCTATCCAGTTTTAGTTCGTTGAGTTCCTTTATGTCTGATGATTATTTTGGAATGATGGATGGGAATGAAGGTACTATGAATTCTGCAGATAGATTAGATATTGCTGTAGGTAGAATAATAGCCGGTAGTAATCAACAGGCTATGGAAATGGTTACTAAGGTGGAACAGTATTATCAGCAAGATTCCTATGGTAGTTGGAGGAATAGAATGACAATTCTATCTGATGATGTTGATAGTGAGGGTGATTTTTTTTTAGAAAATGATTTAGATGAATTGGCTGATGAAATAGTGTTGCAAAAACCATTTGTTAATATGGTAAAATTGCATTCGGATTCATTTTCTCAAGAATCGTCTGCTGGTGGAGAGTTGTATCCACAAGCTACAGCATCATTATTAAATAATATTCAGTTGGGTAGTTTGGTTGTTAATTATTTTGGTCACGGAGGGGAAGATGGATTGGCGCATGAACGCTTGTTTCAAAAAAATGATGCGCAAGAACTCAATAACATTTGCAGGTATAATTTATTTGTAACAGTAACATGTGAGTTTACCCGGTTCGATAATCCATACAGACCAACAGCAGGAGAGTATGCTTATTGGAATCCTTTAGGAGGTTCTATTTCATTGATAACCACTACGAGGAAAATTAACGGTTATTTGGGGACATTGGTGAATAAAAAGTTGGCCGAATATTTGTTTGATTATGGAAACAATGGTTATGAGTCAATGGGAGAAGCATTGCGATTAGCAAAAAATAATATTCCAAATTCATTAAAGAGAGTTGTTTTTTATGTCGGTGATCCAGCATTGAAATTAGCTATACCGAAGCCAAATATAAAATTAACGCAAATAAATGGTGTGTCAATTAATGATTCTTCTGTGGTTACCTTAGAAGCATTAGGTCGAGTGACTATTTCTGGAGAAGTTGTAGATGGGGCTGATCAGTTAATTACAAATTATAATGGAAAGCTTTCTACTACTATTTATGATAAAAAACAGAACCGTGCTACTTTAGGTAATGATGGAGCTACAGCTACAGGAACTGGAGGTGTATTGATTCTTAATTATGAAACATTAGGAGAAATTGTTTTTAGGGGGCAAGCGTCTATAGCTAATGGGGTTTTCGAATTTGATTTTGTAGTACCTAAAGATATTTCTATTCCGGTTGGTGATGGTAGGGTTAGTTTTTATGCAAAACGAGATGGGGTGTTGGAAAACCAAACAGGAGTGGATGCTACAATTAAAATAGGAGGGATTAATACGGCTGCTCCTTCAGATGATTTACCTCCAAAAGTTTTGGCTTTTATGAATGATGAAAGTTTTGTGTCAGGAGGGGTGACAAATCAATCACCATTCTTGTTATTGAAATTAGAGGATGAAAATGGAATTAACACGGCTAGTGGAATTGGTCATGATATTACAGCGGTTTTGGATGGTGATGAGTCAAATCCGTTAATATTAAACGATTATTATGAAACAGTGCCTGACGATTTTACCAAAGGGAATGTTAAATATCAGTATAAAGATTTAACATCAGGTTTGCATACTTTAACTATTAAGGTTTGGGATGTAT
>Ga0209291_1001996_pt1 | contig 17218 bp, 10 predicted proteins | sample GOMGulsemesocosm_FD_184633 | JGI IMG/M metagenome (GOLD analysis project Ga0209291, IMG submission 184633) | Methane-oxidizing microbial communities from mesocosms in the Gulf of Mexico - GOM9B Gulf of Mexico (SPAdes) (version 2) | ecosystem: Environmental > Aquatic > Marine > Cold seeps...
TTCTCATGCCTTATTTGGTGGTCAAAATACCCTTTTTGCCAAATCTTGCCTTCCTTAATTGTTTGCGCCTTTCTTATTGCCTGTGCACTTCTGCCTTTTAGGCGTTTTACTGTATCGGCTAAATTGTATTTATCTAATAGCTGAAATTGCCAATGTAAATGATCTGGCATCAAGGTGTAGCAAATGTTTTTGACTATATCTTCTTGCTCAAGTCGACCAAGCTCTAACATTACTTTTTGCGCGCAAGCTAGTTCAGTGAATAGTTGCCGGCGTTGAGAGGTGACTGTGGTGATAACATAATAATGAAAAGGCTGTGATACTCGGCCTTTACGTAATAAATGCGCGTGTGACATAGCAGGTCCGTTGCTTTTTTTGGGGAGTTATAAGTATAGATTGTTAAAATAGAAATGTGAGGTTCGCGGCTAAAAGCTTAGACCTTCGCGGTTGAAACCGCTCCTACAAACAATATTGCCGATTGTGATCCCATGCTGTAGGAGCGAATTTATTCGCGAAGGGTTTAGAGTTCATTCGCGAAGGGTTTAGAGTTCATTCGCGAAGGGTTTAGAGTTCATTCGCGAAGGGTTTAGAATTTATTCCAGAATGTTTTTTGTGTTGATAGCTTGATTTATTTTAATGTGCCTGATGCTCCTTACTCCTATTATAAATGTCTCCATTTCGTGCTTAGCTAGACAGTTAATGACCTATGTGGGATTATGCATCTCTATGAAAATCAAAGTTCTTTTCGTGTGCTGAGCAAGCCTTAGTGCCGCGTTAGTTAGTTAACTTGATATCTGTTTAGGAAAATACTCGCTTTAATGACTATCTGGATTACATCACAAGGAATAATGGCACGACAAAAGCTCGTTGAAGCTTGTATTGGCCAATCATTGGCACGTATTACCGGTAAAACAACGTTTGCAGCTAACGATAAGTTAGCGGGTTGGGGTCTTAAGGCTAATACAGATAAAATTAAGCGGCAAGCTGGCGAGCTGGCAGTCGATTATTTGCATTTAGAAGATGGCTTTATCGGTTATTTAGGTCATCCCGCTAAACAAGGTAGTGCTGTTTCTCTTATCTCAGATTCCCAAGGTATTTATTACGACGCTCGCCAACCCTGTAATTTAGAGTCGCTGATAAAAGAGCCTTTAACTGCGCTACAGTTAACACGCTCTGAAACCTTAATGCAGTTGGTTGTAGCCAGCGGTATCACTAAATATAATGTTTATAATACGGTTGAATTACCCGAAGCACTGAAGCTGAAATTAGCTCAAGCTGAGCACGAAAATCAAGAAAAAATTATTATTGTTGACCAAGTTGCCGGTGACTTATCTATTACGGGGGCGCTGGCTGATGAAAGCAGTTTTGTAGCCATGGTGAAACAAGCCAGAGCTAACCATCCTCACGCTAAGTTATTACTTCGCACTCACCCCGATACGCGTTTAGGAAAAAAGAAAGGTGTGTTAGCGAAATTGTGGGCGCAAGGTAAGTTAGCTGCTGTGGCTGGTGATATTGAAATTATTAGTGAACATTGTCATCCTCATGCGTTAATTAAAGAGGTTGATGCTGTGTATACCGTGTCGTCACAAATGGGTTTTGAAGCACTGTTACTTAACAAGCTGGTTTACTGTTTTGGCATGCCGTTTTATGCCGGATGGGGGCTAACAACGGATGCACTTAGCTGTGAAAGGCGTGCAAGCGTTTCTTTAACGCAACTTGTTTATGCTGCCTTGGTTAGATACTGTCATTATTATAATCCGGTATTACAAACAAAGTGCGAAATTGAAGAGGTTATTGCACTTATTAGTTTGCAGAAAAAAAGTAAAACACCATGGCATAAACTGTATTTAGTTGGCTTTTCAATGTGGAAACGCGCCTTTATGAAACACTTTTGTCAGCATTTGGCTAATGAAATTGTCTTTGTTAAGCGCCCTCCTCACCATTTGAATGATAATGAAAAATTGCTTGTTTGGGGAGCTAAATATCCAGAGCTTACACATTGCCTGCGCGTGGAAGATGGTTTTATTCGTTCTAATGGTTTAGGTGCTAATTTGTGTCGCCCTTCGTCGCTGTCGATTGATCAAGCAGGTATCTATTTTGACAGTCGCTCACCTTGTGATTTAGAAGTTATGTTAAACAATACTGCCTTGACAGAAAACAACATGAGCAGGGCTGAGTTATTAACTCAGCTACTTCGTCAGACTGGCGTCAGTAAATACAATGTTGGGCAAGCGGCTAATTTTGAACTATTGGTAGAAAACAAAAAAATAATTTTAGTGGTTGGCCAAGTTGATGGTGATGCCTCAATTATTACTGGCAGCCCGTATATCAAGAGTAATGAGGCACTTATAAAGGCTGTGCGTGAGGCTAACCCACTGGCCTATATTATTTATAAACCTCATCCTGATGTGGTGTCTGGAAATCGAGACGGTATTGTGCCAAAGGAATGTTTGGACTCTTGTGTTGATAGGATAGTTACCGATTTACCCTTGACCAGTTTGTACTCAAAAATAGACGAACTTCATACGATGACGTCTTTGAGCGGCTTTGAGGCATTAGTGCACAATGTAAAAGTACACACCTGGGGACAACCTTTTTATGCTGGCTGGGGCTTAACAACAGATCGTTATCCATCAGCAAGAAGGGAAACTAAAAGGACATTACCAGCACTTGTTTACATCGCATTAATTGAGTATCCGCTTTATATAGACTGGGATACAGGTTTATGGATAAGCCCTGAATTATTAATCTCAAAAATAGCCAATGTAAAAAATGATGATATTAAAAAGCAATCATTTTTTTCTCGGAATGTTTTGAAGTTGAAATACTTTGTTGAGATGTTTCGTTAACCCTTTTGGCTCTTGCTGTGGGGCTTGATTATTTTCACGTCATGCTGAACTGGTTTCAGTATCTTAGCAATGAGATCCTGAAATAAATTCAGGATGACGGCTTGGATCAGCATGATAGCCTCTTCAGGATGATTACCTTTCATGGCTATGTAGCCTTTATCACGCTGTCTTCTTTATGAGATTGTTCTTGAGCTATATGCATGAAGTATTATTAATATTTATGTACTTTAGGGCTAAAACTGCCTAAAGTTATGAATACCCTATTAAATTCTCGGTTCACTTTTCAAAATGAAAACACATCTTTTTGGGTTAACATTACCTGTAGCATACTGGATAAAACAAGGCCTATTACTCTGTTTATTTTTCGCTAACATACTCTTTGCTACATCAATTTATGCGCAACAATTTGAAAATAAAACGATTAAAGCTGAACCAATGGTTAAGGAAATTAGCCGGACAGGTAAGTTAGACTTTAAGAGAACGTTGAACCTGTCTTTTAAAACTAGTGGCTACCTTGAAAAGCTGAATATTGATGAAGGTGAAAGTTTCGTTAAGGGCCAATTGTTAGCCCAACTTGATAGCGAAGAATTAACAGCAGAAAAAAATGCTAGTTATGCGCGTTTATTACAAGCAAAACGAGAAGTTAGGCGTATCAAGACTTTGCTTAGTAAAAACTTAAGTTCACAACAAGCACTTGATGATGCTAGTACCTTAGTTGAAACAACGCGTGCTAGCCATAAAATTGCACAATACAACCTTGATAAGTCACAATTGTTTGCCCCTTATAATGGAGTTGTACTCACTCGTTTCACCGAGTTAGGTGAGTTGCAAAGCCCTAATCAGACTGTTTTGAAAATAGCGGCTATAGAAAACAACTTAGTGGTGCGCGTTGCCTTAACCGCGGCAGAAGTCAATTTGGTTAAATTACAGCAAAAAGTTGATGTTAATTTAGCTACCTTTGGGCTTGTTAATGGCACTGTAAGTAAGGTTCCTGCTATAGCGGACCAACAGAGCCATTTATTTACCATTGAAGTATTATTAGATAATTTAAGGGTGAATCAAGTCGTTGTAGGACAGTTAGCGCATGTATTCATTGACGCTCTAACTGAAACTATAACTTATCAATTACCCCTTGAAGCACTCAACAGCGTCGATAACCAAGGACGTGCCTTAATTATGGTCTTAGATGCCGACTCAACAGTGGCTGAAAGTTACCACCAACAAGCCTTCTCTATTACGCAGCTATCAAACGAATATATCTATTTATCAGCTCAACCAAGTTCCCTGCCCTTAACTATTGTCACAAGAGGTTGGCAACATCTTGTTTTAGAAAATAAGCAACTAGATGAATATCAGTAAAGGGATATAGCCGATGAAACTCCCTCGATTAGCTATAGATAATGCTCAATTCACTTTAACTATTTTTTTATTGTTAATTTTGATTGGCATAGTCTCTTATTTAAATATGCCTCGTTCAGAAGATCCTCAGTTTGATTTACCGGTCACCTTAATTGAGGTGGTTTACCCAGGAGCGTCACCCAGTGACATTGAAACCTTAGTCGTTGATCCACTTGAAGAAGAAATTGCTGATATCGAAAATATTAAAAAGATTGAAGCAAAAATCCATAATGGCGCAGTAAGAATTACCATAGATTTTCTGTATGGCACAGATGCGGAAGCCGCATTTAATAAGGTAAAGCAGGCGGTATCAACCGTAAGACCTAGCTTACCTGCCGGTGTTGCCCAGTTATTAGTGTTAAAAGCGACACCGAGCAGTGTTGCTATTATGCAATTAGCTTTATGGTCTGAACCAACGGATTACAAAACCATGGAGTTACATGCCAAGTTATTAGAAAAGCGGCTTGAAACGATTTCCAGTGTACGCAAAGCAAGTCTATGGGGATATCCGAGGCAAATAGTGGTGATAGATATTAATCTATCTCGATTAAAGCATTATGGTCTTTCACTTACCGAGGTAACTCAAGTCCTTCAAGGGCGTGCATTAAACATCACCCCTGGTTTTGTTGATGCCAGTACACGTCGATTTAATGTTAAGGCCAGTGGTAACTTCACTCAATTACTTGATATAAAAAATACTATTATTAGTAATAACAGCATAACTAATACTAATGGCATTTTAAAAGTTAAAGATATTGCAGAAGTTAGTTTTTCTGATGCAGAACCAAGTTATTTAGCCTATTTTGATGATATTCCAGCTATTTTTATTACGATAGAGCAGCGTGAAAAAACTAATATATTTGTGTTAACTGAGCAAATAAACCAAGAAATAATACAGTTTAAAGAAACGTTACCAAGTGGCCTGAAACTGGCTAAATTATTTCAACAAGCAGATAGTGTTAATGTTAGGGTAAATGGATTTTTTGATAACTTAACGCAAGGTTTAGTTATCGTTGGTTTGATGGCCTTACTCTTTTTGGGTATCAGAGAGGCTTTGGTGGTGATCCTTGCTATTCCCATCTCATTTTTGATGGCTATTGGCTGGCTTGATTTTAGTGGTTATGGTTTACAACAAATGTCGATCGTTGGTTTGATTATCGCATTAGGTCTGTTAGTTGATAATGCCATAGTGGTAACTGAGAGTATTCATAGAGAAAAGAAGCTTGGTAAAGATATCAATCAAGCGGCAGCCAGTGGTACGAGTAAAGTCGCTTGGGCTATAGCCAGTGGTACTATAACTACTATGCTAGCCTTTTTACCTATGTTGATGATTCAAAGCAATACAGGTGACTTCATTCGTTCAATGCCAGTAACTGTGGTGTTAGTCTTATTTGCTTCGTTATTAGTGGCACTAACGTTGACGCCACTTTTAGCCAGTAAGTTACTCCTTGTTATTAAAAAAGATACTAAATCTAAAACAAGTAAAATTAATACCTTGCAGCATTATGCTAATCAGTTTGCTGAAAGAAGTTATAGCAATGCTCTAAAGATATTAATGCGTAATAAAGTAATTGTTATTCTTGTTAGTTTATTGTTGTTAATTGCCATGTTTTCTTTGTTTGGGCAAGTAGGGGTGAGTTTATTCCCCAAAGCTGAAAAACCAATGTTATTAATTAATGTTACTACCCCAGCTAATTCATCCCTCGCATATACAGATAAGGTACTTCAGCAAGTACGCCAACACGTTAAAAAATATGATTTAGTTGATAAAGTTGCGCTGAATATTGGCAACTCAAATCCCCGTATTTATTACAATGAAATACCTAAGCGCGGTCTGATTCGTTTTGGCCAAGCATTATTGGTATTAAAAGCTTATCAAGGTGATGAAGTTACGGCTTTAGTTAAAAGTTTACGTGATGACTTTAATTTGTGGCAACAGGCAGAAGTCACTGTTAAAGAGTTTACCCAAGGACCAGTGACTGATCAGGTTATTGCTATTCGGCTGATCAGTGAATCCCTAAGTGATTTAGAGAAGGTTGCTAATGATCTTGCGACTAAAATGCGTCAGTTATCTGGTATTGTAAATATTGATAACCCTATCGGTATGGCAAATACTGAGTTGGCTTTATCTATTAATTACCAACAAGCAGCTTTAAGTGGTGTGAGTGTAGAACGGTTAGATAAAACCATTAGTACAATTTTATCAGGCACTAGTGTGGGTCAATTTAATGATGCTAATGGCGAAGATTATCCTATTATGGTTCGTCAAATAAAACCAAGCATACATAGGTTATCGGCTGTTGAAGTAAGGAATAATCAAGGTGTTTTCATTCCCTTAGAGCAGCTCGCTACAATGGAATTAATAAAAGGTGGCACAGGTTTTTCTCATTACCAAAAATTACGCATGGCAAAAGTATCTGCCGATGTTGAAACTGGGTATTCAGTGGGGGAAACCACTAATAAGCTGGTGAATTACCTTGAACAATATGACTTACCAGTAGGTATGCATTTTACCTTAGGTGGAGAAGAGGAGTCTCGCCAAAAAACGTTTGCAGGCTTAACTCAGGTTATGCTGATTACTGCAATGGGAATTTTTGCTGTATTGGTGTTGCAATTTAAGTCTATTTTACAACCCTTGATTATATTTAGCTCTATTCCGTTTGCTATGGCAGGCTCTATCATAGGGTTATATTTAACAGGCTTATCCTTTTCTATGATGGCTTTTGTTGGTCTGATCAGCTTATTTGGTATTGTTGTTAACAATGCCATTATTTTAATCGATAGTGCTAACACTAACTTGCGCTTAGGTATGGATAAACGTTCGGCAGTTTTAAAAGCGAGTGCGGTACGCTTTACCCCCATTTTATTAACAACACTCACTACGATAGGCGGCCTGATACCATTAACTTTATATGGTGGTAGTTTATGGCAACCATTAGGTGTGGTGCTTATTTCTGGTTTATGTATCTCTGCACTTTCTAGTTTTCTTCTCGTACCTATTTTAACTGAACTTTTTACTCCTCAAAAAGCTGAAAAATAAGTTAAATCTTCATATTGTTATATGATTAACGAATAATGCGAAGACAAAATATTGAATTAATATATAATGCTTTAATTGTTATAAATATGTAACCATGCTTGGTTTATTGCTTACTCTGCGATAAATGGCACAGCTAATAAACGTAATTATCAGGATTAATATCAATGGAAATAATTGGCACATCGGGTTACTTTTTAGCAGCTTGTGCTTATGCCGTTTTTATTTTATTACTCTTAGCTGCACGTAATCAAACTCTCGCAGGACGTTTAGTACTGCTGGCATCATTATTAGTTTTTTCTTCCTCCCTTAGTGCGGCTTTACAACCGACACAAGGTTTTTCATTGCTTATCGTTATGGCAATAGAAACCATTAAGTTAGCGGTTTGGTCGTTACTCATCCTTTGTACACAGGCTAATATCACCTCGGTTAAAGGTCTCATTACTCACCCCAAAGTTAAGCAATACCTACAAGTTTGGGGTGGTCTATCCGCACTTTGCTGGGGGGCTGCGCTATTTATGCCTGATAGCGTTAAACTCCTATTTTCACTATTCTTATTACTCAACTTGTGGTTATTGGTATTACTTGAACAGTTATATCGAAATGCCGATGTTAAAGTGAAATGGGCTATTTGGACCCTAATCATAGCCTTAGGTATGATTAGTGTCTTTGATTTCGTACTTTTTGCTCAAGCGGCTATGGTTAATCAATTAGACTTTTCTTATTGGTATGCTAGGGGCTTTATTGCTGCGATAGGTATGCCACTAATATTGGTGAGTACTCGCCGTATTAAAGACTGGTCTGTGGACGTTTTTGTTTCCCGCGAAGTCGTTTTTTATAGTTCAATGTTACTTATTTCTGGTTTGTATTTGCTCTTATTGGCGATAGCGGGTTATGTGATTAATTACTTTGGTGGTGCTTGGGGCGATATTATAAGTATCGCGTTTATTATTTTAGGCGGCATTGTTTTAGCTGCTTTATTAATAACAGAGAGGCTACGTAGAGAAGTTAAGGTCTTTATCACTAAACATTTTTTCGCTAATAAGTATGATTATCGAATTGAATGGCTTAAGTCCATAGAGCAGTTAGAAATTGGTGAAAGTAATGATTATTATCATACTGCTACTCGTATTATTTGTTCTTCTTTAGACATCAAGCAGGGCGCACTAGTTAAAAAAATTGTAACGGGTAAGTACCAGTGCCTTTACCAAGATAATTATGATCTTAATGAAAGTGACTTAGGCTTATTAGTACCTATTGATAGGTTTTGCCAAAAACACGGTTGGATTATAGATGTCAGAGAGTTTGTTTATGTAGAAGATAGTTACCCAGATCTTTTATTTGATGCTGATACATGTAATCAAAAACATATCGATATTATTATCCCTATCTTTATGAATAAATCAGTTTATGGTTTTTTCTTATTGGCTATGCCGAAAGAGCAAGAGGTCTTAAACTGGGAAGATAGAGACTTACTTTTTTCTATCTCTAAGCAACTCAGCAATTACTTATCATTGAATGAAGCCAATGAGAGTTTAGCTGAATCAAAGCAATTTGATGCGTTCAATCGTATGTCTGCATTTTTAGTTCATGACCTAAAAAATGTACAAGCACAGCTGGCGTTAATAAATAGTAATGCTAAGCGACATAGAGATAACCCTGAATTTATTGATGATGTTTTTGAAACCATAGAGTCGGCAACAGGTAGATTAGATAAGGTCTTGGCTCAGTTACGTAATAAACAAGTAGCGGAGTCGAGTCAAAAAAATACCGATGTGCAGGTGTTAATTATGGGCGTAGTTAAACAGCGCAATGTACAATTACCGCATGTTAGTGCTCAGCTATCACTTGATCGTAATATTGTTATTGATGAAGAGACATTCTTTTCAGTATTAAACCATTTATTACAAAATGCACAAGAAGCGACAAATGATAACGGCTGGGTTAAGATAATTGCTGAAATAGTAGCAGGCAACTTGCACGTTAAAATAAGTGATAATGGCTGTGGTATGTCTGCGGATTTCATCGCAAATCGCTTGTTTAAGCCCTTTGATACCACTAAAGGTAATGCAGGTATGGGAATTGGTGTTTATGAAGCTAAACAGTTCATTGAAGGCTTAGGTGGCACTATGAAGGTAACTAGCCGTGAAAATGAAGGCAGCCACTTTGAAATGATCTTGCCCTGTAAATACAGCTAAAAATAAAATAAAGGATATAGCATAGCTATGGAAAAGTTGTTGATAGTTGATGATGATATTGGTGTACAAAAACAATTGAAATGGAGCTTGGCAGACTACAATGTTGTACTCGCGGATACTCGTGAGAGTGCTATTGCTGCAGTAAGACGTCATGAACCCAAAGTAGTAACCTTAGATTTAGGCTTACCGCCTGATACTGCCAATGCCAGTGAAGGGTTAGCGGCATTAAAACAAATATTAGAGATTTCTCCCCATACTAAAATAATTGTTATTACAGGTAATGATGATCGAGCTAATGCGTTAAAAGCCATTGAAATGGGTGCGTATGATTTTTACCAAAAGCCGGTTGATGCCGATGTGATTAATATCATCGTTTCTCGTGCCTTTAGCTTAGCAACGATAGAAACAGATAACCGTAGTATGAAGTCGGTTGTCGACTGTGATACAGGCATTATTGGTAGTAGCGAAAGTATTGACAGACTACGTGTGATGGTTAAGCGTATTGCACCAACAGAAATTACAGCGCTGTTACTGGGGGAAAGTGGCACGGGTAAAGAAGTTACAGCGAAAGCTATTCATAAAGTGAGTGATCGTAGTGATAAACCTTTTGTCGCTATTAATTGTGCATCTATTCCTGAAAACTTGTTAGAAAGTGAGTTATTCGGCTTTGAGAAGGGCGCATTTACAGGCGCGCATAAAACAACGTTAGGAAAAATAGAATGTGCTCAAGGTGGCACACTATTTTTAGATGAAATAGGCGATATGCCTTATCATTTACAAGCAAAGTTATTGCGCTTTTTACAAGAAAAAGTCATAGAGCGATTAGGTGGGCGAAAAGAGATTCCTGTTGATGTGCGTGTCATATGCGCAACCAACCAAAACCTTGAAGTTATGGTGGCAGAGAAGTCTTTCAGAGAGGATCTTTTTTATCGTATTACTGAGATTACTTTAAATATACCACCATTACGTGACCGTGATGAAGACGTACTTATTCTGGCTAATTTCTTTTTACAGCAATATGCCGTTGAATATAAACGTAATGCTAAGTCATTTGCAGATGATGCCTTATATGGCCTACAGCACCACAAATGGCCCGGAAATATTCGAGAGCTACAGAATAAAGTTAAATCATCAGTTATTATGAGTACTAGTAATCAAGTAACCGCTTTTGATTTAGGTTTTTTTGATAAAGAAAATGCTGAGTATGAGTTGTCGCTAAATTTACGAGCAGTGCGTGAACAAGCCGAAACTATTGCCATTCAAAAGGCTTATGCATTGACGGAAGGTAATATGTCGAAAACGTCGGAGTTATTGGGAATTACCAGGCCAACACTTTACTCTTTGATTGAAAAATATAAAATCGGGATTAACGTTTAGCGCTAAATATAAAATACTAACTCATCAATAACACTTGAAAATAAGAACTTTCAAGTGTTATTCGTATTATGTACTCTCTACATCTTTGCTTTGTAATTCAGCAAATTCACGATTTTTTTGCTTTAAAAGCTTATCTATATAACGGGTCATCTTAACTTTTTGCTGTATAGAGCCTTCTAATATATCTTCTACTTCACGTAAAACATTCTTTATATTCTCAACCCTTTCAGTCGAATTAACGGCGGAAGCTTGAATAGGCTTGTCGTTATCAATAGATTGTCCACCCAATGAGCCTGTGAGCTCTACAGACATCTCCTCAGCAACTTCATTGATAGCATTGCAATCAATGGTACATAACTCCTCTAGAAAGCCAAATAAGAGCAAGCGATCTACAAAGATGTTTATTTTCCTTGGTACACCTAATGTTTTTTCAAAAATAAGCTGAAATGCTTCATCTGAAAACAAGTCATCTTTATTGCAGCTAGCTTGCGCTAATCTGTAGTTGATATAACTTTTAACTTCTTCGGTGTTCAGTGGTTTTAGGTGGGCAGAGGCGATAATACGTTGTCTAAATTGCTCCATATTGGGTGCAGATATGATTGCTTTTAATTCTTCTTGCCCTAATAAGAAACTTTGAATAAGTGGTTTGTTATCTAGCTGGAAATTAGAGAGCATACGTAACTCTTCTACCGTTTCAGTTGGCAGATTTTGAGCTTCATCGACTAATAATAATGCACGCTTGCCTTGCTTATGTAAGCTGATCAAAAATTGCTCTATACTTTGTAAGAGATCTGCCTTGCTGTTACCAGTTACCGTGATTTTAAACTCAGCAGCAACGAGCTCAAGCAATTCATCAGGGGTTAATTTTGTGGTAACAAGCTGTGCAGCAACAATATTTTCATCTGCAATGTTAGCTAATAAATTACGGGCAATGGTTGTTTTACCTGTACCAATAGGGCCGGTAATTACGATGAAACCTTCACCTTGATCTAATCCATACTGTAAGTAAGATAAAGCACGTTGATGATGATTGGTTGCAAAGAAAAAGCGAGGATCTGGGCTTAACTGAAATGGTCGCTCAGTAAAACCGTAATAACTTTCATACATGTTAAAAATCTTTCGTTAAATTAAGTGAAGCTCGGGCTTCGTTATATGTGTATCGTTCAATATTTGATTGTCTATCAATGTATTGAAGCGTGAAAAAGGCATTGAGAGATGATGCTAAGCTTTTGTTGTAAGTTGCTGATAATGTTTTGTAAATATCTTTTTGTCTAGGCCCGTCAGGCTGGTCTTTATCAAAAACATTTTTATAGTAACTAACATACATGGTGACATCACTTCGACTACTCATACGGCGGGTAATACTAAAACGAGCATCAAGATAATTGTCGATAATACCAGTACTTAAGCTTTCTCGTTCCCGGTTAGAAAGATCCAAAGTGAAGGTGGTACGAGCAAGAGCTAATTGAGATTGCCATGATAAGCGTTTATTTAATGAAAACTCATTATCCTCAACTAATTCAAGTGAGCTGACAGGTACATTGGTATAGTCAGTAGTATCGCTGGGCGTTTCCCCTAGAGGTAAACAGTCATTAACACCTATAGCGCTATTAGGGCACCAAATTTCGCTATCTACTTGCTGATAATTATTACGATCAAAAACCTCAATCGTCTCATGATAGGAAAGTGTATTGGTAAGGCGTCTGCTTTTGTGGGTAAAATCTAACTCATAAGAATCACCAAAAAAACGCTTGCTGTAACCCGCTTTTAAAGAGGTTCTAGCAGACATATCCCAATTTATATTAGCTGCAACATAGTCATCACTCGCTTCTGTATTATCACGGATATAGTTATATGATAAATCAATAATAAAATGTTTTGCGGCTTGATAGCGCAAACCAGGTCCCCAAGAAGGAATAGCGTCAGGGTTGCTTCCTGCGGCAGTACCTGTAACTCTTTCATTATATAAACGTACAAAAGGATTGAGTTTATATGAAGTGATAATACCAACTTTTGTTTCTATTCGGTAATTTTCACTAGTGAGGCCTTCAGTGTTGTTATCAAGACCGCCATTTTCTCTATTAGAAAAAGAGCCATTAATATCCCAAAAAACATAACGAGCAGCATTACCATTTTTACTATTAATAACGGCTGTGTAGCCATGGCTCTCACCAATATCATCTTCGGTATTGGTTACACTACCAATGAGTGATGAGTAGAGTGAATAATCACTATTTTCTGTGTTGTATTGTAGGCCTGCAGAATGATTTTGTTGTTGAACTGTATCTGCAGTGATTAAGTCAGCTAAACTATTGCCGCTATCGTTTTTACTAATGTTAGTTATGGCAGAACTTGTGATGAATTGAAGCTTATCTTGCCAAAGTGAGTATGATAAATTACCCAGCCAGGTTTGATAGTCATCATTCAGTTCACTATCATGGCTATAAGTCGCTAAAGTCTCTGTTGCTGCAAAGGTAAAATTTAACTTTTTTGAGCTGAAGTTAGCATCGGCACCGATAATAAACTGGTTAACTAAACTTGACTGTGTATTTAGTTGGGTTAGTTCAATATTATTGGTGTAAGTTTCCGTAAGGCCTAAACTAGGCTCAAAGCGCCACTCTTCCGCCAAAGCGCTAGCAGATAAAAAAAAGCTAGCGATCGCTAAAAAGTGTGTATTAAGCTGATATTTACTGGTTTTTTCTGCCATAGCCATACCCATAATAACCATAGACATCTTTTTTAGATCTAATGGTTTTATTCATCACTAAGCCTAATGCAATATCACTATTTAATTGGCTCACTGCAGTTTTTACATCATCTGTTTTAGTCTTTGACTCTTCTACAACAACAAGTGCTTGACCAACAATATCAGACAATAGTGGAGTTTCTGTCACACCAATAATGGGTGGACAATCAAAAATAACTATTCGATCTGGATAGCGCTCAGCTAATTCTTTCGCTAACTTTTCCATACGCTCACTAGCCAATAACTCATTGGTTAAATAGTGTGGTTTACCCGCAGGGATGAGCTTTAAGTTATCAATACTAGTGCTGTAAATTATATCGGATAGGGATGATACTTCAGCAAGTAGATATTCCAATAGACCCTTTTTACTATCAAACTCTAATTCTCTATGCAAACTAGGTCTTAATACATCTGCATCAATTAATAGTACCGTTTTATCCTGCTCAAGGGCGATGCTTAATGCTAAGTTAATCGCCACATAAGTTTTACCTTCATTAGGATGAGAACTGGTTACCATAATCAAATTACTGTTGTGCAATGTTTTTGATGCTAAGCCAAAGGCATTATTCAATAATTTACGCTTAATATGACGGAATTCTTCTTGAATATGATGAGCACTATCTGGGCTATAAATGAAACCACGTTCAGTTAATCGGTCACCATTTAATATTATTTTATCTTTGTCACTACTGTTTTCTGTTTTGGATTGCTCAGGCTTAGAGGCGCTTTCTATTTCCTTAACGCTATTACCTGCTGTGACTTCAGCTTCAGTAGTACTAGTTGATTTCTCTTGTTGAGCTAATTTTTGTTTAGCCAAGGCTTTTTCAATGGTACTCATGGCTAAAATATCCTTTTTAATGGAGCTTGAATAAGGTCAGGAAATAAAAAATAACTCAGAAATAATGCTAATAGGCAAACTAACAACGCGTTAGAGGCTATAAAAATAAAGGTCTTCTTTTGATGCCATTTATGTAAACCTAAATTTTCATTGGCTGATATAACCCCAAATACAGGTACGCCTGTTATTTTAGATAGCTGAGTTGTAGACGTTGCTACAGGGTTTAATTGGCTCATTAATAACGATAAACCAATGCCAACACCAAATCCAAAAATAGTGACTACGCCAAATAAAATAAAACGTTTTGGCCCTGAAGGCTTCGTTGCTTTACGTGGCGGATCAATCACGCGAAATTGAATTTTATCAGTCGTTTCGTCAGCCTGTTGAGCTAGTTGAGCTGTTTCTTGACGAGATAATAACTCTTCATATTTCTTTTTAGTTATTTCATAGCCACGATTGAGTGCTACTAGTTCAGCTTCGATTTCTGGTAGAGTATGCACTCTATTTTCAAGCTCAATAATACGTTGGCGATAGTCATCAGCTCTGACATTTAGCGAAGCAATTAAATTCTCTAGTTGGTTAACTTGAATTTGTACACCTTGAATGACAGGGTTAGCACTTAAGCGTTGTAAACCGCCTGTGTTTTCATTATTTTGCGAGAGGTACTTTTCTATTTCCTCGCTTCGTAATTTATTTAAATGTGCTAGGTTTCGGGTCACTTCAACAACATCAGGGTGCCTGTCGGTATAGCGAAGATTTAAGGTGTCGAGTTGTACTTCTAGCTCAGTAATTCTGTCATCGTAAGTGGTTTGAATGGAACTATCACTTTTAATTTTATTATTAGCTTTGTCGTCAGAAGCTACTGATTGAGACAGCTGTTTTTTAGCTGAATCTAGACGAGTTTTATTTTCTAAAATATCTAACTCAGTAGCTTTTAGTAACTCTTTATTGGTATTGAGTTTATTATAGTAACCACCGTATTCATTGAGTAAGATACCGCTGTATTTCTGTTTGAAACTTGTTAAACGGGCTTCTGATGCACTTAATCTATCTTCATAATCTTTAATTTGAGTCTTAAGAAATTTTTGTGCACTGTCTGAGTCACTTCTAGTTTCCCCTAGAGTATTTTCAATGAAAACGGTGAGCGCAGAACCAACAATATTCTTGGCCATTTCAGGATCTCTATCTTCAATACTTAAAGTATAAATATTCTCTCGACCAACACCGGATATTTTGATGTTATCTTTTAAATTTTTAATTAAAACTTCATATTCTTCAGGGTTACTAGCCTGTACATCTAAATCAGTCATGCGTGATATACGCTCTAAATTTGGACGACTTAATAATGTTTTTACCATTAAACGAATTTGCGTATTGGGATTGGTTTCTACAGTTAAACCTTTTAATAATGGGCGTAATAAAGATTGGGTATCAACATATACCCTAGCTTCTGATTTATAAATATTGGGCATAGCCGCGACGAAATACCAGCCGATAGGGCAAATAATCCAAGTGGCTATGATAATATAACGACGCTTTAACCAAATTCCTTTTAGATAATCAATTATCTCTTCAAAAATATCTTGCATTACTACCCTTTAACTACCTTTAAAATTCTGCGCTAAATCTATATGCCATTTTGTGATGATTAACTTTAAAACCATGCCTCAGGAATAATGATTATATCGCCGGGTAACATATCAACATTAGCACTGATTTCCCCTTCTTTAAGTAGCTGATCTATCATTACTTGGTATTGTTTTTGTTTACCTTCTTCAATACGTATTAATACTGCATCATTGCCATCAGCAAACTCTGTTAAACCACCAACTTGAATCATAACATCGAGCAAGGTCATATGCTGTGTATAATTAATTGCTCGAGGTTGGGCAGCTTCACCAATAACACGAACTTGTTCACTAAAAGGACCTACAAAACTTTCTACGGTGACAGTAACGATAGGATCTCGTAAATAAGTAGCTAAAATTTCTTCAATTGAACGGGCTAATTCGGTTGGTGTTTTACCGGCAACCTTGATATCTTCTACTAAAGATGTGGTAATCATGCCATCAGGGCGTACTACAAACGAACCGGAAACTTCAGGATTTCGCCACACAAAAATATTTAATACATCGCCTGAACCAATTAAATATTTATAAGAGTTTATATTGGCAGTATTGGAAGGGTGCAATGTTGCGCTAGGCAATGTACTGTTTGAATTACAACCGAAAAGAAGAGTTGCTAACAATAGCAGTCCAACTTTGAACATGTTGGTAAAGAGATTATCCATAATTTACACCTTTTAAATATATCCGTCTTTGCTCAACACATATACTTTTAAGTACGTGTTAATTAGTAACGGATATCATAAATATAATGATTAAGTGTATGATATTTTTCCTTCGTTTAACAATGTAAATTAACATTTGTAAATTAAACGTTAACTTAAGCGTGTTTTTTGCTAGAATCAGTGCTGTTTTTTTGTCAGAGGATAGCGGCTATGAGTAACTATCAATTAAAGGGAATCTAGCTAGTTATGTCTAGTTCAAAATTTCGTGATTTATCAGCAGGTACTAAATCTCTAATCATTATAGAGCAATTACTCTTTGCTGGAGCATTATTGCTAGCTGTTCACTTGAATGGAATATACCAAATTGTAGACTTTCATACTGTATATGATGGTTTTTTATTATTCTACGCGGTTATTTTTGCACTACTAAATCAACTTAGTGCCTTGGCTTTAGGGTTATATAACTCAAAATTGAGGGAAAGCTTTAG
>Ga0209291_1001997_pt1 | contig 17217 bp, 12 predicted proteins | sample GOMGulsemesocosm_FD_184633 | JGI IMG/M metagenome (GOLD analysis project Ga0209291, IMG submission 184633) | Methane-oxidizing microbial communities from mesocosms in the Gulf of Mexico - GOM9B Gulf of Mexico (SPAdes) (version 2) | ecosystem: Environmental > Aquatic > Marine > Cold seeps...
CATGGTGTGTTCCGTGTGGTTGTTTGGGCGATTGAAAATGGGTGCATGGCGCCAGTGAGCTGTAGCCTAGCATTTTTGCGCGCTGGTGGAATAGTGTTGCGAACCTAAGAAAGGAAATTCGTTATTGAACCGAAATAGAAAATAAGATCAATATACGTAGTGAAAATAATTGGCATTTCTTTTCGTGTTTAATTCGTTTGGTGGATATGTTTATAAATATCATTGTGTTAATGTGCTGTTCGCTGTATATCGTGATTTGGCGATACAAGAAAAAGGCAATTAGACAGAAAGATTATAGCCCCCAGCTAAATTTGATATTTAGCATACTGATTAGTCTCACTCTGTAATATCTTCAATCGATGTGGCCCAATTTAAAATTTTAATAACATTAGCTAGCAATTAGTAAAGGAAATACTGTGAACGACGCAATTAAATGCACCTGCGAAAACGACAATAAAATGACCGCTGATATTGAGATTAATTGTCAAGAATGCGGCAACTTTGTAAAAAAAATAAAAATTAAAAACCCTATAAAAGCGGCTGCTATTGTTGCTGCGCTGACGATAGGCGGCAGTCAATTTATAGAGTATGCAATAACGGATAATCGTTATCCGATTGCGATGGAGTTTGAAATTTTAGATGCTTGTATTAATGGCGGGGGTTCGTTAAGTTCTCGTTATTATAAAGGGAGGAAAGAAGTCTGTTTTTGTGCAATGGAAGACACAATGAATCAAATATCAAGCACTAGAAAGAGAGTGACAGATGCGGGTTTTTTAAATGCATTTAGAGAAAATGTTAAAGATTGCAAATAGGGTAACAAGACAACTTATTACCCTATTAAATCTAGAGTGTAAATCTAATTAATCACCTAAATATTCGTCATTATTAGGATTGTGGCCATCTGACCAATCATCCATGTCGGCGTCATTATTTGGATTATTAATATCAGACCAAAGGTCTAATTCGTCATCAGACATATCAGAAGGATCAGGCATGATTATTTACCACCTTTGACATTGTTTACGTTCTTAGCCGCAAACGATTGCGCTGTTGCTGCAAAAGAACCCTTTGGGGTTTGACCATTATTTTTTGGAGCATTCGCAGATACTATGCGATCAGCAGCGGCTGGAGTCATTGGTGTTTTAGAGTTTGTCATAATTTATTCCTAAATTTAATGAAGATAAAGATTGCCTCGCTAGGAACCTTTATTTTTAGTGTCAGTTATTTATTAGAGTTTGAATTTTTAGCTGCAACAGACTGGGCTTTAGCTGCAAAAGAACCCTTTTGGGTTTGACCGCCCGTTCTAGCCGCAGTTGCAGATTGAATGCGAGCAGCGGCTTGGGTAGTCATTGGGGTTTTAGATTGAGACATAATGTAATTCCTTGTTAAGTTAAACTAATTATCACCTTCGCTAAGGCGCTAATTACTGTCCTCGTTAGGACGGTGGAAATACTAACAAGGCACTGAGGGACAAACGGGGACAAAGCATTGGAAAGCACACCAAAATTACAAAAAGAGTTAAAAAATATTATTGCGCAACTTGGTTGGTCGCAAAAACGGTTGGCGCGTGAAATTTATATGAGCGAAAACGAAGTTGATAATGATGATGAGATTATACGTTTTGAAGAAAAGCTAAAGAAAGAACTTACCCGCACAACAACTAAACCGCAGCGGTTAAGTCACTATCTCGATATTATTTCACGTCACTCTGACTTTGAAAAACTAGATATTATTGTGCCTCGCTACTATAGCTCGGGTATTTTAAGTGAAGAGTTAGAGGCCGGGATACTCAGCATATCAAGATCCATTTATAATCAAACTAAACATTGATTAAACTCATAACCGAAACTCCTAACATCTTGATTTTATATAGGTGATCGACTAAAGTTCGCTTAATTATAATACTCACTTAATACCGACGGACTGGTTCTTATGTTTACATATCTAAATGCCAAGCCGTCAGTGACCAAATGGCGAACATCATGGCTGAACCATTAAGTTTCAAACAAGCGCTGTCAGTGCTTTCAAACTCATCTCCCTATGCAGTTTCAACATTGCGTAAAAATGAAACAGAAGACTACCTACTAAAGATTAAGAACTACCTATATATCACCCCAGATATCGAAAATGAATTTAAAGATGCGTTAGAAAACTCTAAATCTGGTGATATATTTTATTTATGCGGCAGTTCAGGGGATGGAAAATCCGAAGTACTGACTAATCTTTATAAAGAGTTTGAGCATCGCGTAAAATTTCATTTGGATGCCACTCATAGCAACAGTCAGCATGGCTCAGCGGTAGATAATCTAAATGATATGTACGACGAATTTAAAGAAACCAAGAAAACGTTAGCTATTGGTATCAACATTGGGATGATGCAAAAATTTATCAAGCAGGGAGCTGATAGGCATAATGATATAAAAGGAGCCTTAATCGAATTCTTTGAAAATCGGCATGCTAAGGGTTTCATCATTGACAATGTACAATTTTTTGATTTTGAGTGTTACCCCCGTATCACATTTGACTATGAAACAATAACGTCAAAATTCGTAATGGATTTTCTTGCTAAACTGACAACTGAACATCCCGATAACCCATTTTGGACGTGTTATTTAGCCGAAAAAGGTCTAAACACTCAATTATCAAAAAATTATGAAATATTGGGATTGAAATCATTCCAAGCCTCTTTAGTTGAACTATTCGGTTTGATAAGACTAACTGATGAACAATTCCTTACGCCAAGAACATTCGTCGATTTCATAAATCAAATACTAGTTAATGAAAATAAAGATGGCATAGCTGGTAATCTATTTAACGAAATTGACAATGAATTATCTAGTAAATTATTGCAATGGGATCCTAATAACCTTAGAAAAGAGGGTATTGATGATTTTTATTTGGAATATGCAACTCAAACGCTTTCATCTAAATTTCAAAAGATAATCAACACCTTGAATGAAATTAATGGCGCCAATTTATCCCCCCAAGGCGTAATCAGACTGTTGTACATGCTGAGGTACGATGAAGCTCTTGAGTTGATACCAGAAAAATTAATTGAAAACTTTACAGTAATTGAAGAACGGTACTACTTAAAATTAATTGATACTTATTCCAAGAATAAATTAGAGCGAAGCGATGAAGATGATTATCTTGATATTGTTGAAGATATTTTAGTCAAAGCGATTTTTAAATATACGAATAGAAAATTGAAAGAATATAACCCCAGCTACTTAGTTAACCGAGAAGTGAATGGTTATCTGATCTGTAATAAAACAGATATACAGGCTGATTTAGAGTGGGTTGAAAGCAATAAGCTAAAAACGACAGACTCATTACCAGTTCCACTCATTGTAAATGGTAAATCTCCAATAATTTTTGAATTAGATTTTAAGTTATTAAAGTTAGCACTTAACATTTGCAATGGCTTCAAACCAAATCGACAAGAACAAGGGGTATTAATGAAATTTGATGAGCTGATTAGTCAAATTATTATGAAAACAAGTGACTCAGACTCCTTGTTGATCCTTAGAAAAGACGGAAACAAATCTAATGCTATTTATGTTTCAAAAAGTAGTCGTCGATATACAGTTGAGGGGTCGTTATGAGTAACAAAGTCAATAGAATAACGCAATCTCTAGAAAAAATTAATGGATGTTTAGTTGCAAATAAGCCTGGGAACTTTAAAAATGTCGCCGATGACTATTTGCCAATAGGCCCTACGACTATTGAGAAACAAGCGTTAAGTTGGAGTTATGTTTACAAATCAATTATTGAAAATTCTTTTAATCTTGAAAGTGAATTAGACACCTGGGATGAGGTGAAATCGTCTTTAAATGAGCATTTTACTAATAGTCGGGAAACAAGAGATTTAGCAGGCCTAATTAACGATATATATTTAAATGCAGAAGGTTTAAAGAGTATTACGCCTTTGGCGTACCTAATATGTGCTGACTCCCCTCAAGCACGCACAAGGACAATGTCTAATATATTTAGTTCTTTGATTAATAATTCCTTTAAGAATGGGCATGAGAATAAAGAAAATAATCTATTAGAGAAATTGGTGATAGAAGCATTTGAAAATACATGCAAAAAACAACAAAGCGAAGATAAATCAGATTGCTACCTCCCATTTTTATCTGATACTTTCTCTAAAGATATTGAAACATTAAAAAGTTCTACAGGTTGGTTTGTTGACGAATTTGAGAACCTAATTGCTCTATATTCATTTTTATATTTGGCACAGCTTTCCATAAGTATCGGAATGCCACGAGTTCGCTTCGATAAGCCAAGCTCCCAGCGTTTATTTTTTATTTTAGAAAATGAACGAGCAAGCAAAGAGCGATTTGAGTGCAATACACATGGTTACAATAGTCTGTTTAGCAAAACAAATGGTTACGCTAAAAAAACATTTCCATACTTAGGTTATTTAAATTCAGTAACAGATAAACCTGCCTGGAAGTTTTTTCAGGAAAACGGAAATTCTCAGTTGGATGAGTTAAACATTTTAAATAAAAAAACAGCAGAGTTATTTAGTGAACCACATCAAGAGTCTGATGATATTAGGGATCTCTTAACCCAGGGATTTGAGATGCAGTTGAGAATTTTAATGAAAACAGATAGAAAGTCTGCAAATGATAAGGTTTTTAATGTTTTTCATGATGTGTTTGCCAGAAGTTTTATTACAGACAGAAAGGCTGCAGGTATGTATTTCACACTGAAGTCAAACACATTGATGTTATTAACTAATCTGGTGATTGGAAAAGGAAATAAACTGCTTATAGATGATGTGGTTGATGCTTTTAGAGAACGTGGTATTTGGTTTGATTTGCAGTCTAAAAAATCCCTTTTAAAATTTTATGAAAATGTTGGAAATATAGAAAAACTTAGTGATAGCGGAGATGCAGTTTATGTTAAAAGTACCATTTGAAGAATTCCTTGCTACGCTGTTGTGTCGCTTTATTGATGAATCAAAGTCTAATGACACAAAATATCATTACGTTTGCACCAACCCAGATCAGGCAAGAGAGCTATATAATGGGTTTACTCAATTAACATTTTCTCAATTAGAAGTCGCTAATGTCCAATTAAGATATATAACCACGGCAAATGGGAAAAAGATCATTGTTATGCTTCATGATGGAGCTGAGGAAAAAGCAGACACTTACCACGAAGATTTTATCGCCCGAATAAGGGATGAATTAAACAACCTTGATAATACAGTCTTATTGGTAATCCATAATAGCTCGCTAGAAACGATATTAACTACATGTAAAGATTTGAGTATAGAAAATAGAGCATTTAGCCCAAACTCTGTCCAAAACGAGCTACAACGGCTATCTGAAAATCATCCTTTCATAAAGATAGTTAACGTATTTATAGAACGAAAACAAAAATCAATAAAAGATCAAAACTTGAGTGTGTTCGGTTATAAATCACTATATAAAACTATAGTTAACAATTCGTTAAACTATAAAGAAGAGTCATTGTTTTCCGATCCAAGATTGAGTGATAACGATAATAGTCGACAGATTAAAGGTGATATAGAGCGTAATGCCCGTTTGTATCAAACGATTACCAACAAGGTTAATGACTGTGTTGACGATTACAATAACTTAGTAGCAGAGTTAGAAGAAATTGGTTTAGGTGAAAAGTTCATTAGAGATAATTTTTTGAATAAGAAAGTTAATTGGCGAGATATAGATTACCGAGTGATCGAAGCTGAAATTATAACAAATAAGACTAAAAAATTAGATCTAACTGCAATTGATTTTAATGGTGCCAAGCTTGAAACATGGAAAAGAGCTACGGAGGAGGGAGATAAAAGAAAAATAATAACAGTGCTTATAGAGACGCAACCAGGAAATATAGAGCTTAAATTCAGAATGAAGGCTGGTGACCCACAATTAAAAGTAGAACAAGTAAAAACTAGTGGAGACTTTAAAACACACCAAATAAACATCAAAACATCTAATCATGAAAAACAGTCGGTATTAACTACCAATGTTTTCTTTAATGGTGACACTCAGTTCTTACAAATTAAATTTAAAAGGCCATCAGCTAAGGAGAATTTTCAATTTAATTGTTTATTTGTTGAAAAAGGCCAATTTAATATTTCTAATTACTTTGAAAAAGTAACAGTTGAAATCAAACGCTCAAAGGGCGTGTTACTCATTGAAAATATCGCGGACGAGTTGATTTTAAACCCTGAAATAACAGAAGTATTTGTCGTTCAATCCAATGATAAACATATCGATTGCGAAAGCTATGGTCGGTTGAGCTTCAAGAGCTTATTAGAACAGGATGTAAGTGGAGATTTTGATTTTAAATTTAAAGAACGACTGCTGCCAGTAAAGATAGCCGGCGCAGTTTCGCTTGATTCAATAAAACTGCCTAGTCTTTTAGATAAACATCGTTCATCAAACATATTCGATGCTGAACGTAATCCAAAATATAATAGCACCACTAAAAGAGTCATTGTCGCAGGAAAAGAGAAGGAGTTATCGGTAGAAGCTAAACTGTTATGTGCAACTGAGCGGCGCTATATAGCTGATAGGTTATTGTTCCTAAACGAACAAGAACAAGATGAAATAAATACAGTAGACTTGTTAGCGAAATTCGAAGGTATTGCAGAAAAATATAACAATTTGTATGAATGGCTGGATAAGAATGAAACTCTTATTTCCTTAACCAATTGGCCAGAAGAATTATGCCTGATTATTACTGGTTTATTGGAACTCATTAACGCTAAACTTGAAGAAATCACTGATGGTTCCTTAAGCGAAGCTAATCGTGTTTTATTGAAAGTAGGCAGCTATAAAAAAGAAGGTAAGGAGTGGTTTACGCCGTTTCATCCCTTATGCTTGGCCTATAGCTTGCAACTTGTTCAGACCTTAAAAAAATATGAAAATAATGCGCTAGTAGATATTCCACAAACAACGCTCGATAAGCTTAACCCTGAGGGCTTAATACCAGTTCTATTTGATGATACCTATGGGTACTCATATTCTGTAGCGCACCCTCAGAATAAATTTTGGTTAGAAGTCGTGCCTCAAAAGCACAACAATCATAGTTTTGTCGCAAAGTTAGTTAATGAAAAAATAATCGACTTCACAACATGTTTCGATATGTTATTTAGGCAAAACAGTAATGCACCATTACTAATTAATTCAATAAATAATCAATCGAATAGCCAAATATTTACAGGGTTAGTGACTTACCTTAAGAAAAATAAAACAAAATCTAAGTCTATTCATATATGTATATATGATGATGAAATGTATGAGACTAGTTTCGATGTGTTTTCAGAATCTAAAAATATCGAAAGTATTAGAGCATTGGTTAAAATATCAGGAAAGGAAAAACCAGCGGAAACCGATGAGTTAATTGCATTATTCCGTAATAAAGTGACATATAGCAAATTCACAGATATAACTGATTATGATTATGCCCACCTATGTTTTTTTAAGAACAATGAGAGAGTCTCACTTAAAGAAACCAATGTGAACAGCGCGAAAACAGGAATTGCTTGTCAGGGGTTAATATCCGGCGAGGCTTCATATTTAGAGAATAGAAATTATTATACGGGTTTTGGACTAGAAAATTTACAGGAAACTAATGTATTAATAAAGCTAGCTTCAAATTACAATCAGCTGCTAAGACCTGCAAGAGATAAGACATCTAGGTATATAAAAGGGGTTGTTCCTGTTTTATCTGTCCAAGATAATTTTAGAGATAAATTGGCTAATTCTTACCAAAGCAGTATTTGGACTTGCATCATCGAGCCCAAAGTAACACTAGACTTCTTCAACGACGAAGAAACTATTCTTATCCATTATTCTGATCAATATACAAATTCCATTTCATATGATGCAATAACAGTTTCATCACGAATAGGACTTTATAAAGGCTTATTAAAAGATGATTCAGATGAGCTAATAAAGTCTTTTAACGCAATAAGTGGGCAGTGGTTATTAGACATTGTTAAAGAGTCAGGAAAACCAAAGAAATCTAATACAGAAAAACAAATTAAAGAAAAGCAAGGTATCGTAGCTGCATACAAATTTGTATCAACTTTATTGATACAGAGTGATATAACTTGGGTGCCACTCTCCGTAGGTGAGATGTTACGAGTGACTGGAAGTGTAGGATTAGAAATTAAAGAAAATGATTTCTCTGCGCGCTTACATAACAAGCGAAAAGGCGCTTTATGTGATGATATTTTATTTGTTGGCTTTAAATGCGAAAATATATTTTTATTGCCACTGGAGGTGAAATCGCGAGAAAAGGGCACTGACTTTACAAAAGCGGTCGCACAAGCGAAGGAGTTATCCTCGCACATGAAAAGGTTACTTGCACCTTCGACATTTAAAGCACAAATATTTCGTTCGTTATTCATTCAACAAATAATGTCCCAAATTGAAAAGTTTGAATTGTATGACGTTTTTCCAAAAAATTATTTCTTATCAATAAAAGAAAATCGCGAGACGTTACAGCAAGGTAATTACTCAATTAAAGAGTTGAGTAATTATCCGCAAGGCATCGCTTTGGCCATTAACAATAGTGTGGAATCGGCAGGGTTAGATTGTGATATTGATAACATTGAAAATATCTTAAAGTTACGGTTACCTGATGGTTTAAAATCGATTTTACAAAAGCTACCAATAGCGAAACTTACAGAAAAATTAATTAATAATACAAACTACCCTGAGCTAACACCTTATGTTTTATATAATTCAGAATTTCGAGATGTAACACTCGAAGACACAATAGATGAAAACCAAGCAATTGATACTGATGACCTGACTACGAATGAAGTAATAAAAGAAACCACAGAAATAGCGGTTTCTTTTACAGCTCAATTCTATTACCCGCCTGAATATGAGCATTTTATTAGCAAGCTACTAAAAGTAACTAGTTGCGATCTACAGTTGGAGGATATTTTAGGCTTAACAGAAAACGATATAAGCCAATTAGTTGATTTCGAAGACCATGATATTTTAGATTTTTACCGATTAAACGAATATTTAATCAAGAGCGTTGTAGTTACTACTGATAAAGCTGATTGTACTAACAACGAAGAAACTAAGGATCATAGCCTGCAACTTAATGTTCTTAATATTTCGCAGGAATATGTTGCATTGGCCAATGTTATTAAAAGTAATTTTGGGCAAGAAATTACAGTGGCTGATGTTCAAGTCATAACACAAGAGCAATTAACTAACATTGAAGGGTTTGGTAAGTTAAAACTCATAAAATTTAAAGAATTTGTTGAGCAGCTTAAAAATAATAATTTTTCAGAAAAAATGATACCTGAGTCTTTTATACCGTTGCAAGATTTTGATATGTCACTGGCTGAATTAGAGCAATACATAACGACTAGTCTTGATGATTACTTGTCTACTGGTAAAACGCGTGAAACCTCAATTTTTGTTAGACGTTTAGGGTTGGATTGTCAAAGTGAAACGCTTGAAGAAATTGGACAGGATTTTAGTGTTACAAGGGAGCGCATAAGACAAATTGAGTCAAAAGCCAAAAGGAACTTCTTGTCCCAGTTAAAAGTAGCGCAAAATGTTATTTGGGCAATTACTAAAAGTAACCTAAGTGAATTACGTGATCCACTTTACCCTAATTTAAGAACACGATTTACAGGAAATAATAATTTCTACGCATTTTTAGAGCTATGTTGTGGTTTAAAAGAAAACGAGATTAAATTAATTACTACCCCTCAAATCAATCGCACGGTATTTAATGAGTATTGGACCATTCATCAATCACCATCAAATTTAGAATCTTTGACTTGGTATCTTCATGAAAATTTGAATATCGAAATAGTAGTCGCAGAAAATCAAATTTTAAGATGGGCTGAAGCGGGAATTGTCAGACTCAATGATGAGTTAGTTGAGCCGTTGTCATTACCAAAAGTCGAGGCATTAACAAATGCTTTATTGGATATGCCAAGTGGTAGTACGTGGGAAAATATCCAAAAATTAGCTATTGAGAAAAAAATCACTCAGGCAGAGATCACGTTGGAGAGGTTAGAAGGATCTTTATTGACAGCTTCAGATCGCGAGCTTATTTATCAATGTGCGCGTGGAACATATCGACACTTGGACTTTTTAGAATTAAGTACTGATGATATTAATAATATTTTAGTAATGATTAAAACGAAGCTAGAGGATTATAAAGTTAATGGGCGTAACTCCGTTAACTTGTCTGTTGATATATTTAAACAAGAACGCTTTGCATACGATTATTATGTTGTGCGTCACGCGGTTAGAACTTACGGTGAGTCAGAAGGTATATTCTTCAATGGTAAATCTGGCGCTGATACCGTCAGTCTTGATAGTAACTTTAGCTTGGCATCTCAAAAAACCGTACTAGTTGAAGTCTTTAAAAGCGCGCTAAAGCCGCTAAACAAAAAGGACGTAGCCAGTAAGATTCGAAGTCAATCGTTAGGCCATGCTTCTTTTTATCTTGATAAGTTGCAAACTGAAGGTGAAATCGTTCGAGTTGATGAAACACATTATGCCCATATTGATAATGCATTTAAAAACTTTGATATTGAGCAAGTTATAAAAAAAGCGATTGAATTCATAAGTCAGGAACAAAGAGTGATTGAAGGAGAAAAAATTCAAACATTCTTAAACCGCAATTTGGCGCTTGAGAGTAATAAATATTTTTATCTTTCTATGTTAAAAATACATAGTAAGAATTACGGCGTTGATTATGACTTTGTACAGAACCTTGTCTCATCTTCACCGATAAATAACGCCGGATTAGCTGATTTTTGTCGCGATGCGCTACAACAGACTACGAATAACGCAGAAGCTTTAGAGCATGTTCAGCAGTATGTTTGTGCACATGATCATGTAATTAAACGTTGCTTTCATCAAGTCTATGCGGGAAGAAAGCCTGAGAACGCGAAAGTTAGTATTATTGAACAGCAACCTAATGTAGATATTCAAGTTGTTGATGAAACTAAAGATGTTCAAATAGCGCCACAACAAGCTCAAAGCACCGACACATTGAAAGTGCTAATTGGTCACGACATCCGCAACGAAGCACCAATATTGTGGGAGCCAACCAATACCGCTAAGTTCATGAATACCAATTCCGGCATCATCGGCACCATGGGCACGGGTAAAACCCAATGTACTAAATCGGTAGTTACCCAGCTTTATCGTAACCAACATAACAATGTTGATGGTAAACCAATTGGTATTTTAATCTTCGATTACAAATCTGATTATGTTGACGACAAATTTATGCAGGTGACTAATGGCAAGAAATTTAATTTACATAAATTGCCATATAACCCACTGAGCTTGTTTGGTGATACACCAATGTTACCTGTTCATACCGCGCGCGGATTCTCTGAAACCATGGGTAAAGCCTTTGGCTTAGGACAAAAACAGCAATTGAGACTACGTAAGCTGATTAGTGAAGCCTACGAGCTTGCTGGCATCCACAAAAGTGATAAATCGACGTGGAGTAAACCCGCACCGACTATCGCCGATGTTTGGGCACTATTTGAAGAAAGCGACCCAACCGAAGATTCATTGTACGCAGCACTCGAAAGCTTATACGAGCTAGAAATATTTGAAGACAATATTGCGATGTGCACAAGTTTATATGAGCTAGTTGACGGCGTTACCGTGATTGAATTAGCTGGTTATCCGGGTGAAATTCAAAACTTAGTGGTCGCACTAACGCTTGATTTATTCTACTCGCAAATGCAAAAACAAGGTAAGCCACAAGTTCAAGGTGACTTTAGGCAAGTAACCAAGCTGCTGCTGGTGGATGAGGCCGATAATTTCATGTCACAAAACTTCCCAAGCTTGCGCAAAGTGCTTAAAGAAGGGCGTGAATACGGTGTTGGCGTGATCCTATCAACACAAGATATCACCCATTTCAAAACCAGTGAAAATGACTATTCTGCCTATATTCTAAGCTGGATTGTCCACCGTGTTGGTCAAATAAAAAACCAAGATATTAAATCCATTTTTAATAAAGACGACAAAGCAGATCAAGATCAACTGATGAAAACCATCCGTGAACTTGATAAGCATTACAGCCTTTATGTTGATGGTGATAAAAAGATAACAAAAATTAAAGATAAAGCATTTTGGGAGCTTGTTGAAAGAATATAGATTATTTCAAAATATGACATAATATTTTTTAGATAGATAAGGGGATAGTATGAAGAGAGAAACTATTAACGTAGATATATTTGTAAAGTATCGAAGGAGGTTGAGTGTCTAAAATTCGTAGAAACTCCTGGGACGGCTTAGGTGTTGAATTGTCAAATAGACTAGGGAATACGTTTAAGAGCTTGCCGTTTTTAGCATTTTTTTTAGTCGGAGTTATCTTTATCGGCGGCACAGGCGTATGGCTGCCATGGGTAATGGATAAAACGAACACTGTATCACTCTTTGAAAGCCAAAACTTACTAACATACTCTGTAGCAATTCTAGGGACTTTATTAGTAGATGGTTTTTTTGAAGATAAGAAAAAAAACCTCGCTGCATTTGGTCTGATTATTGGAATAATCGCACTTGGTTTATGCGTGTTCGGATACTATGAGAGTCAGACTGGCTTCTCTTTGTATGTGCTATTGGGATCGATATTATCTCTTTTAATATTTTTATTTGTGAACGTAAACAATGACAGGTTTGATACAGAAGAAGACGCCGTCGCAAGCACTACTGGCTATCCAGAAGCCAAAGCTAACAAAATAATGGACAAGGTATGATTAAATATCCAATTAAGATTCCTGCAATTAGAATAGAACAACCTCTAGGTGTTTTTTATGTAACATCACTTACCGCAGAGTGCTTATTAGAAACATGTTACACAATTAAAGCCGAAATTTTAGACGATGACGATGATAGTACGATTGGGCATCTAGATACGTTTGTAAATAAATTAATAGGTAACCAAAGAGTTAGGACCCCAAAGCGTCTTAATGAAATTAAGAGATATACAGAAACGGTTGATGCTAGCTTTCCCAATTCGATTATTCTTGGTGCGAATTACGATCAAAAAGGTAATCTAGTTACTTCACCGGAAGAACGGTGGACGGTGGAGGTTGTAGGAGAGGGTTTTTATAATCTCATTATACCAACCGCAAAAAAACTAGCTTCAATAATTGATGGTCAACATAGAGTTTTTGGTTTCCAAAATTCTAGTGCAAAAAATATGGAACTTTTGTGTTCAGTATTTATAGATTTACCCTTACCTTACCACGCTAGAATTTTCACAAATATCAATATGAACCAAAAACGTGTAGACAAAAATCTTGCTTACAATTTATTTCAATTCGATATGGAACAAGGCGAACCATCTACATGGACACCTGAAACGTTAGCAGTATATTTTACTAGGGTTTTAGCTGAAGATGAAAATTCACCATTACGAGGTATGATTAAACTTGGTTTAGTTAACAGCACATCCAAGACTTCCATATCCATGGCCTCCATAATTGACGGAATATTGTCTTTGATAACGAGCAACCCAAAAAATGATAGGGAGCTAATGCACAGTAAGTCATTGAAGGATGGGAGAAGTAGGGAGATAGTGAAGCTGGAATCTTTGAATTCGCCTTTAAGGGCTTTATTTATAAATAATAAAGATAAGACGTTGTATGATTTTATTTATAATTATTTCTTAGCTCTAAAGTGCACTTTGTGGCGCCATTCAGTGTTTACCAAAACACTTGGTATACATGCTTGCTTCGATTTTTTGAGAATAGTTTCGCAAAGCTACGAAGACGATATTGAATACGATGAAAACTATTTTATAAATCTGCTTTCTACAGCAAAGAATATCGACTTTGATAATGAGTTTTTTGGCATACAGAGTAAATTAAGAGGTAGACTGAAAAACATTTTACTAATTTGCAGCGGTGTTAAAGACATAAGTCAGTTATCTCTTAAAGATGAAGATATTTCGACCTATATAGCTCTGACAAAAATTAGAGTTTGTAAATAATTTGGTCTGTAGTTTAATCTGAATATATTTTAAATATCTACTAGCTCAGGGGTAATATGAGCTAGTAGATATGAAGTCATTCTATTGTTATTTCAATAGTATTTGATAATGAAGATAGTTCTTTTAATATATCATCGATATAATAGGTTTGTTGAGAGTTAATTTCATTTCTAAGCTGAGTTAGGTTGGATATATGTTCATCAATATCGGATTTCTCAAAATCATCTCTTATGGTTTCTAAATAAGACGGCCTACTACAAAGAAGTGCGACCCCATTATATATTTCCTCAACCATCTCATCGACTAACTTGGAAATGACAAAAACTTCATTCTTATCTAGAAATGAATTTCTTGAGTTTCTAAGATCACTTGTTAAATCGATGATCACATCGTTTTCTTCTTGGAAATAACCAGGACAACCCGCAGAAAGTAATAAAGTTAAAAACTGGTGGAAACAAATTCCATCCGTTACAGGGGGAGGAATGAAATATTCGAAAATACTACTTTGTAGTAGGTTATGCGCTGACGAAAATTCATTACCTTCAATATAGTAGCCGAATAATTTAGAAATAACCCCACTAAATTGGTTTATGTCAAAACGTATTTCTTGAGAAATTAAGCTTTCTAATTCTACATAAAATACCTGATTGTCGAAATCGTCATCTATGTAAAAACTTTCTAACGTATTTAAATAATGTTGAATTTCGGAACTACTGTGACCCTCCTGATGAAAAAATAATTGTGATATTGAATTGATAGCTGGATATATATCAATTGGATTCAAACTTTCAATTGATGAGTATGAAATATTATTACGAATTAGATAGCTATAAATTACTGAGTTGACAATATCTTTATTTCTGTATGAAACGATTTTTTTTAAATTCTCACTCATTGAACTTGGGTTGTGATCAAACATTTGCTCTGAAATAAGAAAGTCGCGTATTGAATCGTAATAAAAGTTAATTGAACTGGAATACAGAGAGGACTTATCTAATAAGCCGTATGAAATGTATGCTTCAGGGCATCGGCTAAAGCGAGAAGTTCCTAAAAGGCTACAGAATAAAGATTCCTCAATTGGTAAGGTATGGTCAAGGGTCATAATTGCAAATTTTTCTAAGATTTTATAGCTATTGACGTCCATTTCTCTATCAATAATATTGCATTTGTTTTTTAATGATTCTTTTAACACTTGATTTGTTTCAATTAATAGAGGCATTGTATTGTTTTTATAAATTTCCATAGCAAGCCTCAAGAGATATGGGTTAGTAATTCTTTTATGATTTTTTTTTAAGATCACGTTGAATGTCGATGCATAAATTGAATAGAGCTTTTCTATATCAACATTGGTGATTGTTTTTAAAGGTATGAGAGCACGACTTTCTCTCAGATCATTGTCGCCGAAGATAGTTGGGTTATCGTTCATGTCATACCGTAGTGAAGTAACAAAAGTGTCCGTGCAGCTAATGACAATCCTTATACCTTGGTTTGCGTAGTGGCTAAGATCTTTAAGAATTAATCCTCTATTTTTGTTAGATACTTCGTTTAGTCCATCAATAAATAAATATATCTTCTTTGATTTACAGATTTGTTTGAATAAATATCTATGGTCTATATGTTTAAAACCATAGAAGCTATTGAAAGCCTTCTGTATTTCCTCTGCTAAACTAACTGATGCTAAATTGTAAGCTGATAGGAATATAGTGTGATCTTTCAGTTCAAAATTAATTCGCAGCGCGTTGTGGATTAGATAGTTTGTTTTACCTGTTTGTGGTGCACCACTAACTAAAAAAATTTGTTTATTGTCTATATTTTCAATTTCACTAATATCTTTATTCAAGCTAACGTAAAGGTCTTTTGAGTATTTTTTAGCGCTATCAAATTGGCCAACTAATGGAACTAAATTATTACTTAAATAGTCATTAAAAAATTCATTAAATAATTCAGTCTGTTCTTGTTCAATTAAAATTGAAAGGGCTTCGTTTCTAAGTTTTTTCGTCGTGCTACTTGGCAGATTAATATCTGAGTAGTTAATGAAATCAATTGATAAATCAGTGATCCTTTTATATTCTATGGTGTCATATACTAAAGTATCAATACCGTTTGTGATTACGGTAATGGGCGCAATGTTACCAGATATTAGTTTTGCATAACTCAGACCTTGCTCAATATCATTATTATTTAATTTGTGAGAAGGATTTTTGACTTCAAATACAATTAAGTTTTCATCTGCTTTATTTTTTACTAGTATATCAATACGTCCTCGGAGATCTTTTTCTTGTTGACCTAACCGTATTTTTATATTTTTTTCTAAATAAATTTCATCGAGATTAACTCCCATGCGTCTTAAAAACGGATAAACAATTTTTGTACGAACATCCTCTTCTGTTGCTGTTCTAGTCATGAAAGTTCCTTTATTTTTGTAGTGATTTAGATATTTCAGCTATGTTTTTATAGTTTCTCAACCCCGCTATACCATCTTCAACATGTGCTGCCCACGCGGCCTGTAATTCTTTGCCTTCTAGGTTTGGGTATTTCAGTTTTAATACCTGTTCGGTGATTAACTGCGTTTCGCCAAGCCAAGTGATTTTATCTAAGTTTAAGCTGCCATCGAGTTTCTTTTCATCGTTTTCAGAATAGGTGTAACCTGATTCTACTGAGCTGAAAAATGCGATGCGGGCTGAGACATTTGGCGTAATATCGGTGTAGGATTTTAAGCGTTTTAATTGCTCTGTAACTGTATGTGAAAGTTGCATTCTGTTCGGTAACATTACACTGCCTCCTTGGTTGATTGTTGTTGCCAAAAGTAACCTTCGACTAGTTTTGATGATTTGTTTTTGCTATCAAATTTTATTTCAAAGGCGTGAGAAATACGCTCGCCAAATTTACCTTGGTTAAAGTATTTTTCGTCTACTTCGGTATCGGTCGATAAGATAATGACCTGGTGGCTAGCATCGGGGAAGTAACGTTCGATTAACTTGTCGCGGTGATGCGAGTCTAGGCGGCCTAGAGGTGTATCAATAATGATAGGTAGCTTGCGGCCTGATGTTTTACCCAAAGCTTCGAGGATTGCGATAGCGTAGATTTGCTTCTCACCAGCAGAGAGTTCTTTGCGATTAATGATATGCTCATTTTCGTCAATCAACTCAACATCAAAGGTTTTAATGTTGATGCGCGCCGAAATGTTTAAATCATCTTTACGCGCTAATTTCTGGTAGCTCTTAATGA
>Ga0209291_1001999_pt1 | contig 17188 bp, 14 predicted proteins | sample GOMGulsemesocosm_FD_184633 | JGI IMG/M metagenome (GOLD analysis project Ga0209291, IMG submission 184633) | Methane-oxidizing microbial communities from mesocosms in the Gulf of Mexico - GOM9B Gulf of Mexico (SPAdes) (version 2) | ecosystem: Environmental > Aquatic > Marine > Cold seeps...
CAAACTAAAACTTACTTTACTAGCCTTTCCATGACGAATTGAGTTGTTTAATAACTCCTGTACTATTCTAAATAAATGCAATTCTTGATTTTTTGTCAATGAAACCAAGTAGTTGATTTTATGCTGAACAGTAAGTTTTTTGGTGGCTCCAAACTGATCAAACAATTCTTCCAATGCTGCCACCAAACCAAACTTTTCTAAAATTGGTGGTAATAAGTTATGTGCAATTTGCCTGGAGCTATCCAGTACCACAGTAGTAACCCCTAATACTTTACTTAATGCTTCCTGCTGCTCATTTGAGTTTAAGGAACCATCTAGCAACATGTTTACATGTAAACTTACTACATTCAACTTAGCACTAATAGCATCGTGCAAATCCTGCGCAATACGTTTTCGTTCTCGTTCCTGAGTTTCAATAGTAGCTTGCAGCACCTTTTTTTGACCATTTAGCTTAATCGTCGCTTTTTCTAACTCCTTTTCCACTATTTTTTTACGAGCAAAATGAAAAAATAAGAACAAACTACTTGTTACTAATATCAGAAAAATCAATCCGTATATTAAGGCGTCTATAATTAGACTTTGGTTAAAAAACAACTCCTCTTCCATTAGTTTTCCATATATGTTATATTATTTTTGGCTCCCTTAAAACTTTTATGCCACTCAATATATATCAGTAATAAATACACAACATATAACATCTTATTCACAAACCACACACTCCTAACCATCAAACTCTTAACTCTAACTCCTGCCAAATAATCCCCTAAAATAAAAATAAGAGTACTTGAGGTTAAGTATAGTATGACACCTATATTTAGATACATAAACCCCCCTTTTATAGTAAGTGCATTAAACAAATGGATTATAGCATACACCACTAAAGGAAAAGAACACACAACTATTTCAAACAAATTAAATTTATTAAACAGATTAGGATTAAAACCATACTGAATACATAAAGAACCAAATACCATCAATAAAACCACATCTACTAATCGTTTTTGAAGCTTCTTAATAAATAAAGATCTATAAAAGAAGGATAAAAAAATAAATTGCGATCCAAAATAAATGTGTGACAAATATAAATTAGGTAATTTTTGTCTAGCCAAAATTACTGAATAGACCATTATTATCGATATACTTATCAAATAGCATGCAAAAATACTAAGCGTTTTTAATTTATTCTTTTTAAGTGCTAAAACATAAATTAAACACACAAATAATAATAAAAATAAGCTTATGTTTTTCACGAAGGAGTCTATCCAGTAAAATAATTCAACCATATTTTATTTAGGGTTGTATAACGGGCTACTTTGATCACATTCACTCGGACATGGCTCTGTAAAATCATAAATCCCACTATCTTCATTATTAGGATCTAGTGGATTTTTAATAATATCACTATGTACTTTTGTTTTATTATCATAAGTAGTCCCTACTATTACTAGTTTTTCTCCGTACCCATTATCTTTCCCAGTACCATCAGTAGTATCTATACCCATATACGCACGCACACCATTGTCTACCAATTTGCTTTCATCTAGGATATAATCTCCACTAGGGTTCTGCACTAGAATATTCATCTCTTTTAATACAGCTGTTAGATCTTCTGCTGGAACTAAAAATGCTTTACAATGATTAGGGTTATTCCCTTGCCAAAGTTTTGTCCATTCTTTAGCATCATTTAATGTTACTGTGTTCCTGCTTGTTAGTGTTTCACTCATAGTTTTTGGTTTTATATTAATAATTAACATTCTTTATTGTTCTTCGATCCTAATTACAAGTTGATGGACAAGGTTCTGTAAAATCATAAATATAATCTTCCTCATTATAACTTGTTTGGTGTTTAGAAAATATTGGTAAAAATATGGTAGTTAGTTTTCCAGAAGGGTTAACACCCCATACTAAGTTTACCCCGTTACGACTAGCCATTTCTGCTACTACATTTGCAGGCATGCTAAAATGACGAATACGCATTCCATCGTACGAAATTACTTCTTCTAAAGTATTGTTTTGAAAAGCTAGCCTCCAACGCTGTATATAACTAGCTGCTTGAGAAGGTTGTAGTACGTGATATGCTATATCATTAGATAATTTAGTTGTATTTGAAACAGTATTTTTTATACTTTGTAAACACTCTAACTCTTGCTCTAATGATTCTTGCAAAACCACTACTCCTGCAGCCATTGTACCGTTTTCAGCAACACCCACCACACGCACTTGCAAATTTTCATAAACAGTTTCCAATACAAAGTGTACAGAACTTACATTATCAATCGCTAGAGCTTCTTGCAGTGTCTCTTTTGTAATTTTAAATCCATTTAAGGTTGTTGTAAAAACACTATTCACTACTATTTTCCCCCAATTATCTGCAGCAGTTTCAATCGGCATTTCATTTACTACTGAAACCTCTTCTTCTTGACAAGCGCACATAAGTGCACATAGGCCTATCAGCAGCCCAAGATAAGTTTTTTTCATTATTGGTTGGTTTTAGTTTGTTTCAAATATACATATGTTAATTGCTAAAAAAAAAGGAAAAACTAGTCTTCATTTATTTTTTTTCAACTTTTAAAATGCTATTACTAGTTATCAACAACTTACACTATACAGTTCTTTTTTTTCAAAAAATGTTACCCATTTTATAACATTTTAGCCCTAAATACAACCAGGTATTTCTACTTGATTTTAGTTTAGAGTGCATATACTCTACATAGTTCAATAGTTTGACTGTAAGTTTGACTCACAAATTATTTATACACAAACTTTAAAAAAACAAACTATGGAACCATTTTTAGGAGAAATCATTATGTTCGGAGGTAACTTCGCACCAAGAGGTTGGGCACTTTGTGACGGACAATTACTGCCTATTGCACAAAACACTGCTTTATTTTCAATTTTAGGAACTACTTATGGTGGTGATGGAAGGACAACTTTCGGGTTACCAGAATTAAGAGGTAGAGCACCTATACACGCAGGCCATGGACCTGGTTTATCAGACGTAAGACTTGGTCAAAAAGGAGGACTAGAGACTGTAACATTAACACAAGCTCAAATGCCAGCTCACAACCACTCAGCTATAACTCAAGCGGCGGCAAACCCAGGTAGAGGAACTGTAACAACAACACCAACTGGTGCTTACTTAGCAGAAGGTGGTAGTTACGCACCAAGTAAAGATGTACAAATGGCTACTGATGGTATAACCGTAGGAAATACTGGGAATTCTGCAGCACACGAGAACAGGCCACCTTATCAAGCTGTAAATTACATTATTGCCTTACAAGGCACTTTCCCATCAAGAAATTAATTATAATAAACTAGATTAAAGTATTTTAATATGACGGATCCATTTATTGCAACCATTATTCCTTTTTCTGGGAATTTTGCTCCAAGAGGTTGGGCATTATGCGACGGACAATTATTACCGATTTCACAGAACGAGGCATTATTCTCTCTATTAGGAACCGTTTATGGAGGAGATGGAAGAACCTCTTTTGGCTTACCTGATTTACGAGGTAGATCTGCAATACACGCAGGTAGAGGGCCAGGAATGAACCCTGTAAGACTTGGTCAAAAAGGTGGACTAGAGACTGTAACGTTAACACCCGCTCAAATGCCAACACACAAGCATTTAGCTGTTATGCAAGCGGCGGCTAACCCCGCTAGAGGAACAGTAACAACCACTCCAACCAACGCCTACCTAGCAGAAGGTGGCAGTTACGCTCCTACTAAGGATGTACAAATGGCTACTGATGGCATAACCGTAGGAAATGCTGGAGCTACAACCTCTCATGAAAACAGAGCTCCATTTCAGGCTTTAAATTATATTATTGCACTACAAGGAATATATCCTTCTAGAAATTAATTATTATAAACACCGCATTTCATTAAGTGCGGTGTTTTTTTTAGTAGTTTTGTATACTAACCAATATATTTTTTAATTATGATAAAAAAATACACTTTTCCAAAAGGTGCTTTCAGTATTTTTGGGCTATTTTGTTTAACTTCATTAGGATGCTTTAACACCCAAAGTCAAACACTTAATTTTACAATTGACACAGCAGTAGATAATGGGACTTCTATTACTGAAACTTTAATGGATGGATCTGACACTTATGTATTAACAGTTTTACATCCAGGAAACGAAGCTCTTGATGATTTAGGGGGTGGAGATCAAATATTCTACCTTTCAGGAAGTGGTACCGATCCACACAATGTTTCCCTTACAAAAAATGGTAGCCCAGTTAATTTCACTTTAAACGGAATAGACTATGACACTTTAGAGGCTGGTAATATTACAGTTCAAAATCAAAACAGTGATGTTATTGCTGCTAATAAAAATTATTCTCTCGGAGCAGGAACAATTACAATTACTAGTGTCCCGAATGCCACAGACATATCTAGTTTTAATATTATACCTAGTGATTCCGATGACTTAAATGATTTTGGATTTCATAATATCAATGTCGACATTGAAGATCCATTAGGCATTGAAAATGAAATTTTAAAGAATTCTACTTCTATTTATCCAAACCCCACAACAGGTGATTTTTTCTATGTAAAAAATGACAAAAAAATAGATATCAGTAGTCTATCTATTTATGATCTAACTGGAAAAAGAGTTTATCACACGAATAACTTCAGTAGTCTAACAACAAGAAAAAAAATTAATTTATCAGGTATAAATTCGGGTGTATATTTAGTAACAATCTCTGACACGAATAATAATAGTATTACTAAAAAAATAATTATCAGGTAAATACTTATTTTAAGTAAGCACATTTTTATTTAAAAAAGCACTCTATTAGTTTAGAGTGCTTTTTTTTAATGGTGATTTTAAAAAAAACTTTTTATCTAATATTTTTCCATTACGCTCCAACTTAAAACGCACTAAAGTATTGTCCTCCCCATAAAACAATGCATTTATTTTTTTTAGAGTATACCGGTATGTTTTTACCCCGTTTACCTCTAACAGCACATCATCCTTGAGTACTCCTACTAAAGATGCCGGGGAACCTTCCCTTACATTATCAATAATAAATTCCGGATTCAATAAGTATGACAGGTCTACAAATGATATAAAATTTTGATCTTTTATATGTTTTAATAAGTCGCTATTTTCATTTTCAAATACAGCCTCTCCATCTTGTCGTAACACAATGCCTGATTTATTATAATAAAAAGGATCATCAATATTGGCGTTTCTTTTTAAATACATTTTTGATTTTCCATAATCAAATACTACAGTAAATCGTTTTAAAAGCTCCCCTCCTAAACTTCCAGACCTATCAGTAACCCCTTTTAACTCTTCAGGTAATGTACCTTCATATGGGTATGATATTTTTACGTCATGAAAAATTTCATTAGCAAAAATAAGCTCCTCTATTTTACTTCGCTTTCCTAAAATTTCACCTGAGACTGACATACCTAAATAATCTTCATAATAACCATAGTTAGCCGTTGAAAGTATGTCTTCCTTAAACTTCCACAATCCATCACTCATCCCTGTATCTAATAAAAACTTCTGTCGATCACCCCCTAACTCAGCCCATATATATGGTTTCCCCCTTGTAAATGTTAAATCAACTACTTCGTAACGTTTCCACTTTTTTTTATAACGTCCTTTTCTGTAAACTCGCATCAATTCACTTCTGTAAGATAATTCAATAATAAAATCTTTAAAAAAATGATAACCCAAAATACCATGAATTTCCTCTCCTAAATAAGATGATAAATTTGAACTTTGATTAAATGCAACATATATATTATGATTAAAACTTTTTAATCCTTTTATTTCCACCAAATTATTTTCTGATTTTATAGCTGTAACCTTAATATCATTAGCCCCTTTTACAGTAAACGTTTTCGCGTTATTCAAGGTTAATGAATCTACTTTACTTACATTGAACAATATGGTCTCTTTAACTCCAGTATCCAATAAAAAAGACAACTCTACTCCATTCACTTTTACAGGAATCACTATTAGGTTGCTAATTAACTCGAATGGAATTTTTACTTGTTTTTTTTCTTTAACAAACTCAAAAGTTGATTGCCCACATAAGGGAGCTGTAAGCAATATACAGATAAGGGGTATTAGGTATCTTTTTATAAAATAGAACATATCTTAAATTGTGTTAATAAAAGTTACAACATTATAAGCAAATCCTTTTAAAATTTAACAAAAATTAACGCAACAAATTCTTATTTGTATTACAATAAAAATATGTAATTTTGTCCTTCCTAAAATCGATATATACAATGCCTAAAATTTCAGCTAAAGGACACGAGATGCCGCAATCACCAATACGTAAATTGGTACCATTTGCAGAAGCCGCTAAAAAAAGAGGAACTAAAGTTTTTCATTTAAATATTGGTCAACCTGATATTAAAACTCCTAAAGTAGCCTTAGATGCTATTAAAAATAATAATTTAGAAGTGCTAGCCTATTCACGTTCTGAAGGATCTGAAGAGTACCGAATAAAAATCGCCAACTATTACAGTAAGCATAATGTTAATGTAAAACATGATGACATTATTGTAACTACTGGTGGTTCTGAAGCACTATTATTTACTTTTGGTAGTATTATGGATGCTGGTGACGAAGTTATTATCCCTGAGCCTTTTTATGCCAACTACAATGGTTTCTCTACTTCTTCTGGAGTAAATATTGTACCTGTAATGTCTAGCATCGATGACGGATTTGCACTACCTGCTATTGAAGAATTCGAAAAATTGATATCGCCTAAAACTAAGGCAATCTTAATTTGTAACCCAGGAAATCCAACTGGATATTTATATAGTAAAGAAGAAATTAAGCAATTAGCTGCAATCGTTAAAAAATACGATTTATTTTTAGTTGCTGATGAAGTATACCGTGAGTTCGCTTATGATGGATTAACACATCACTCTGTATTAGCAGAAAATGATTTAGATGAACATGCCATTGTTATTGATTCTGTTTCCAAAAGATACAGTATGTGTGGTGCACGAATAGGATGTATTGTTTCTAAAAACAAAAACTTTATGGCTACCGCAATGAAATTTGCACAAGCTCGTTTAAGTCCTCCTACCTATGCACAAATAGCATCTGAAGCAGCTTTAGATACTCCGGAAAGTTATTTTACTGATGTTATTGAAGAGTACACGGAACGTAGAAATACTTTAATTTCTGAATTGAAAAAAATTGAAGGCGTAAAAGTTGCTACTCCAAAAGGAGCTTTTTACTGTATTGCTGAACTTCCAATTGGAGATGCTGATGATTTTGCTCAATGGTTATTGGAAGACTTTAATTTAAATGGTGAAACGATTATGGTTGCTCCTGCTGCAGGATTTTATTCTACTCCAAAAACAGGATTAAACCAAATACGTATTGCTTATGTATTAAAAAAGGAAGATTTAATTAGCGCTGCAAACATTTTAAAAACGGCATTAACAGAATATCATAAAAAAATAATCGTTGCTGCAGAAAAAATAAATGCATAACATATAACGATAAACAATAGTAGCATCCAATATTTGTAGCATTCAAATATTGGATGTTGTTTTTTACAGTGAGTTTTGTATCTTTATTCCCAACAGTGGGCTTCATACCCCAGTACTTATATCAACCTAAAAAAACAAGAATTAACTGATGCCTTACGGATTTAGCCAAGGTATTAATTTACCATACTCCCTTTAAGCCATATTAATGAATCTATCACACAATATTTCACTTAAAAATTACAATACTTTTGGCATAGATGTTAATGCTAAAAATTTTATTAGTGCAACCACAATTGATGAGCTTCGTGAAGTAATACAATTGAACCCGACGAAATTATTTATCCTCGGTGGCGGAAGCAATATGCTATTAACCAAAGATATTGATGATGCTCTAGTCATTCACCTAAATATAAAAGGAAAAACTATCATTAAAGAAAATGAGGATTATGTATGGGTTACCGCAAAAACTGGTGAAAACTGGCATGAGTTTGTTATATGGTGTTTAGATAATGGATATGGCGGTTTAGAAAACATGTCATTGATTCCGGGAAATATTGGTACAGCTCCCATACAAAATATTGGTGCCTATGGGAAAGAGTTAAAAGATAATTTTATTGAATGTGAAACGATAGAAATTGAGACTGGTAAAACTAAAACATTCGCTAAAGCGGCTTGCAATTTCGGATATAGAAACTCTGTTTTTAAAACTAAACTTAAAGGGCAATATATTATAACTTCAGTAACTTTTAAACTTACCAAAAGAAATCATGTGCTAAACACAAAATATGGTGCTATTGAAAATGAGCTGGCTGACCAAAACATTACTAATCCAACCATAAAAGAAGTTTCTAATGCTGTAATCTCCATTAGACAATCAAAGCTACCTGACCCTAACAAACTTGGGAATAGTGGAAGTTTTTTTAAAAACCCTGTTATTTCTCAAATTGCATTTGAACAGTTTATAACCAACTTTCCAGACGCCCCTAGTTATAGAGTTTCTGACACCGAAGTAAAAGTTCCTGCTGGCTGGCTAATTGAACAAGCTGGCTTTAAAGGCAAACAATTTGGTGATGCAGGAGTGCATAAAAACCAAGCTTTAGTACTAGTGAATTACGGAAATGCTACTGGCCAAGAAATATGGAACTTAGCCTTAAAAATTAAAGCTGCAGTTTTAGAACAATTTGGTATCGAAATTAATCCTGAAGTGAATGTATATTAAAAAGACTCTTATCGATTACAAAATGAAACTACTAATTCCATTTATTTTATTCCCACTTTTCCTTTCCTGTCAAAACAGGTTATTCGAACATAAAGAAACATTCACCCGTCAAGATTCTCTTCGAGGAAGTATCACACCAGAACGTGAATGGTGGAATTTAAAACACTACAAGTTAGCTGTAGAAGTATTCCCTAAAACCAAAACAATTAAAGGAACAAATACTATTTCTTTTGAAGTGTTGAAGTCTGCTAAAAAAATGCAAATAGACCTTCAAGAACCTTTAGTTATAACAAAAATAATACATCACAATAATGAATTGATTTTTACAAGAGAAGGCAATGTATTTTGGGTCAACTTTCAAAAAAACCTTCCTATTAAAACTAAAGAAGAAATAACAATCTACTACGAAGGAAAACCAACAGAAAGTATAAACCCGCCTTGGTCTGGTGGAATTACTTGGAGAAAAGATGAAAACGGAGTCGATTTTATAGCCTCTTCCAACCAAGGAATTGGTGCAAGCATATGGTGGCCTAATAAGGACCATGGATATGATGAGCCAGATGATGGCACCTTGATTTCGGTTACTGTACCAGAACACTTAACAAACGTTTCAAACGGACGATTAATAAAAACTGAACATCATCAAGAGACAAAAAAGAAAACCTTTCACTGGGAAGTTTTAAATCCAATTAATAATTACGGAGTAAACCTCAACATTGGTGACTATACTCATTTTTCTGAAATATATGCTGGCGAAAAAGGTAACTTAGATTGTAATTACTGGGTATTAAAACACAATTTAGAAAAGGCGAAAAAGCAATTCAAACAAGGCGCTATGACACTTGAAGCCTTCGAGCACTGGTTTGGCCCATATCCCTTTTATGAAGACAGTTACAAATTAGTAGAAGCGCCCTATTTAGGAATGGAACATCAAAGTTCTGTTACCTACGGAAACAAATACCGAAATGGGTATTTAGGTTCCGATTTAAGCGGTACTGGTATTGGATTAAAATTTGATTTCATCATTGTGCATGAAAGCGGTCACGAATGGTTTGCTAATAACATTACTAACATAGATGTTGCTGACATGTGGATTCACGAAAGTTTTACAGCATATTCAGAAAGCCTATTTATTGACTATCATTTCTCTACTAAAGAAGCTGAAGATTATGTAATTGGCACAAGAAAATCTATAAAAAATGACATTCCACTTATAGGACAATATAATGTAAACAACGAGGGTTCAGGCGACATGTATTACAAAGGAGCTAATATACTACACACCTTGCGCCAAATAATAAATGATGATAAAAAATGGCGAAGTATACTTCGAGGATTAAATAGTGAATTCTATCATCAGCAAGTTTCTACACAGCAGATAGAAGACTACCTAAGTAAGCATTCCGGCTTCGACCTAAAAGTTTTTTTTGATCAATACTTAAGAACAACAAAAATTCCTGCTTTAGAATATCAAGTAAAAGGAAATAAAGTTACCTATAGGTTCAAAAATGCAGTTAAAAACTTAAAATTCCCTATTAAAGTATGGATAAACCACAAACCCACTTGGTTAGACGCATCTACTAAATTGAACACATACTTAAGTGAAGAGAAGATAAAATCTTTTAAATTAGATAAAAACTTCTATATAGAACAAGGTTATTAATAATCATAACTATAAAACAACACCTCCTGACCTCGTCAATTAGGCAGATATAAAACACCTTCCTAATATGATAACTCTCTACAAGGAACTTAATTAATTTTTCACATAATAATTAATAGGGAGTAAACATCAATAATATACTTCATATCAACATCTAAAACCATTAAAGCTTCGACTAAAAACAAATAAAAACGTTTAAAGTCATGATTTTAAATAAAATAATCTCATAATTCTCTAACGTTAAACTCAATAAAAACTCATACCGTACTGATTACAAGGGTTCTATGACTAAGTTTGGATTCATTAAATAACCCCACACAAATCAAAGGAAACGTTATGAAAACAAGAAAATTACACTTTAAACAAAAAATGCTAGTATGTATTATGCTAGTATTAACTGCTTTTAGCTTTACTCAAGCTCAAAACAGACAAGCTACTCCAAACATCCCAGAGCACAGAACTTGTGGTATGGAACAAAAAATGAGTCAACTACTCGAAGACCCTGCTTTTGCTCAAGATTTTTATGAGAGACAAGCTGTTTTAGAAGCAAAATATCAAGAAATAAAAGGACAAAAAGAAAATGGAACTTACCAAAGAAAAGCTACTTTATATATTCCTGTAGCAGTTCACTTTCCTACTGGAACTGAAGCTAACAGAGCATGTTTAGAAGCTCACGCTCAAACACAAATAGATGTAATTAATGCAGATTATACCAAAACTAATGCAGATCATGCTGCAGGTTGGGCTGCAGCAATAGCAGCAGACTCTTTTTATTCTGGTATAACACCTGGAGCTGTAGATGTTGTTTTCTGTATCGCTACAAAAAACCATCCAACTGTTTCCCCTGCAATAGCAGACGGAAGTAAAGCAGTAACAATTGGTAGCCAATCAGGAGCTTATGCAAGTGCTGATTCAAATACTACTTGGGCAGGATACATGAATTTTGTTATTAAAGATGCTGGATCAGGTATATTAGGTTACTCTCCTTTAGCAGGTAGTATTTCTGGAGGAAATTGTGTAGTAATGGGCTTTGCTGCTTATGGTACAGGTGCTGGATGTACAGGTTTCGTTCCTGGAGCTCCATACAATTTAGGAAGAACAGTTACACATGAATTAGGTCACTTTTATAACTTAGACCATACTTTTAACGGAGGTTGTGCTGGAGCTGGAGACAGTGTTGCTGATACTCCTGCAGTAGCTGCTGCAACTTATGGTACACCCGCACCTGGATCTGTTGCCGGATGTACAGCTGGTGAAAAGGCATTAACTATGGATTACATGGATTATGTAAACGATACTCACATGTTTATGTTTACTGCTGGTCAAGCTACAAGGATGGAAGCTTATTTTGCTACTGTTGCTTCTGATTGGAAAACAAATGTTCTTTCTTGTCAATCACCTGACTTTACAGTTACTGCTAATAATAGTCCAGTTGCTGTTTGTGCACCAACAGATGGAGTTTTCAACTTTACTTTTGGAATTTCAAATGGATACAATACGAATACGCCTTTAAGTGTTTCTGCTGGATTACCGGCAGGTGCTACAGCAACTTTTAGCCCTACAGCAATGAATGCTGCAGGTAACTTTACCTTAACAATTGGTAATATTGCTGGCGTAACTCCAGGAAATTACCCAATGACTATTTCTGCTGCAGGAACTACTACTAAAACAGTAGATGTTGTATTATCTGTACAGGCAGGAATACCAGCTGTACCAACATTAACGACTCCTACAAACGGAGCTACAGGGCAATCTTTGTCAACGAACTTAGTGTGGACAGCTTCAGCAAATGCAGCTACTTATACTGTAGAAACTGCTACTGATGCAGGATTTACAGCAAATACTACTTCTAACTCTGTAAGTGCAACTAATTATAGTCCTGCTGGATTAACGCAAGCAACTCAATATTTCTGGAGAGTAAAAGCAGTAAACGGATGTGGAGAATCTGCATATTCAACTGTTTTTAACTTTACTACAGCAAGTATTTCTTGTGCAACAGAAACGAATAGTTCTACTGTAGCTATACCAAACGCAACTACGAACGGAACAGAGGCTGCTCCAGGAGAATCAATTATCGCAATTACAAATAATGTTACAATTACAGATGTTAACGTAACCTTGAATATTACTTATGGATACGTTGAAGATTTAAGAGTCGTTTTAACTAGTCCAGCAGGAACAACAGTAGAATTGTTTAAAAACCTGGCTAGTAACAGTGGTGCAAACTTTACAAGTACAGTGTTAGATGACGCAGGAGCAACTGCTATAACAGCAACTGCAGCAGCTAACGCACCATTTACTGCAACATACAGCCCAGAAAACCCTCTATCTGTATTAAACAATGAAACAAGTGCTGGTAACTGGAAACTATCTGTATATGATAACTGGACTGATGACTCAGGGTCAATTACTTCATGGAGTGTTGAAATCTGTGGTAGCCCGGTATTAGGAATTGAAGATTCAAAAATTGCAGATTCTTTTGCATTATGGCCAAACCCTAACAACGGAGAGTTTACAATTTCCTTTAACACTACTAATAACGATGACATTGCATTAACGGCTTATGACATTAGAGGAAGAAAAGTTACTGAGAAACGCTTTGAAAATAATTCAAACGGATTTAACCAAAATATAAACTTCAACACACTAGCAAAAGGGGTGTATATTTTAAAAATACAAACTGGAAATAACGAATTCTTTAAACGATTAGTTATTAAATAATATTTTTTAACCAACCAAAAAAAAATAAAAATGACTCGTTATTCGGGTCATTTTTTTTTGTTACTATTTTTCTACCTGAACACAATAAATCTAAAAACGAAACCAGATAAGAAAATACCAAAAACATATTATTATGTTTTTTCTTTTAAACAAAATGAAGTCAATAAATTATTTTTTTCTATAAGACTACCACAAAGAACGGGTACTCCCATAAAGATTAGCGGTCTTATAATACCGATAAAACACACAAAATCAAATGCAATTGTTAGAATATTAACATTTTATACATATATTGCCGTTTTATTAACCCGTTTAATTATTAAAATTACCATGAAAAAAATCAACTTTTTAAAAAGGAGTTTCCTTTTTATCCTGACAATTATGCTATTTAGTTTTACACATGCCCAAAAAAGATGCGGTACAACTGAATACATGCAACAAAAATTAAAAGACCCCGTTTTTAAGAAACAATTTGAAAAGCGACAAGCAAAATTTGAAGCGAAACTTTTAGAAATTAAAACGCAAAAAACTAATGGAACTTACAAAAAGGCAACCTTAGTTATACCCGTTGCTGTTCACTTCCCTGAAGCAAATGAAGCAGACAGAGCTTGCTTAGTTGCACATGCACAATCGCAAATAGATGTTATTAATGCGGATTACACAGGAACCAATGCCGATCAATCCTTATGGACTGCCGCTAGTTCATTTTACCCAGGGTTAACACCTGGTACTGCGGATGTTGAATTCTGTATAGCTACTATGAATCACCCTGCGGGTTCTGGTTTAGTTGAGGGCGAAAAAGCCGTAACAATAGGTAGTCAATCTGGAGCATTTGCAACTGCTGATAGCAATGCTACTTGGGGAGGATACATGAATTTTCTTATTAAAGATATTGGAGGTGGATTACTTGGATACTCTCCATTAGCCGGAAGTATCGCTAACGGAGACTCCGTAGTAATGAACCTTGCCGCTTACGGTACGGGTGCTGGATGTACAGGCTATGTTCCTGGTGCCCCTTATAACTTAGGAAGAACAGTAACTCATGAATTAGGACACTTTTACAACTTAGACCATACTTTTAATGGAGGTTGTGCTGCACCTGGAGACAGTGTTGCTGACACACCTGCAGTACCTGCTGAAACTTATGGTAACCCTGCTAATGGATCGGTACCCGGTTGTGTTGGAGGAGAATTTTCATTAACTATGAATTATATGGACTATGTGGATGATGCATCTATGTATATGTTTACACCAGACCAAATTACTCGAGCAGAAGCTTATTGGGCAACGGTAAGTTCTGATTTTAAAACAGGAGTTGCAAACTGTAACCCTACTTTTTCACTTACTGCCAACAACACTCCCGTTTCTGTATGTGCTCCAAATGACGGTGTGTTCAACATGACGTTTACAACCTCTGCAGGATATAGTGACAATACAACTTTTTCTGCAACGGCAGGAGTACCAGCAGGAGCAACAATCGCATTTAGTCCAACTTCATTAAATGCTGACGGTAACTTTACAATGACTGTTGGCAACATTGCCGCTGTAGCAACTGGTGATTATACAATAACAATTACCGCTACGGGATCTATTACAAAAACTATAGATGTTGTTCTTTCAGTTCAAACTGGAGCACCTTCAGCTACAACATTAACTTATCCCGCTAACAACGCTACAGGTATAGGTAATAGTAGTCTTTTAACTTGGAATGCCGCAATCAACGCAGCAACTTACACGGTGCAAATGGCTACCGACGCTGGATTTACAACAAATATGACAACAAATGCGGCCAATACAAATAGTTATACCGCTACTGGTTTAACTCCAACTACTCAATATTTCTGGAGAGTTAAGTCTGTAAATGGATGTGGAGAATCTGTATACTCTAGTACTTTTAACTTCACAACAGCAGCCATAGCATGTACTACTTATAATTCTGTTCAAAATAACATTACTATCCCAGCTACAGGAGCAACTGAACATGTAATTACATCTACATTAAACATACCGGACAATGTAACAATTACAGACATAAATGCTACTGTTAATGTACAACACGTTTGGGCTGGTGATGTTGAATTAAAATTAACTTCTCCAAACGGAACAGAAGTTATTTTATTAGTAAACAGTAAATGTGACGATGGTACAGATGATATTGGAGTAACTTATGATGACCAAGCTGCTGGACCAGTAGTTTGTAGTACAACAGTACCATGTGTAGGTGGCACTATACAACCTGAAAACCCTATGTCAGCTTTTAATGGTGAAGCTTCAACAGGTAATTGGATTTTAACAGTAACAGATGGATATCCAAGTGCTGATGGTGGAGAATTTTTAAATTTTAACATTGAAATTTGTGGTGCACCTATTTTAGGGATTGAAGACGCAGAATTTACAGAATCTGTAAGTGTTTATCCTAACCCAAATAACGGACATTTTTTTGTTTCTTTCCAATCTACTACTAGCCAAGAAGTAAAACTTACTTTACTTGATATGAGAGGAAGATTAGTTTCTGAACAATCTTTTGAAAACAATTCTAATGTATTCAATCAAGAAGTTAATTTTAACGACTTAGCAAAAGCTGTTTATATTTTAAAAATACAAACAGGCAATAGCGAAACCTTTAAGCGATTAGTTATTAAATAACATTCTTTTAAACAATCGGAACAAATTAAAAATGACTCGCTATGCGGGTCATTTTTTTTGCTTAAATACACTACCTTTGTACCATAAAACTTTATTAAATGAAACTTCTTTTACTTACTTTAGGACTTTTATCACTTGCCGTATTAGGTATTGCTATTAAAATTTGGGCGAAAAAAGATGGGAAATTTGCAGGAACCTGTGCAAGTCAAAACCCAATGTTAAACAAAGAAGGTGAACCATGTGGATTTTGTGGAAAACCTGCAGATGAAATTGGCAATTGTGATGAACCTCAGCACAACGATTAAACTATAACAATACTCCTACTTCATCCAGTTAAACTTTATGCTCACAATTTTACTATATGCTTTTATAGCTATTACTAGTATTCAACTTGTTTATTACCTTTTTGTTTTTAGTAGGTTCTCTTTCTCAAAAAAGAAAAATGAAACTCCAAACAATATTCCTATTTCAGTTATAATTTGTGCCAAAAACGAAGCTGAAAACCTAAAAACATTTTTACCTAAAATAATTGACCAGGATTATTCCAATTTTGAAATTGTGTTAATTAATGATGCTTCTTATGACGACACCTTAGAAGTGATGGAATCTTTTCAAGAAAAACATTCTAACATTAAAATTGTTAATGTAAAAAACAATGAAGCCTTTTGGGGTAGTAAAAAATACGCACTTACCCTAGGTATTAAAGCAAGTACAAATGAATACCTCCTATTAACCGATGCCGACTGTGCTCCTAAATCAAATCAATGGATTACTTCCATGAGCGCAAATTTTTCGGAAAAACATAAATTTGTTTTAGGTTATGGTGGGTATAAAAAGAAACAATATTCCTTATTAAATTCATTAATACGCTTTGAAACACTATTAACTGCTCTACAATATTTTTCTTACGCCAAAGTAGGAAATCCTTATATGGGAGTTGGAAGAAATTTAGCTTATCACAAAGCAGAATTTTTTAACGTGAATGGTTTTATGAATCATATGGATATCCGTTCTGGTGATGATGATTTATTTATCAATCAAGTGGCTAAAAAAAAGAATACAACTATTGAATTTACAGAAGAAGCGCACACAGAATCTATTCCCTCTGAATCATTCGCAGAATGGTTTAGACAGAAAAGAAGACATGTATCTACCGCAAATCACTATAAATTTAAGGATCAATTATTTTTAGGCTTATTTTATGTTTCTCAAATTCTGTTCTGGGCTTTGTTCACAACTTTAATTTGTTTTCTATATCAATGGAAGCTTGTCTTGTTCATTTTTGGAATAAGAATCTTTGTTCAGTACCTCATTTATGGTTTTTCTGCTAAAAAACTAAAAGAGACAGATTTAATTTTTGCTATTCCATTTTTAGAAATATTTTTAATTCTATTTCAATTAACTATATTTATAACAAATAGGTTCTCAAAACCAAATCATTGGAAATAAATAACGAAATA
>Ga0209291_1002003_pt1 | contig 17161 bp, 17 predicted proteins | sample GOMGulsemesocosm_FD_184633 | JGI IMG/M metagenome (GOLD analysis project Ga0209291, IMG submission 184633) | Methane-oxidizing microbial communities from mesocosms in the Gulf of Mexico - GOM9B Gulf of Mexico (SPAdes) (version 2) | ecosystem: Environmental > Aquatic > Marine > Cold seeps...
CGCTGGTTTTCAAGACCAGTGCTTTCGGCCACTCAGCCACCCCTCCAGAAGATGGGCGCAGAGTTTATCGATTTATCAGCAGGAGTCAACAGATTAATCCAGAAAACTTATCTTTTTTTAAAAGCACGCTACTTTTTCATTTTTTCAGCCCCTTTATTACCAAAAACACCCAATAAAGCCAACAAGTTGCTTATTTTTTAACCGAATGTTAAATATCTTGGAAAAGCTCCATATATAAGAAAACTCTACTGTGCATGTTCTTTTAAAACGAGTTTCCCGGCTTTCTATAGATTGGTCCAAAGATCTCAACAAGACATATGACTTTGCTTATTAGGTTGCACTTAATAAACACAATCTATAGTATAGACTTTTGCCCACAAACAAACAAAAGTCCAGATTATGACAGAGCGCGAACAACAAATTCTGAATGCTATTAATGCTAACCCCCTGATTTCACAAAATCAGTTAGCCGAACAAATTGGTATAAGCCGGTCAGCTATCGCTAGCCATATTACTAATCTATCAGCAAAAGGCATCATCGAAGGGCGCGGCTACGTCGTTGCTTCGAAAAAGTTTTGCGTAGCTATTGGAGGCGCCAACATGGATATCCTTGGTGCGCCGCACAATGATATTCAAGCGGCGACATCCAATCCAGGGCGTGTTTCATTAAGCCCTGGCGGAGTTGCGCGCAACGTTGCTGAGAATATCGCTAAGCTCGGTGATAAATGCTACCTCATTGCCGCTGTAGGCGATGATGCCAATGGTAAAGCATTAATAGAAAATACGCGTATTGCCGGTGTCGACACCTCGCACATGCACACCTTTGAAGGGCATAACAGCTCCAGCTACTTATCTATCATTGACCAAGATGGTGAAATGCAACTGGCGATCTCTGACATGAAAATCATTGAGCAACTCACTCCCAATGTATTGCAAAAACAGTTATCACTGTTGAAACAAGCGCAAATGATAGTACTAGATACCAATTTAACAACAGATTCTCTGCAGTTCCTCTTTGCTAACTTGCCCAATGCCAAATTCTTTGTCGATACTGTCTCCATTGCAAAGGCACCTAAGATCCAGCCCTACCTATCACAAGTTCACAGCTTAAAGCCCAATTTGTTAGAAGCGCAAAGCATGTCGGGGATAACCATTGAAAGCGACCAACAGCTACCGCAATTAGCCACTTGGTTTCACCACCAAGGTGTTCGTCAATTATTTATAAGCCTAGGAAAAGACGGTTTGTTTTTTTCCGATGGCAAAACACAAGATGTTATCAGCTTGCAAGCTGACGTTATTAAAAACAGTAACGGTGCAGGGGACGCGATGAGCGCCGCCCTGGTACATTCTCATCTTGCTGGCAAAAACCTCTTAGAAAGCTGCTACTACGGCCTAGCAGCCGCAAATTGCGCAATAGCCACCAGCAGCACAATCAACAACAACTTATCCGTCTCTAGTATCGAGAAATTACTTAAGGAAAAAATATGAACTCACTTGAGCAGCATTTAATTATCAGCGATGAAGTAAAAGCAGCATTGGCAGCCAACAAGCCCGTAGTCGCTTTAGAATCAACCATTATCTCGCATGGCATGCCCTACCCTAAAAACGTAGAAACAGCTCTTAATGTTGAACAAATAGTGCGTGATAATGGCGCGACACCTGCCACTATTGCGATTTTAAATGGAAAATTGGTTGTCGGCTTATCAGGCGAACAAATTGAACATTTAGGCAAAGCAGGTCAAGCGGTCATCAAAACCAGTCGTCGTGACATTCCTTTCATTGTCGCCGCTAAAAAAGATGGGGCGACAACGGTTGCCTCTACCATGATTTTGGCACAAATGGCCGGCATTAAAGTATTTGCTACCGGCGGCATTGGCGGCGTACATCGCGATGCGCAAAATAGCATGGATATTTCAGCAGACTTACAAGAGCTTGCCAATACTTCGGTGGCGGTTGTTTGCGCCGGTGTTAAGTCAATTTTAGACATTGGTTTAACCCTTGAATATTTGGAAACTTACGGCGTACCTGTAATCGGCTATAAAACCGATGACATGCCAGCTTTTTACACTATAAAGAGCGGCTTTAAGGTAGATTACAAACTGGATAGCGCTCGCGAAATTGCCCAGGCGCTCGCGGCTAAATTACAACTAGGCCTTAAGGGCGGCACTGTTATCACCAACCCTATTCCCAGCGAATACTCGATGGATAGCGCTGAGATTTCAGCGACAATTGATCAAGCATTAGTGGATATGCAGACACAAGGTGTTAGTGGCAAAGACAGCACGCCATTTTTACTGGCCCGTATTGCACAAGTCACGCAGGGGAAGAGCTTAGAGTCTAACATTCAATTGGTTTACAACAATGCTGCGTTAGGCGCACGTATAGCTCTTGAGCTTAGTTTAACTTAAAAAAGTTAGCTTTTTTAAGCTGCACAAACAAAAAAGCCAGCGAGATAATCGCTGGCTTTTTTATGTACAGGATGTACAGGATGTACAGGATGTACGGTATAACGCGATGACATGGACGTCAAAGAGCGCATATGTACAGGATGTACGGTATAACGCGATGACATGGATGTCAAAGAGCGCATATGTACAGGATGTACGGTAAGCGTAAGTGGCATGGCAGAAATTAGTTCCCGACAATTTCTAAGTAGCTACATCCATGTAGGCAATGCATAGGAGAGCGCATTTCTATCACTCAAGGTCTTATCCTATTGAGACACCCGATGCCTGCAAATCTGCATGGTAAGATGAGCGCACTAACGGACCACTAGCCACATGCACAAAGCCTAGCTCTTTAGCCACTTTTGCAAACTCATCAAACTCTTGCGGCGTCACATAACGATCAACCGGTAAATGATCACGGCTCGGTTGCATATACTGACCTAATGTCACCATATCCACGTTGTGCGCACGCAAATCTTTGAGCACTTGAATAATTTCTTCGTTTGTTTCACCGACCCCCACAATAATGCCTGATTTGGTACGAATGTGTGGCATCACTTCTTTATAGCGGCGCAACAGCTCTAAAGAGCCCGCATAACTAGAGCCTGGATTTACTTTTTTAAATAAGCGCTCGACCGTTTCCATATTGTGGTTGAATACATCAGGAGGGTTTGCCGCCAGTATTTCTATTGCTCTGTCCATGCGTCCACGAAAATCGGGCACTAATGTTTCTATTTGCAGTGTATCTGAGCGCTTGCGCGTCTCAATAATACAGTTAGCTATATGCTGTGCGCCACCATCGCGCAGATCATCACGATCAACGGAAGTAATGACTACATACTTCAAACCCATTTCAGTGATAGCTTCAGCAAGCTCTCTAGGTTCATTTTCATTTAGCGCGTTCGGTCTACCATGAGCAACATCACAAAAAGGACAACGTCTAGTGCAAATATCACCCATAATCATGAAAGTAGCGGTTCCTTTAGAGAAACACTCGCCTATATTAGGGCAACTTGCCTCTTCACATACCGATGAAAGCTTGTGTTCACGCAATTTTGACTTTATACGTTTAACTTCTGCATTACTGCCCATGCGTACTCTAAGCCAAGGTGGCTTTTTCAGCATATCTGCTTTCTCAGTGGGTAAAATGCGAATAGGAATACGCGCCATTTTATCGGCACCGCGCAATTTCACCCCTTGATCTAGGCGCTTGCCTTTAGGCCTCGTTCTCTCAGGAGTCACGTCTTTTATTTCTATCATAAGCTTACTCTACTCAAACTCTGTCGCTGATGTTACGCAATTATAGCCAATTTCTTGCACTATAAACTCCGCCATTAATTGTGCGACTTGTTGTTTATCCAGACTATCCACATAATCTGATAAATTACTCATCTGCATACCCGCATAACCGCAAGGGTTAATACGTAAAAAAGGTTCTGTGTCTAAATCCAGATTCAATGCTAAACCGTGAAAACTGCAACCGCGTCTTACTCTCAAACCCAACGAGGCTATTTTTGTATCGCCGACATACACACCCGGCGCATCATTTTTTGCAAAAGCTTCAATTGAAAATTTAGATAACACATCAATGATGGCGTTTTCCATCAGTGTCACAATATCACGTACACCAATTTTGGCACGCCGTAGATCTATCATCAAATACACCACTAGCTGACCTGGGCCGTGATAGGTTACTTGACCGCCTCTATCAACGTGCACAACAGGTATATCACCGGTACTTAATAAATGCTCTACTTTACCAGCTTGCCCCTGCGTAAACACCGGATCATGCTCTAAAAACCATATTTCATCAATGGTATTTTTATCGCGATTATCCGTCAGGTGTTGCATCTTTCGCCACGTAGGTTCATAAGGCTGACGCCCTAATTGACGAACGATGATCTTAGAGTCAGCCATCAAATAACAGTAACGACTCTGCCAGTCGCCTTTAGCTCTTTGTATAGATCCATGAGCTGTTGCTCACTTTGCGCCGTCATAAAGAATCTAACCGAGCGGAACTTACCATTTTTGGAGTCTTGATGAGTCACTTTTTTATGATCCAAATTAGCATCGTATTTTTCCATAAAGGTTAATACGAATTGCGTGAAATCATCAGTGTTGTGGCCTATCACTTTAATAGGATAGTCCGCGCAGGGAAACTCTATTTTAGGCGGTTCTTGAGTATTGGCTAACGACTGGCGTGATGTTTGCGGCTTGAGCTTGGGGATAATTTTCTTCATGTTTAAATCTGTTTGGACACTTTAGGAAACAATATTTCGTATATTATACACGCTATTTTGACAAACCCCAGACATTCAAAGACTCTCTTATCGAGAACGCTCTTCTAACGTAGCCTGATGTAAGGAAAGAAGTAGATACAAACGGTTCCATAATGGACCTTTGTGTACACTGCCTATGAAATTATCGCCGACCTTAGAGACAGGTAACAGCCCTCGCGTAGAGCTACTTATCCACACCTCATCAGCACTGAGTAAGCGTTGATAACTAATTGCTTCATTTAAGAATGGAATCTGATGATCTTGGGCCAAGCGCTTGATTAGCGTACTGGTAGTACCTTGTAAGACCGTATTCGAGCTTTGCGGTGCAATGATATTTCCAGCTTCGACAATGAATAGACTAGAGCTTGCACCCTCTTGAATATAGCCATCGCGCTCAAGAAGCGCCTCAATTGCCCCCTTCTCACGCGCTTGCTCCAACATGATGATATTACCTAGCAGACTGGTCGATTTAATATCACAACGCTGCCAGCGTATATCCTCACAAACCACCACCTTAACAGGCAATACATCATCTGCATCTAAGGCGTAGCTGTTGGAAATAACGCGGGTGCATATAAAAATAGTCGGCTGTAGTTTTTTATCGACTAAATGGGAGCGTTTAACATCCGCACCACGACTGACTTGAATATAGACCGATTGATTGCCACCACCGTTACGCTCTACTAGTTCAGTCGCCAGTTGAGCATAGGAGACATCCGTCGATATATTCAACTGCGCTAAAGAGCGCTCAAGTCTTACTAAGTGTTCCTCTAATTGAAAAGCTATTCCCTGATAAAAAGGAATGACTTCATAAACGCTATCGGCGAACAAAAAACCGCGATCAAAAACAGAGATTTTTGCCTCTGATCCTGCTAAAAATTTACCATTTAAATAAACAGTATCGCTCACTTTTCTTTACTCACCTTGTTTAATATAAACTGAGGATATCGTATCTTGTTAATTTATTAGACCAATGAAGAAAAGTACGATATTGTCCCAAAGCTTCTTAAAGAAGCCTCCTTCTTCTATCGCTTCCAACGCGATTAGAGGCACAGATTTTACTTCCTTACCATCTAATGAAATACGCACCGTACCATATACTTGACCAGCCATAACGGGCGCTTTCACTTCAGCATCAATATCCATGGTGGCTTTTAACGCTTTAGCTTGGCCACGCGGAATAGTCACGGCAAGAGCGTCAGCAATTCCCAAACGAACCTGAGACTTTTGTCCTCCCCAGACTTTTACTAAAGATAATTGCTTATTCGCTTCATAAAGTTTGTGTGTGCGAAAGAACCTAAAACCGTAGGCCAGTAGCTTTTGTGATTCGCGTGCGCGCGCTTCATCACTTTTCGTTCCCAGCACAACGGTAATCAACCGCATGCCATCGCGCTTGGCTGAGGCCACCAAACAGTATCCTGCTTCATCAGTATGGCCAGTTTTTAAACCATCAACCGTTTTATCACGCCAAAGTAATTTATTGCGATTTGGCTGGCGAATGTTGTTATAGGTAAAATACTTCTCTGAATAGATGCCATAATGCTGTGGGAAATCACGAATAATAGCTTGAGATAGCAAGGCTAAATCATAAGGAGATGAATAATGATCTGCATGGGGCAATCCCGTAGCATTTGAAAACTTGGTATTGTCCATACCTAATAGTTTTGCATGCTGATTCATTAAACTGGTAAATGCCGTTTCACTGCCTGCGATATGTTCAGCCATCGCCACTGAGGCATCATTTCCAGATTGAATAATGATGCCTTTGAGTATAGCCTCCAAGTTAACTTGAGTTCCCTCTTTTATAAACATTCGAGACCCGCCAGTTCTCCATGCTTTGAGACTTACCAATACTTGGTCAGATAAACTTATATTACCTTTCGTTAGCTCATCTTCAGCGACATAGCTGGTCATCATCTTGGTCAGACTAGCAGGCGGAAATTGCTCATGTGCTTTCTTCTGAGCGATGATAGTACCCGTATCAGCATCCATTATAATGTAGCTTGTCGCCGCAATTTTGGGAGCAGCAGGAATCAGTTGAGCACTGTAGACAGATACTGATATTGATAGTGTGGCGACCATCGTTAACGCGCCAGCAAAGTACTTTTTATTCAAGAGGGTCACAATGACTCCTTATTTAATATATTTCATAAAGCACAGATCGAAGACCGGCGCATACATCTGTATTTGTTAGGAAGCAGCGAACAAGCCTAAGACGTCTCTGCCGCACAAGATAGTTTGTGATTGAGGCAATGATTACAGGCGAGCTGGTTGCCCAACGAAAACCATTAACAAAGAGCACAAACATCCTGTACGTCCCGCAGGGTGCTTATGTTTCAACGAAAGCTAAGCGATCAACAGGGATAAAACTTGCTTCATCTGTATTTCCTTTGTCAGAACGCTTATAAAGGACTAATCAGTCATTTCACATTCTACTGCGGATTTAACCGCTTAGGCTTCCCTGACTAAAATAGCACAGGGAACATCGAGGGCTTATTCGCTACTTCACTCACCATTGACTAAACCAAACTCAATCAATGGGTTAATCTTATTTCGGCAAATCGATTAAATGCGCCCCTGGAAAGCCCAACTGCGCTAATTCATCTGTTAACTTTTGAGTATCAATACGCGATTTAACCGGCCCCAATATCACTTTGTATAAGTTGTTTGGCTGTTTTGGTATTTCACTGATTAATACCGGCAAGTCGTAATCATTCACTTTCAAAGTCACAGCATGAGCCGCTTCCTCTGTAGAATAGACACCGACTTGCACATAGTGAATACCTCTATAAAGATCAGAGCGCGCTATTGCTGCTTTCTTTATAGGCTGCACTTTCGGTTGGCTTTTTACAGCAGGACCTTTTATAGTCGCCACTGATGTTGCTTTAAACACAGCTGCTGGCGCTTTTTTAACGACCTTTGGATGTTTCATGTTATCGATAACAACGGGTTTATCAGCACTAGTGCTTAAAAAACCGCTGTTTGCATTGAACTCTTTATTCACTGTTTTATCACTGTTTAAAGCGACCGCTGTTTTCTTAATCCCCTTAGTCGTCACTTTATCTGCTTTCCACGTTGCCGGATTAATCGCTTCAACTCTTACTTTAGAGGTACCCTGCTTTAACATATCTAACTTAGATGCTGCCGCGTATGAAAGGTCAATAATTCTCCCTTTGTGGAATGGACCTCTATCATTGACTCTCACAATAACTTGACGATTATTAGCCAAGTTTGTCACTCTGACATATGTTGGAATAGGCAAAGATTTATGAGCAGCAGTCATTTGATACATATCGTACTTTTCGCCATTGGCAGTCAAATGTCCATGGAATTTTTTACCATACCAAGAGGCTCCACCGGTCGCATTATAACCTGCTGCGCTAGGCATGACTGAGTACTGTTTACCTAGCACTTCATAACGGCTTCTGTTGCCGCCACGACTACGAGGCTCAATCTTGGGAACAGCATCTTGCACGTGAGAAACATCAACCAATGCATCTGGACCATAATCTTTAGTCACTTTATAGCGACCTTCATTGGTTTTAGGCACGCTGCTCTTATTGGCACAACCTGTCACCAATACCGCGATAAATAAAACACTTAGAAGATGGTATAACGTTGTATTATTTTTCATATAACCTCTTAACTCAGCTTGTTTTCAGCTTTGATCAATTGACTCAATTGATACACAGCCATCGCATAGAAACGACTGCGATTATACCTAGTGATCACATAAAAATTCTGCAATCCAAACCAATACTGATCTTGGTTATCTTGATTGAGCTTCATCAACGTGGCCTTTTCACTTAAATCGCGACTATCAGCACCTATAACAGACTTTGAATGCCACTCTTTGAGCGTTACTTTAAGCTCTAAACCATTGTTTATCCACTTATCATTTAATGGTTTTAACAGATTCGCTGTTTCAATAACCGGCTGACCTTCAAGCCAGCCATGTGCGGCAAAATAGTTAGCAACACTACCGATTGCATCCACGGGGTTTTTCCATATATCTTTTTTACCATCACCATCAAAATCGACTGCGTAGTTCATGAAGCTTGAAGGCAAAAACTGTCCGTATCCCATCGCACCGGCATAAGATCCTTTGGGTTTTGTGTACGCTATGTTTTGCTGCTTGGTTAAACGCAAAAACTCTGACAGCTCATTTTGAAAAAACGCCGCGCGTCTAGGCAAATCAAAAGCAATCGTTGCTAGAGCATCCAATACACGATAATTTCCAGTGACCTTACCGTAGCGAGTTTCAACGCCAATAATCGAAACAATCATATGCGCAGGCACGCCGTATTTTTTCTCAGCACGCGCAAGCGCAACACTGTGCTTTTTCCAAAACTTATTACCATTTTGGATGCGCCCCGTTTCAATAAAACGAGCACGGTACTTCTCCCAGCTTAAACGCCCTTCAGCTTGACGGTTCATCGCTTTCAAAATTGAATTCTGGCGCTTGGCGTTTTTGAGCACTTTGACTAAGTAATCTCGAGAAAAACCTTCATCGACCATCGTTTCAAGCCATTTTAATGCTTCAGGGTGCTTTGCATAATTGGCAACACTAACCCCTGGTAGCAACATTAAAGAGCAAGCTAATACTGATAACAATTTTTTCATAACCATTTACAATCCAATCCTTAGATAACAACATTACGATGCGTGTGCACCGACATAATAACCCCAAACCCCATCAGCAAAGTCACAATTGAGGTGCCGCCATAACTCATCAAGGGTAACGGTAAACCAACCACCGGCAGTATGCCACTGACCATGCCAATATTAACAAAAATAAACACAAAAAATGTTAATACGATACTGCCACAGACTAAGCGACCAAAACTATCGCTTATTTGTGAAGCCATCCACAAACCACGCGCAATGATTAATAAGTACAATCCAATCAGCGCACTCACGCCTACCAACCCTTGTTCTTCTGCTAATACTGCAATAATAAAATCAGTGTGAGACTCTGGTAAAAAATTGAGTTGGGACTGCGTTCCTTCAAGCCAGCCTTTGCCACTAAAACCACCGGAACCTATCGCCGTTTTAGATTGAATAATATTCCAACCACTGCCCAATGGATCACTCTCAGGATCCAAAAAGGTCATCACGCGCTGTTTTTGATAATCCTTCATAAACATCCACAGCAGTGGTAGACATGCCGCAGCACCGCCTAGCGCCAAGAAAATATAACGCCAGTGAATACCAGAGAACAGTAAGACAAACACACCTGAGGAGGCAATCACCAACGAGGTGCCGAGATCCGGTTGCTTCATGATTAAACCGGTGGGGAGAGCAATCAACAGCAAGGCCAAGCAGCATTGCTTAAAGGTCGGCGGTAGCGGCCTGCCCGCCAGACAATAGGCTATCGTTAAAGGCAATATTACCTTGATAATCTCTGAAGGCTGTATTCGAAACCCGGGAAGCGCCAACCATCTCTGAGCGCCTTTCGCCCCGACGCCAAACAGTAGCACCCCAATAAGCATTAGAATACCTAATGCATATACCCATGGCGCCCAACGCTCTAAAAACATCGGGCTTATCTGTGCAATAAAGATCATTGCAACCAGCCCTATACCCATCCTGATTGCTTGGCGTAACACATAACCAGAGTCTTGTGCTGATGCGCTATAAAGTACAAATAAACCAAATGCACATAGCAATAACAAGAGTAATAGCAATGGGCCGTCTAAATGGGTATAACTCCACAAGCTTGGCTTGGATCGCAAGTGAGAACTTGAGTTTTGCATCGAGCGCGAAAAATCTTTGGTCACAATACTTCTCCGCCCCATTCTTGTTGTTCAGGATCAACACCTAATAGATAAGCATCCATCACCTTCTTGGCAATTGGCGCTGCAGTACTAGAACCACCGCCACCATTTTCAACCACCACAGCTATCGCTATTTTAGGGTTATCAAGTGGCGCAAAAGCAATAAACAATGCGTGATCTTGAAATTTCTTCTTTAATTTACTTTTGTCGTAGCGCTCCCCTTGTTTAATCCCAACAACTTGCGCTGTACCCGTTTTACCGGCAATGATATAAGGTGATTCTTTGCCTATTTTACGGGCAGTGCCACGTTTACCGTGAACAACCGCTACCATGCCATCGATTACCACATCCCAATGTTTAGGGTCTTTAAGCTGTACATTCTCAGGAACAGGATTGCGCCCTAGCATATCTGGTTGTGTCAAAGACACTCTCCCCTGTGCATCTACATCTCTAAAGCCCATTAATAATTTTGGCTGTTTCCACACCCCTCTATTAGCTAACAGCATAGCGGATGTTGCCAGCTGCAACGGAGTGGCAACTAAATACCCTTGACCAATACTTAAGTTTAATGAATCACCAGGATACCAAGCTTGCTTATAGCGTCGCCTCTTCCAGCTTTTTGTTGGCAACAGCGCTGGAATAGCTTCCGGCATATCCAGACTGGTTACTTTCCCTAATCCAAACATATCCATGTAATAAGATATATTATCAACACCGGTTTTATGAGCAGCATCGTAAAACCATACGTCACAGGATTGCGCTAACGCTAAATTGATACCGACTGTGCCGTGGCCACCACGTTTCCAGTCACGGTATTTACGTTTATATCGGTCATCGGCGATAATGTAGAAGCCTGGATCAAACACAGTGTGTGACACAGGTACACTGCCACTATCTATTGCGGCCAGTGCAGAAATGGCTTTTATTGTTGAGCCCGGCGGATAACCGCCACGTAATGCTCGATTAAACAATGGCAAATCAGGAGACTCTCGCAGAGCACTGTAGTCCTTGTTAGATATTCCCGTGACAAACAAATTTGGATCGTAACCAGGCGTTGAAACCAGCGCTAGTATGCCGCCTGTTTGAGGGTCTATAGCCACAACGGAAGCTTTCTCACCCACTAACAGTTTCTCAGTAATCTGCTGCAATGGCAGGTCAATTGACAGTTGTATATCTCTACCGGGGATAGGGTCTATATTTTCTAGTACCCGCATGACACGTCCGCGCGCATTTGTCTCAACTTTACGCATACCGACAGTGCCATGCAGTTCTTGTTCGTAGTACTTTTCTATACCTAATTTTCCGATATAGTTGGTCGCCGAATAATTACGCTCATCAACACTTTTCAATTCTTTCTCGTTAATACGACCCACATACCCCATAGCATGCACTAACGTTTCCCCATATGGGTAAACTCGAATTAAATCAGCTTCGACTCTAACCCCCGGTAACCGATGATAATTAACGGAGAGTTTAGCAATTTCCTCAACACTCAACCTAGATCTCAAAAGCACTGATTCATAAGGCCTGCGCCGACGTTTCAAACGCTTATTAAAACGTTCTAAGTCACGCTTGGATATTTCAATAATTTCACCAACTTGCGCGACTATTTCATCGAGATTACCATCCATTTCCTCTTTCAAAATAGTGACATTGTAGCTAGGTTTATTATCGGCAATCAAAACCCCAGAGCGATCAAAAATAAGTCCTCTGGTCGGTTTTTCAGGCTTTAGCTGAATGCGGTTTTTATCGGATATAGAAGAGTAGCGCTCGTTCTCAAGCACTTGTAGAAAATACATTCGCGATAACAATGTACCCATTGCCACCAACACCAAAAGAAAGGCGATAACAGCCCGTAACTGGAATGTTCTGCGCTCTTCTGGATGATCTTTAAATCGTGCGTATCCTGACATAGTAGCTAATTACATCGGCCTATTTATGATAAGGGTGACCCTGGATTAGACTCCAGGCTCTGTAGAGTTGTTCGGATAATAATATCCGTACCATAGGATGAGGAAGGGTAAGCGCAGAAAGAGACCATTTTTGATCAGCTAGCGCTGTACAACGAGGGTCTAGACCATCAGGTCCGCCTATGAGCAAACTCATATTACGCCCTTGCAGCTGCCATCCTTCCATCTGCGTTGCCAGTTGTTCTGTCGACCACGTTTTACCCGTGACTTCAAGTGCGACAACCCAATCACCATTGGGAATTGCCGCCAACATAGCATCGCCTTCTTTTTTTATAGCACGTTTTAAATCTGCGCCTTTGCCTCTAGGGCCAATGGGAAGCTCAACGATCTCAACACTCATTTCCCTAGGCATACGTTTGTTGTATTCATTAAAGCCAGTCGTGACCCAAGCCGGCATTTTTGTACCGACGGCCAATAATCTTATTTTCATTTATGAATACTTCTAAAGGCAATTTTGTTAATTATTCGCGCTCTTCAATAATACTTTCAGGCTGCATATCAAAGCGCCACAGTTTTTCAAGGTCATAAAGCTCACGTGCTTCCTCTGTGAGGACGTGTATGACAACGTCAGATAAATCAACGATAACCCAATCGCCGCCTTTATGGCCTTCGCTACCAATTGCATTAATTGACTGCAGTTTAAGTTCATCTTCTACATTACCAGCGATAGACATCACGTGACGCTTAGAAGTTCCGCTACAAACAATCATGAAGTCAGTAACACTGGATTTCTCTGTCACATCAATGATTTCTATGTTTTTAGCTTTAAGATCTTCAAGAGCGTCAACAGCTATTTTAATCACTTTTTCGTTTTGCATTTTCTATTTACCTTAATTTCAATTTTGCATAAGCCTTTATAAACTTATACCTATGTCTGATACAGACCATGTTGATCAATGTAATTAGCTACCTCAATCGGTAACAAATCACTTTTTTGACGACATTCAACTTGCGCTCTAATTTCACTGGCCGAAACATCTGTTGTCGGCTGTTCAAAAAAGAGTAACTTCCCTGCGCTGCTGTTACACAACTGCTGAACATCTTTTGTACGATTCAACATCAACAATTGGTGCTGTTCGTCACTTTTACTTTCACTATCAATTTCATAATTCGGACGTTGCAATACTAAGATATGACACAACCCTAAAAATTTCTCATACTCACGCCAGCTTGGTAAGGTCAAGAAAGAGTCCATGCCTATTACCATCACCAATGATACTGAGGAACCCGCTTCAATACGCATCTGTTTTAACGTGTCGATAGAATACGATTCTGATGGAGATTCAATCTCACGTACATCGACAGCTATGTTTTTGTATTGTGCGGCCACTAAATCCAGCATGTCTAAGCGCTGAGCATTTGAGGTACTCGGCGCCGCCTTATGCACGGGTATTTTTGTCGGCAGCAAGTGAACTATCGCATTATTAAATAACTTGCTGACATGTAGAGCACCACGCACATGCCCTTTATGGACAGGGTCAAATGTCCCTCCCATAAAAATATGCATTGTTTGAGGTTTACCAGTGTCTTTCACAGATATCACAATTTAACTACGTACTTCACCATCACCTAATACAATAAACTTCTGCGAGGTGAGACCTTCTAGTCCAACAGGCCCTCTTACATGTATTTTATCGGTCGAAATGCCTATCTCAGCACCAAGCCCATATTCAAACCCATCGGCAAAACCCGTTGAGGCATTTACCATCACAGAGCTTGAATCAACTTCACGTAGAAATATACGCGATTTAGCATAGTTTTCTGTCACGATAGCATCCGTATGCGCCGAACCATATTTGTTTATATGCGCAATCGCCGCCGTTAAATCAGCGACAATTTTTATCGACAAAATGCCGGCAAGATATTCGGTAGACCAATCTTCTTCACTCGCTTCGAACATACTAGGCACTATCGCTCTTGATAGTTCACAGCCGCGAAGCTCTACATCTTTTTGAATGAACTGCGCACACAGTTGCGGCAGTACTTGAGCGGCAATATCAGCGTGCACAAGCAGTGTTTCCATCGCGTTACACACACCATAACGACGGGTTTTCGCGTTGATGGAAATATCGACCGCCTTTTGAATATCTGCCTGATCATCAATGTACACATGACAGATACCATCAAGGTGCTTAATGACAGGTACTTTGGCATCTTTACTGATACGCTCAATTAAGCTTTTACCGCCGCGAGGGATAATAACATCGACCGATTCACTCATTGTGATCAGTTTACCTACAGCTGCTCTATCTGTCGTTTCGACTATTTGCACAACTTCTGCCGGTAATCCCGCTTGCTCAAGTGCAATTGCAATACACTTCGCGATAGCGTTATTGGAATGAATCGCTTCTGACCCACCACGCAAAATGGTTGCATTGCCTGATTTCAAACACAGGCTAGCCGCTTCTATGGTCACATTCGGGCGAGACTCATAAATAATCCCGATAACACCTAACGGGACCCGCATTTTACCTAACTGAATACCACTGTCTAAAAAGCGCATATCATCAATGCTACCGACCGGGTCAGCCAGAGCAGCCACTTGTTCTAGACTAAGCACCATTTTATCAATAGTTGCGTCATCAATGCGAAGACGATCGACCATGGGTGCTGATAACCCTTTAGTTTCTGCGTTCCCAATATCTTTTAAATTGGCCGCTTTTAAATCATTGCGGTAATCTTTTAAAGCTTGCGCCATTTTCTGCAGTGCTAAATTTTTTGCGCTGCTATTTGCTCTGGCGATAAAACGAGAAGCCGTACGGGCCTTTTCGCCTAACTCTTGCATATATTGATCAACATTCATGGTCTTGGCGCTCTTCACAAGGACTTAATTTCATTAAAATTAAAATAATCCCCTAAATTTCAGCTTTTGTATTGCACATATAGACAATGATCAGTTCACACAGGTGCAAAGGGGAATAAATGTAATTATACTACGCCCTCATTCGCTTAATAACCTTATTCAAGCAGATATCTTGCGCTATTTAAAAATAATTAGAAATAATGACAAATAACATTTCCAATTCAGAGCAAAGAACCACTTATTCAGAACCGTCCCCATTAAAACTGGTAATGCTGACGGCTATCATTATGTTCCTCTGCATATTTAGCAGCAGCGTTGTTCTATACGCTTTTACACAAAGCCAAGCGCGGTTAAATACCCAAGAACAAGTCAGCATTTTGACAAAACAGGCACAAGTGACTCTCTCACCAATGCTATTAGTTAAAGACACTTTAAGTATGAACTTTTATTTAAAGACCCTCTCCCAAGCTAATTTAGTATCCGGCGCTACTCTAGTCGACAACAAAGAGAATACGATTGCTCGCGCCGGTTCACCCAATAACACAGCCCAAAAGCTAACACTTTTTAGTAATCAAATTCGAATTGGCGAACTTACCTTGTTCATCAACGAAAAGCATTCGTCCCAGTTTTTCAATCGACTGCTTGGTTTGTTCGCTATGCTCGCGGGTGCTTGCAGTATCTTTACCCTGATTGCGATAGCTTTCTTTGCCAAAAAAATAATGCGCGAATTCAGCCAACAATATAAACCATTACTCGAACATCGTTTTTCTTTAGAGCTCTCTCAAGCGCAAACTCCACAAGAGTCACCACTAATACAAGATATAGAAGCACCTGCAACACCGACAAAAGACGCCAGTACTTCCCCATCTGTTTCTCTTGCTATTGTCGACCTTGAAAAAAGCAGCCAAGCCTCTACGCAAGATAATACACCTAACAAATCACCTGACGCCTCAGAGAACAAAGCACTTGTCTCACTTCTTAAACCCGATACGCGCGAGCGCATGCCGCACTTCAAGCCTTTTAGTAATCAAGCAGATGAAAATATTAAGCAGGTTAAAAAAAATATTGCTGAACCGCCAGAAATAGAATTAACAGAATCTATACTACCTGTTGATCCCCCTTCTGCATCTAAGAGTTCAGACAACCCTCTCTTTAGACCCCACCCACATGAAGAACAATTGGATTTATATTCACTAGAGCACCAGACAGAGTTAAATTTGAATGCTCTGGATGCAGCCTATGTACTGTTCATTGACTGCAGTAGTGGTCGAGCACCTATAGAGAACCCGCAGGAGCACAAAACTCTACTCAGTCAGTACCGTCGCTTAATCACCTTAGTTGTTGGCATCTATGGCGGCCAAGTGGAACTGTTGGAAAATGGGGATATTCGCGTCATGTTTGATCAAGCAACCAGTGATGACAGTCACGGTATCAATGCGCTCTGTGCAGCAAAACTGTTCAATCAGCTATACAAATATTACAACCACCGACAGATTACCCGCATGCAGCCAACCCTCAATATACAAATATCTCTCGTGCGCGGAAATAAAGAAAAGATAGAATTACTGCGAGAAGAGTCTCATTTTCTAACGCGTACGACTCAATCCAACGAACTCATTAGCCATACACCTTTAAGCGAAGTACCTGCGCTAAAGAAAACACTGCTTGCTAACGCTCAGACAGAACGCCAAGAGGAAGATAAAATTCTTATTTTAAGCTTGAGCGCTAAACACCAAGAACTGCTTGAAAAGCAGGCCAGACATTTGGCAAAAAGCATATAATGTTTTTGCTAGTTAAATAAAGCAGCGCGCCCAGCAAGCAATTTCAATCGCCATGATGAATGTTTTAATCACTACATTGACCCTTACTTAGGTCGCTCTTTCTA
>Ga0209291_1002007_pt1 | contig 17150 bp, 14 predicted proteins | sample GOMGulsemesocosm_FD_184633 | JGI IMG/M metagenome (GOLD analysis project Ga0209291, IMG submission 184633) | Methane-oxidizing microbial communities from mesocosms in the Gulf of Mexico - GOM9B Gulf of Mexico (SPAdes) (version 2) | ecosystem: Environmental > Aquatic > Marine > Cold seeps...
ATGATACGTAAATCCTTATATTCTCTATTTAAAGCAATATATCGTTTTTGATCCATGATAATATCAGGTTGAATAATCAAATCTGATACTTCATCAAAACGTTGTTTTACTATTTGTAATCTTTCTAACATGACACTTCTTTCAATAATTGGAACGCAAATTTAAGCAAATGATTTCGTTTTTCAAGTATTAAAACCCACCAGTGGGGTTTATTTTCTAAGGATTGTCTCAAACGACAAAAGACTATGGTTAAATATTACCTTAATACATATATTAATAAATTTAATTTTTCTGAAAAGACCACAATGTGGTTTAGCTTAAATCAGAGGTTATTAATTTCAAAAATTCATTTCTTGTTTCTTGATTTTTGAAGGCTCCTGTAAAACCTGATGTCGTGGTCGTTGAATTTTGCTTCTGCACACCTCGCATCATCATACACATATGACTTGCTTCTATAACCACAGCTACACCCTTGGGTTTAATGGTATCGTCTATACATTTTAGAATTTGATCCGTTAAACGTTCTTGCACTTGCAAGCGTCTTGAAAAAACATCGACAATTCTTGGTAATTTACTTAAGCCTACAATATATCCATTGGGTATATAAGCTATGTGCGCTTTACCAAAAAAGGGTAACATGTGGTGCTCACAAAGTGAATACAATTCAATATCCTTAACAATAACCATATTATTATAGTCTTCCTTGAACATGGCGCTCTTTAAAATTTCTGTAGCATCCAATTCATAGCCTTGCGTTAAAAATTGCATCGCTTTTGAAGCACGTTCAGGGGTTTTTAATAAACCTTCACGGGTTACATCCTCTCCTACTTCTTCAATTATTTTAGCATATCTAGCTTTAATTTCAGCAGTAGTTTCTTCATCATACTGGTCAAAATGTTTGTATCCCATATCAAAAAATATTCATTCAAATTCAAAAGACTAAATTAAAACAAATTCTATAACTTAAGAAGCTTATTCAAAGATAAAACCTTCTTTTATACTTTAGTTTTAACTTTTATTTATGACTCACCTTCTTTGCTTAATTGTAGTTTTGCCTGCACAATCTTTTGAATCATGAAATCAATATTAGTTCCTCTTATTTTATTTTCATTCTTATATAGTAATGCACAACTTAATGTGGTACAAAAGGAATATAAGGCAACAAAAATTGCTGATGCTCCAAAAGTTGACGGTATTTTAGATGATGCTATTTGGAGTACCCTTCCTGAATTAGGAAACTTCACTATGTTTGACCCAGAAGACGGGACTCCTGAGCCAGATACTCATAAAACTAAAGTGAAAATTGGATATACTGATGACGCTATTTATGTGGCTGCATATATGTATGACAATGAGCCTCATAAAATTTTAAGACAAATTAGCCAACGAGATCAACTAAACACTCAAGCCGATTTTTTTGCAGTAGTATTAAACACCTATAACAACAATATTAACGAAACAAAGTTTGTAGTTACCTCTGCAGGAACGCTTGCAGATGCTACCAGTGAAAACGGACGTAATGATTGGAGTTGGAACACCGTTTTTAAAGCGGAAATCAGTTTTGATGACAAAGGTTGGTATGCCGAATATCGCATTCCTTATTCAGCACTACGTTTTCCTAAAAAAGAAGAACAACTTTGGGGATTACAATTTCACAGGAAAGTGAAACACAAGAACGTAAGTTACTCTTGGAATTATATCAATAAAAACATTGGAAATGAAAGTCTATACAACGGCTTATTAAAAAACATAAAAAACATTTCTCCACCAACAAGATTAAGTTTTTATCCTTTTGCGGCAGTAAATCAAGAATTTTTTGATGGTACTAATGAAACTACTTTTAGCGCCGGAATGGATATTAAATATGGTATCAGTGATAGTTTTACCTTAGACGCCACACTTATACCTGATTTTGGACAAGCAAAATTCGATGATGTTACCTTAAACTTAGGTCCTTTTGAACAAACCTTTTCAGAAAACAGGGCTTTTTTTACAGAAGGAACGGAATTATTCAATAAAGGAGGTCTATTCTATTCTAGAAGAGTTGGTAACACACCTTCTGCATTCAATAATGCCTATGACAATTTAAGTGATACTGACAGTATAATTGAGAACCCCGAAAGCGTAAAATTGTTAAATGCAATAAAGGTTTCTGGGAGAACAAAAGAAGGATTAGGAATTGGTTTTTTTAATTCTGTAACCCAAAAAACAGAAGCAGAAATTTTTGATAGCGCTACTGGAATAACCAGAAAATTAGTTACAGAACCTACTGCTAATTACAATGTATTAGTTTTAGACCAACAGTTAGAAAACAGCTCTTCAGTCTCACTTGTAAATACTAATGTTACCAGAAACGGATACTATAGAGATGCCAATGTTACGGCACTATTATTTGGCTTAAATAACAAGAAAAACTCATTCAAATACAGCGGTAAAGCAGTTGTAAGTCAAGTAAATGACATTGACAACAACAAAACAGGTTTTTCTACAAAATTTGATATTGACAGAACAAAAGGTAGATTCCGTTATACGGTTACTAACCGTATCGCAAATGAAACCTATGATATTAATGACTTAGGAATTACAAGAGAAACGAACTACAACAACACTAGTTTTGACGCTTCATATCAAAACTTCAAACCTACAAAAAGGTTTAATAAGTACAGAATTAACGGATGGTTTAACCATAACAGACGTTTAGCTCCAAGTACATTTGTAAACAATTCATACGGAGTTGGCTTTTTTGCCGTAACAAAAAACAGATTTTCTTTTGGAGGAAATATTAGAGGAGGAAGTATACTTAAAGATTTTTATGAACCAAGAACTGCAAACAGATATTTGGAGCAACCAAGTATGTTAGGTAGCAACGTTTGGATTTCAACTGATTTTAGAAAAAAGTTCGCAATAGAATCAAATATAAATATTTCAACTTTCGCTGACAGTGATAGACGTGGATTATATATGCGTGTACAACCACGTTACCGTTTTTCCAACCAATTTTCGCTTATTTACACTATTAGCCATTGGAGAGGTAATAATCAAATTGGATACGTTAATACCGTTGACAATGATATAATTATGGGACAACGTGATGTTAAAAACCTCGTAAATTCAATTACTGCCAGTTATAATTTCAGTAGTAAACAGGCTTTAAACTTTAGTTTACGTAACTATTGGTCTACTGCTAGTTATGCTGACAATATATATGGAAGTTTAAATACCGATGGTACCCTGACTCCTTTCAATTACGACACCGTTAATAACGATCATAACACCAATTTTAACATCTGGAATGTTGATTTAACATACAACTGGCGCTTTGCTCCAGGAAGTGAAGCAATACTTTTATACAGAAATCAAATATTTAACCAGGATGAATTTGCAGAACGAACTTTTTCTGAAAGTTTCGACACCTTATTCAAACAACCTATTAAACATAATTTCTCTATAAAAGTGGTGTATTACCTTGATTATAATACTCTAAAAGGTGCTCTTAAAAAAGGAAACTCATAATTGGGTGAATCGCTAGTTTTTAACTATTTTCACTTTCTCATTATTTAGAAAATGATTTTAGCAAAAAACATACATAAATACTACGATAATTTACACGTTTTAAAGGGGGTAGACCTACATATTAAAAAAGGTGAAATTGTTTCTATAGTAGGAAGCTCAGGAGCTGGAAAAACTACCTTACTACAAATTCTTGGTACTTTAGATTTTTTAGATAAGAAGGACACTTCTAGCTCACTTACCATTAATGGTGAGGTTATAAGCGCCTTAAAAGAATGGAAATTAGCCAAATTCAGAAATGAACATATTGGTTTTATTTTTCAATTTCATCAACTCTTACCGGAATTTACTGCTTTAGAAAATGTTTGTATCCCTGCATATATAGGAGGTAAGAACAAACAAAAAACAGAAAAAAGAGCGAAAGAGTTATTAGATTTTTTAGGATTATCTCACCGTTACGAACACAAACCTACAGAACTTTCAGGAGGAGAACAACAACGTGTAGCAGTAGCAAGAGCGTTAATTAACAACCCTAAAGTTATTTTTGCTGATGAACCTTCTGGAAACTTAGATTCTGAAAGCGCTGAAAACTTACACAACCTATTTTTCGAATTACGAGATAAATTCGGTCAAACCTTTGTTATTGTTACACACAACCAAAAATTAGCAGACATGGCTGATAGAAAGTTAGTAATGAAAGATGGAAATATCGTTCAATAATTATTTTACACGTATATCATGAAAAAAATTATACTAATCACCATACTAACTATTTGCTACTCATTTGCTTTTGCTCAAACGAAAGAGCAACTAAATCATTTGGATAGTTATTATGAAAAAGCCTTAAAAGAATGGAGCATTCCAGGAATGGCAATCGCTATTGTAAAGAATGATAGTATTATTTTTAGTAAAGGGTATGGATATGCCAACCTAGAAAAGAAAACTAAAGTCGACTCCAATACTTTATTTGCAATTGCATCAAACTCAAAAGCATTTACTGCAACTGCTATCACACAATTAGTAGAGCAGAAAAAAATAAAATGGACCGACAAAGTAATTGATTACCTCCCCTATTTTAAAATGTATGATGAATATACAACACAACATACCACTATAAAAGATTTATTGTGTCATAGAAGCGGTTTAAAAACTTTTAGCGGTGATTTATTATGGTACGGAACTACTAAAACAGCTGAGGAAATACTATCTGTACAACAACATTTAACCCCTACTTCGGAGTTTAGAACTAAATTTGGCTATTCTAATTTAGCTTATTTAGCCGCTGGAAAAGTGATTGAAAAAGTAACCGATACGACATGGAGTAATTATATAAGTACTCACTTTTTAAAGCCATTAAAAATGAACAGAACACTTACTTCTACATCTCAGCTTAAAAACACTACAAATACAGCAACCCCATACTTCATAGAAAACGACAAAGCCATTGAACTAAAATGGGTAAACTGGGATAATATCGCTCCAGCTGGGGCCCTAATTACTTCTGTTAATGATTATGCCAAATGGTTATCCTTAAATATTAATAAAGGAACTCTTAAGGAGGAAACATATTATACTAAAAATAGTTACACAACACTTACTACTCCTCATATTAATTTTAGAGTAGGTGCAAATACTGAAAATGTTCATTTTAAATCTTATGGCTTAGGCTGGAACACACAAGATTATCAGGGATATCAGATAGTTGGACATGGTGGTGGTTATGATGGTATGATATCAAAATCTACTTTTGTTCCTGAAAAAGGATTAGGAATTATTGTATTAACCAATAGCCTTAATTGGGTACCTGGCGCACTAGTAAATAAAAGTTTAGATGTTTTATTAGCTCAAAAATTAGAAGCTAAAGATTGGTCTGAAAACTATTTAGGCTATTACAAAAAAAATGATAGCACCAATACCGCTAAACAACTTAAAAACGAAAAATTACGTTACAAGCTTCAGAAAAAACACAAAGCCTTAAAGGAGTACACCGGTGTTTATACTGATAAAATGTACGGAACTATCACTGTTACAGAGAAAGATAATGTCTTACATTTTTCAATGGATAATACGCCAATTTTTAAGGCCAACTTAAAGCATTGGAACCACCATATTTTTACCTTTCGATTTGACACAAACCTAACTTCATTACCCGAAGGGAAACTATGGTTTGATTTGGATAAAAATGGAAAAGTCTCTAAACTACATATTGATGTTCCTAATCCTGATTTTTATTTTGATGAATTTGAATTTATAAAAAACAAATAAAAGGTGTCGTTAAAATTATCTAAGGATGAACTAAAAGCTTTTCTAGAGGAAAAAGTGACTCAATACAATACATTAGACTTTATTGAACCCGACCCTATCTCAATACCGCATCAATATACCTTAAAAGAAGATATTGAAATTTCTGGTTTCTTAGCTGCTACTATAGCTTGGGGTAATCGTAAAATGATTGTTAAGAACGCTAACCGTATGATGGGTTTATTAGGAAATTCTCCTTATGACTTTGTAATGAATCATGAGGAACATCATTTGGAACAATTAGAAGGATTTGTTCATCGCACGTTTAATTCAATAGATTTTGTTCACTTTATAAAAGCGCTTAAACATATTTATAGCAATCATAATGGCTTAGAAAATATTTTTAATATTCATGCTACCAATAGCTCTTTACAACCAGCAATACATGAGTTAAAAAATATTTTTTTTGAAATACCTCACCCCTCAAGAACCACCAAACATGTATCTGACCCATTTAAGAAATCTGCATGTAAAAAAATTAATATGTGGCTTAGATGGCTCGTGAGAAACGATAACTCAGGAGTAGATTTCGGCCTTTGGAATAACATATCACCAAGTTTACTATCTTGTCCTTTAGACGTACATTCAGGTAATGTGGCTAGAAAATTAGGCTTATTAACCCGTAAACAAAATGACGCGAAAGCTGTGGTCGAATTAGATACCAATTTAAGAGCAATGGACCCTGATGATCCCGTGAAATATGATTTTGCTTTGTTTGGCTTAGGTGTGTTTGAAAAGTTTTAATCTTCCCTCACTAGTTATAGTGATTTCAAAAATACCTAATAGAAGGTATGTGTTTGTATGCATATATTTAGTACCTTTGTATTATCCATAATTTGTTTTATGGATTAAGTAAGTTTTTTTGGGGTAAAAATCTCTGTTAGCTATTCTAACAGAGATTTTTTTTTACACACTATTTTAACAATAAAAAAAAACATCATTCAAACGCCTAGTTGGTATTTAAGTGATATATTTGGTTTGAATAATGCAATTCAATAATCCAAACATATTATATGCACTATTTGCCCTAATCATACCGATTTTAGTGCACCTATTCCAATTGCGAAAATTCCAAAAAACGGAGTTTACTAATGTCAAATTTTTAAAAGAACTTATTGTACAAACAAGAAAAAGTTCGCAACTGAAAAAATGGCTGATTTTATCGCTTAGGCTATTGATTTTTACAGCTATCATCTTTGCTTTCTCTGAGCCCTATCTTGACAACAATAACACTATAAAACAAAACGCTGAAAACGTTTTTTATCTTGATAATTCTTTTAGCATGCAAGAAAAAGGCGCTAAGGGCGAACTCATGAGAGTTGCCATTCAAGAACTACTAAAAAATTATCCTAACGATAAAAAAATAAGTGTTATAACCAATACAAAAACGTTTAAAAACAAAACTTTAAACGAGCTGAAAAATGACTTAATCAACTTAAGTTATAGCCATCATCAACTAGACTATAAAACGCTAAACTTAAAAATAAATCGACTTTTTAATACTAAAGCTAACCATTTAAAACGGGTTATTTATATTTCTGATTTTCAAAAAAACACAGCGCTAGACACTAGTTATTTTAATACTGAATATCAAACAACACTAGTACAAACCCTCCCTATTAAGAAAAGTAATATTAGTATTGATTCAGCATATTTTTCTGACCAAAATACTACTAGCTCAGTCCTAAATGTTATTGTTAGTAAACAACATAGCGCCTTAAACAACATACCCATAACACTATTTAATAATGATAGCATTATTAGCAAAACAACTGTTAATTTCACCAATACTAAAGGCCTAACCTCATTTAATGTATCCCCGAAAGATAATTTAAATTTAAAAATTGAACTTATAGACGCCAAAAGCAGCTATGACAACACACTATACGTTGCCCGATTAAAACCTACTAAACAAAAAATATTAGCTATCGGAAGTATTGAAAAAAATGCTTTTTTATCGAAAATATACACAAAAGAAGAATTTATTTTTAATCAAAATACACCTGAAAAAATCAATTATAGCGTTTTTGAACAGCAACATTTAATTGTGTTAAATGAACTTGAGTCTATACCCGTAGCATTAATTAAAAATTTATCGGAATTTTCAAAAAAAGGAGGCACCATTTTATATATTCCCTCTGAACATATTGACTCTTCAAACTTCAATATGCTCAACAAAGCATATGGTTCTAAAAACGAACATGAGACAAGACTCACAAAAATTCATTTCGCACATCCAATATTCTCAAATGTATTTGAAAAGAAAATTAAAAACTTTCAATATCCATCATTCAAAACGCATTACAAATTATCAAAGTACCAGTCAACACTATTGAGTTTAGAAAACGGAAATCCGTTATTAGTAAACAGTAATAATAACTACTTATTCGCTGCTCCACTAAACACAAAAAACTCTAATTTTAAACAAGCACCACTAATTGTTCCTGCATTATATAATATTGCAAAAAGCACCTTAAAATCAGGGACACCTTATTATTTAATTGGAGAAGATAACACCATTGATTTACCATTAAACATTGGTAAAGATGATGTTCTTAAACTTGAAAACAATGGTGGCAGTTTTATTCCTATTCAACAAATAAAAAGCAACAAAGTGAGTATTCAAACCAATACTCTACCTAGTCAATCAGGTTTTTATACTGTAAAAAACAAACAAGAAGTACTACCAATTAAATTAGCATACAATTACAGTCGTACTGAAAGTATAATGGATTATCATAAAGTTGCATTATTAGAAAACAAGTATCTAAAAACTGAAACTTCAGTAATCAATACTTTAAACGAAATAAATTCAGCTTCACAAATAGGGACACTTTGGAAATGGTTTGTTATTTTTGCCATATTATTTTTGCTAGTAGAACTACTCATTTTAAAATATTTTAAATGAATCTCCTGATTAAATCAGCAACTATACTGGATCAGTCCAGTCCTTATCACAATAAAACAAAAGATATTCTTATTGAAAATGGTGTTATTATTAAAATTGACAATGCTATCACCAATACCAATATGGTTCAAGAAATAAGTAACGACAACCTTCATGTTTCACAAGGATGGTTTGATAGTTCCGTATCTTTTGGAGAACCGGGTTTTGAAGAACGAGGAACTATTGCTAACGGATTGAAAGCCACTGCACTCAGTGGTTTTACTAACGTAGCCATAAACCCGAACACAAACCCTGTTATTGATAATAGTACAACCATATCTTTTATAAAAAATACTGCATTTCAAAATGCAGTAACTATTCACCCAATTGGTGCTTTAACAAAAGATAGTAAAGGTGAATATTTAGCGGAATTGTATGATATGCAACAAGCTGGTGCTGTTGCTTTTGGTGACTATCAACATGGAATTGAAAACCCCAATATGTTAAAAATAGCATTGCAATATACACAAGGTTTTAACGGCTTAGTACTTTCATATCCTCAAGAAAATAAAATTGCTGGTAAAGGAATTGTAAATGAAGAGGAAGCCGCTACAAAAGTTGGACTAAAAGGAATCCCCAATTTAGCTGAAGAATTACAGGTTGCTAGAGATTTATTTTTATTGGAATACACGGAAGGAAAACTGCATATTCCTACAATTTCTACTGCCAAATCAGTAGCCTTGATACGAGATGCAAAAGCAAAAGGACTAGATATAAGCTGCTCCGTTTCGATACTTAATTTGTTATTGATTGATGATGCAATAGCTGATTTTGACACCAATTTTAAAGTACTTCCTCCTTTGCGCACGGCAACTGACAGAAAAGCTTTATTAGAAGGAATACAAGATGGTACTATAGATTTTGTAACTAGCAACCACACCCCTATTGACATTGAACATAAAAAAGTAGAGTTTGATCACGCATTGTTTGGAAGTATCGGATTGGAATCCTTTTTTGGAGCTTTGAATAGTATTTTAAAAACTGAAAAAGTTATTGAATTACTCACTAAAAACAAGAGCCGTTTCGGAATTGAATCAACATCAATAAAAGAGGGAGAGCAAGCCTCTTTGAGTTTATTCAACCCCGATACTACGTACCAATTTACCTTAGAAAATATTATTTCGACTGCTAAAAATGCTTCACTATTAGGAAGCACTCTTAAAGGACAGGCAATTGGAATTGTAAATAATAATCAAATTATAATGCACCAATAATAGACATTAAAGATTCTATTTTAATTTCCATCTGTACTTCATTCGGAATTACCATTACAGTTATAGCAATTAAAAAAGTTCAAAAAAACATTAAAAGAGATGAAAACAGAGAACAATAAAGGCAAAACAGCAGCCACTGTAGCCTATTTAACCATTTTCGGTACTATAATCGCATTTTTTATAAATTTTGATGATAGAGACAAATTCGCATACTTTCATATTCGTCAAGCACTAGGACTCTTTGCTACATTCTTTTTAATCTCTTTTTTTATTGGTTATTTTGATAGCTTAATGATTTCTGGAGCATTTTACGTGTTCTTTATAATTTTATGGTTTTACGGCTTTATGTCTGCACTAAACAATAGTACGACACCTGTACCTCTTTTGGGAGAATACTACCAAAAACTATTTAAAATGGTTGGTGAAGATTAATAAAATATGAAATTACAAAAGCACACCTTTCTATACCTTGCTATTTCTCTTTACATTTTAAGCATTCTGTTTAAACTAATGCATTGGCCTTACGCTACCGTACTACAAATGTTAAGCCTTATTATAGGAGTTATCTGGATTTACAATTATTTCAAGAATAAAAACAATGACTAAAACACTTTCATTACATCATATCGTTAGAGCTGCAAAAACAACAAAAAACAAAGCTCCTTTACTAATATTATTGCATGGTTACGGAAGTAATGAAGAAGATTTATTTTCATTTGCAGCGGAACTACCAGAAGACTATTTTATAGTTTCAGTTAGAGCACCTTATAGCCTACAACCTTACGGACATAGTTGGTATGACATTCAATTCACAGCCGAAAACGAAAAATTTTCCGATGATGAACAAGCAAAAACATCTCGTGATTTAATTGCTACTTTTATTGATGAACTAGTTAACACTTACCCTATTGACGCTGATAATATTTCTTTAATTGGATTTAGTCAAGGAACCATTTTAAGTTACGCTGTAGCGCTTTCTTATCCTGAAAAAATTAAAAATGTAGTTGCTTTAAGTGGCTATTTAAACGAAAATATTCTTATCGAAGACTTTTCTAACAAAGACCACTCTAATCTAGATTTTTACATTTCTCACGGTAGTGTTGATCAGGTTATTTTAAACACATGGGCAAACAAAGCACCTGATTTTTTAAACAACTTAAAAATAAAAAATTCATATCGTGAATTCCCTGTAGGCCATGGTGTTGCACCACAAAATTTTCATGAGTTTAAAAATTGGTTGGTTGAAAAACTATAAACCCAAATTACCAACCACGCGTTTTTACATTCAGCTCACATAATCTAATGATTTCAGCAATTCGTTTTTCGCGAGTTGCTTTTCTTTTCGCAGAATGCAACCAATACAAATAACCTTTTCTGTAACTCATACTAAAATTTTGATAGTTTTTACACGCTTTAGAATTTGTTTTAAAAACCAAGGCCAAATCTTCAGAAATCACCAAGTTTTCAACTTCATCGAGAGCAGTCCATGACCCATCAGATTTTGCTAACTCAATCTTTTTTAAACCACTAGCGTGCATTAAATTCGTTGCAATCAAATCTTCAATATGCGTTTTATTCAGCTTACTCCAAATACTTTTTACTTTTCTGGGTGTAAATAATTGCCTTCTTTTTTCCTGCCCTATCTTTTTTGCCCTAGAATCAATCCAACCATAGCACAAGGCTACACGAACAGCCTCCTCCAAACGCATTGACGCTATTTTTGAACTTATCTTATATAAAATAAGATATAGTCCTTTTGAATAATCATGATTTTTAGCTAGCCAACTTCCCCATTTAATATCATTTTCAAAACACAACTCTTCTTTAATCTCCATTTCGTTAAAGGCATAAAATAAGAATGGTTTACTTTATACAAAGCAAACCATTCTTATTCTAAAAAATAAAATATTCAAAACTACTCAATAACATCAATAGGATATAAAAATGACTCTTTAGTATTAAAGCTTATGGTTTTATCATCATTATACGTACAAGAAATAAGTAATTGCCCCCAATATTTTCCGTCTGTAAAATCGGTAATAATCCATTTATGATTTAACATCTTCATACTATTAATCATCATTCTATCTCCAAACATTGCAGCATAAGGAACAAGCGGATTCCCACCTTCTTGAACATTCATACTTATCAACTGATCTTCTATATGCGGAATCAATTCTTTAAAATCAATTCCTTCATTATACAAATGCTCAGTAGCATAAGCGTCTTCTTCTAATGAAAACTTCCCTAATTCCATTGTTTCAATTCTTAAATTAGCAATAGTGTCTTGATAAGAATTTTCCTTCTTCTCAAGTCCCTTTTCTATTTTAATAATTTTTTCTTCATAAGCTTTCATCTCTTTCTTGGTGTTCACAAAAACAAACAATAGTAACAATGCTGTTAATAGAAATAGGTATAAAAATATTTGCTTTTTCATAAGTATGATTTAAGGTAGTTCAAGTACTAAATTATCGTAGGCCAAAAATACATTTTTTGGTAGAGTTTTCTGCACTTCATCATAAAAACCTAGTTGATGACTAATATGTGTTAAATACGCTTTTTCAGGCTGAACTTTTTCAATAAATGCCAGGGCCTCAGAAAGTGTAAAATGAGAATGATGATCTTCTTCCCTTAGCGCATTAATTACCAATACTTTCGTATGCTTCAATTTTTCAAGCTCGCTAATATCGATAGTTTTTACATCGGTTAAATACACAAAATCATGAAATCTAAAACCAAAAACCTGCAGCTTATTATGGTAAGCATTTATTGGAGTAATACACACATTATTAATTATAAACGGAACATCATTTTTAATTTCATGTAGCGCAACAGAAGGCGCCCCAGGATATTTATTTTCGGTTTCAAAAATATACGAAAACCGCTGTTTTAAAGAATCAAATACGCGTTGATGTGCATACAATGGAAAATCACCTTCTTGCTTAAAGTAAAATGGTCTAATATCATCTAAACCTGCCGTGTGATCAGAATGCTCATGAGTAAACAAAATTGCATTTATATGACTTGGATTAACAACTAACATTTGAGCTCTAAAATCTGGCCCACAATCTACAACCAAATTAGTGTCTTTTATTTCAATCATTACCGAACAACGCAATCGTTTGTCCTTTTTATTGGAACTCAAACACACCGGATGTGTACTTCCTATAACAGGGATTCCTTGTGATGTACCAGTACCTAAAAATGTTATTTTCATTTTACAACAAAATCAATTAGCCCCACACATATATAGAAACTATGAATTACTATTACTCCTTCTAGCACTAAGTAAGTCTTATAAAACCATACCCCCTACCCAGCCTTAACAATGATGTAGTATTACTATACACAACCTACAATAAATCTATAACACTTCCAAAATTAACATTAAATACATTCAACAATAAAAAGCTCCTTATTTTTTTATCCAACCTCTTTATTTAGTATTTTTGTTACTATAGAGACAAACCTCAAACGAAATTATGACCATTAAACTAAAAGGCGATAAAGCTTTTGAAGCTGCTCCTTCACTTAAAAACAAGGCACTTCGAATTAATCTAAATGCAAACATTTACGGTACTTTTGCTGAAATTGGAGCTGGACAAGAAACTGTTCGTAACTTTTTTCGAGCTGGTGGTGGATCTGGTACTATTGCTAAAGCAATGTCCGCTTACGACAAGGATTTTAGTGATGCCATATATGGACTTGAAGGTGACAAACGTTACGTTACTGAACCTCGATTAAAAAAGATGCTTAACCATGAAATGAACTTGTTACAAGAGCGTATTTCAAGAGATAAACATCCTAACAAGCTGTTTTTTACTTATGCAAACACTGTTGCTACAATTGATTTCGCAAAAAAATTTAAGGGACATGGTTGGGTAGGACTTCGTTTCCAGGTCAATGCTACTGATGAATTCAGTGACATTTTATTGCATATTCGTTTTAAAGAAAATGATGCACGCTTACAACAAAACACCTTAGGAGTAATAGGTACAAACCTTATATACGGAGCCTTTTACAAACATAATAACCCGAAAAAATTACTAGAATACCTTTATGATCATTTAGATAAAGATCAAATAGAAATTGATACTATTAATTTCTCAGGACCTTTATTTAAAAATGTCGACAACCGTTTAATGAGTTTACAACTTGTAAAACATGGTATGACGGATGCCGTAATGTTTAGTTCAGAGGGGCAAAATTTATTAGCAGCTAAAATACTATACAAGAAAAACATTTTAGCCTTAAGAGGCAGTTTTAGACCTGTAACCAAGGTTAACATGGATATGTTCAAAAAAACATATGATATGTTTATTAGTGATAATAAAGTTGACGAAAAGAAAACGGAAGTTATTTTCGAAATTACACTATCCAATTTAAAAGATGGACAGAGTGAAATTAATGAAAGAGACTTCCTGGATAGAGCTGAATTATTATGCTCATTAGGGCACACTGTAATGATTTCTAATTTTCAAGAATACTATAAAGTTGCTCAATATTTTAATTCATATACAAAAAAACGTATTGGACTTGCAATGGGTGCTTTAAACTTAATTGAACTCTTTGACGAAAAGTATTATAGAGATTTACCAGGAGGTATACTAGAAGCTTTTGGTAGATTAGGAAGTAGTGATTTACGTGTATTTGTGTATCCATTCAAAAACGAAGATGGAAGCTTTATGACTATTGACAACATAAAGGTTCACCCTAGAATGAAGGATCTATACAAATTCTTTAAATACAACGGAAAAATGGTAGATATTAAAAATGCCGATAAAGAAATCCTAGGTATCTATTCTCGTAAAGTATTAAAAATGATTGAAAACAATGAAGAAGGTTGGGAAGAAATGCTTCCAAATGGAATTTCAGAATTAATTAAAGAACACAATCTTTTCGGTTTTGAATCAGAAGATTGGTTTTCAAATGCTTTAAAATAAAGCTAGTTCACATATAAAATAAAAAAAGCTCGAGCAATGCTTGAGCTTTTTTAGTTTATTATTTCCCGTCCTGAAACAGATTGACACAAAATCGACTTATTATAAAAAGTAAAGACCACAAGCGAGTTTAGCGCACGCAACGTGACTACAACTTAGGCTTTAAATTAGCCTTAGTTTGTAAAGCAGAAAAAGGCAATTACACTTATAAATAAGTTCAAAAAGCCTATGGCATTCAAGGAAGGAGTACTGTTTTGGTGTGGCTCAAAAAATATGGCACCTTAGACTGGAGTAATTCTAACCTTGTACATAACAAAAAAACCAATGAAGCTAACTTCACTGGTTTAAATAAATTTTATTAAAAACTGTCAACCTATTCTAGAACGACACGTTATAATGAGTAACAACTTTATTTACTTGGCTATATTTACCGCTCTAGTTTCTCTAATAACAGTAACTTTAACCTGACCTGGATAAGTCATATCAGTTTGTATTTTTTGAGAAATTTCAAATGATAATGCCGCCGCTTTATCATCAGATACTTTTTCGCTTTCTACAATAACACGAAGTTCTCTACCTGCTTGAATAGCATAAGCTTTTTTAACACCCGTAAATGCAAACGCAATATCCTCTAAATCTTTTAAACGTTGTATATATGAATCTAATACTTGTCTTCTTGCTCCCGGACGTGCCCCTGAAATAGCATCACAAACCTGGATAATTGGCGCTAATAATGACTTCATTTCTACTTCATCATGATGCGCTCCAATTGCATTACACACATCTGGCTTCTCTCCATGCTTTTCAGCCAATTGCATTCCTAATATTGCGTGTGGCAACTCCGTTTCCTCCTCAGGTACTTTACCGATATCATGTAACAACCCTGCTCTTTTAGCCAACTTAGGGTTAATCCCTAATTCAGACGCCATCACTCCACAAAGTTTTGCAACTTCTCTAGAGTGCTGCAATAAGTTTTGACCGTAAGAAGAACGATATTTCATTCTACCAACCATTTTAATTAATTCAGGATGCAATCCGTGAATACCTAAATCGATTACAGCTCTTTTTCCTACTTCAGCAATTTCTGATTCAATTTGCTTTTTAGTCTTTTTAACAACTTCCTCAATTCTTGCTGGGTGAATTCTACCGTCAGTAACTAATTTATGTAATGACAAACGTGCTATTTCTCTCCTAACAGAATCAAAACAAGATAATATAATCGCATCTGGTGTATCATCAACAATAATTTCTACTCCAGTAGCTGCTTCAATAGCTCTAATATTACGTCCTTCTCTACCAATAATTCTTCCTTTAACATCATCAGACTCCAAATTAAAAACTGACACACAGTTTTCAACCGCTTCTTCTGTTCCTATACGCTGTATGGTATTAATGATGATCTTTTTAGCTTCTTGCTGAGCTGTTAATTTAGCTTCTTCAACGCTATTTTGAATAAAAGACAGTGCATCAGTTTTAGCCTCCTCTTTTAATGATTTAACCAATTCGTCCTTTGCATCTTCAGCAGATAAACCAGAAATAACCTCCAATTGATCAATTTGTGTTTTGTGCAAACGCTCAACTTCACTTTTCTTTTTATCAAGAAAATCTAATCTGAAGTCGTAATCTTTCTTTTTACTTTCTACTTCTTGATTATTTTTTTTAACTTTAGATAGTTCGTTAGACACTTGAGATTCTTTATCACGAACTCTTTTCTCTACTTCATTAATTTTTTTATCCTTCGATAAAATCACCTTTTCATGTTCCGACTTTAATTCAATAAAGCGTTCCTTTGCTTGAAGTAGTTTATCCTTCTTAAGAGATTCACCTTCCTTTTTAGCATCTTTTAAAACTAATTTAGCTTCTTTTTCTGCGGTCGCAATAACACTTGAAGCACTATTTTTGGCTAATACTTTGGCTATTACAAAACCTAGTACAATCCCTACAATACCAACTAATACTGGTACAATCATTTCATTCATATCTGTAATTGTTTATATAAAAAAAACCCACACTAATATGAGTTTTGTATAAACTCCATTATAACAGGTTTAAAGCTAACTTGCTGGTCAAGGATCTACTCGAAGGTAGCATGCTTTCAAAACAAAGACTCACTTTTTTTAATTGAAACTTGTTGAGTTTATCAAAAAATAATAATTAGTGCAGGTAGTAATTTTTATGTTAATTAAAAAACTATATATATTTATCAAGAAGTTGTTGCATAGCAACTAGCTTCTCGGT
>Ga0209291_1002009_pt1 | contig 17138 bp, 17 predicted proteins | sample GOMGulsemesocosm_FD_184633 | JGI IMG/M metagenome (GOLD analysis project Ga0209291, IMG submission 184633) | Methane-oxidizing microbial communities from mesocosms in the Gulf of Mexico - GOM9B Gulf of Mexico (SPAdes) (version 2) | ecosystem: Environmental > Aquatic > Marine > Cold seeps...
TAATACTGAGTTTAAAGCTAGTTCACTTAAAAATATTCAAGGAAGGCATTTTGATTTAGATGAATTGCTTATTTTGCTGATTATCGAATTGCAAAAGCAAATTAAAAAATTGAAAGAAGATAAGCTAGATGAACTTCATCAAGTTTATGAAAAAAATTTATTTAGAAAAAATAAACCCTCTACATTTATGAATGCAGAAGGTGAATTGTTTTCTGGTTTTATTAAAAAAATAACTTCATCGGGGAAATTACAAGTGTTACTTGAAGATGAAATTTTACAAGAATACAGCTTGAAAGAAGTAAAATTACTGTATTAAATCTCACCTAGTTTATCTGATAACTGTCCAACAAACTTAGTTATAGGGCCTTTAACCATCATGGCCATCATAGCGTTAAATTCTCCTGTAAATAATAATTGAGTTTCAGTTTTAGAATTATCAATTTCATTGAGGTTTGCTGTTAAGGTAAATGGTAGTTTGTCGCTAGCAGCGCCAAGCACAACTTTATCGTTCGTTTGTTCTTTTAAGCGTAGCTTTATCTCTGGCATTCCTTTTAATCCAAAAAGAAAAATGTCATCACCTAAAACTTCAAACTTTGTGTTTTCAGGCATTAATTGTTCGAAATTTTCCATTTTTGTTAAAAATGTGATTACTTCAGATTTTGATTTATTTACTGTTATTTTATTTCCTTCGATATTCATTTATATAATATTTTAATAAGATTATTTGCATATAGCATTCCATTCAGAAGGATTTTCTCTCCATTCTTGTAATGTTCTTTTTTCTGAGGTAGAAATATAATTTGTATCTGCAGCTTGTTCAATTAAATTTTCATAGTTACTCAATGTATATAATGCTACGTTAGCATCTTCAAAGTTTTTTGAAGCAATATCAAATCCATATGTAAATAAAGCTACCATCCCTTTTACTGTAGCACCATGTGCTTTTAATGCTTCTACGGCTTTAAGGCTACTTCCTCCAGTACTAATTAAATCTTCTATCACAACAACATTTTTACCAGTGTCTAAAAAACCTTCAATTTGATTTTTTCTTCCATGTTTCTTAGCTTCAGGTCTAACGTATATAAATGGAACGCCTAACTCCTCGGCTACTAATGCGCCAATAGCAATTGCACCAGTAGCAACTCCTGCAATTACATCTGGTTTTCCGTACGCTTCTACAACTTGGCTCGCTAGCTGTTGTCTTAAAAAAGTTCTTACTTCAGGAAATGATAAAGTAATTCTGTTATCACAATAGATTGGAGATTTCCATCCAGAAGCCCATGTAAATGGATTGTTCGGTTGAAGTTTGATAGCGTTAATTTGTAATAAAGTTTCCGCTGTTTTTTTAGCTATGTTTTTGTCTAATATCATGCTGCAAAATTACATTATTTTTTCATTTAAAATCGTTTAAAACTCTAAAAATAGATTAACTTTAGCCGGTGTAACTATCTATTTTTATTTCTATAATGTATAAAATTTTCGTTAACGACCGCCCAATCATTCTAACTAATGTAATGATGAAGGAAGATGGTTTTAAAGTTTTTCTTCTAAAAAGTGTTGACATGGGATATGTTATCCGAAAGTTACAACGAAATAGTTATAGTAAGGTATATTTATATCATCCTGATGCTGATAAATTACTTTCTATTTTTAAAGATAGAATGGGGTATATAAAAGCTGGAGGGGGATTGGTGAAAAATGGAAAAGGAGAACTTCTTTTTATAGAGCGAAATGAAAAATGGGATTTACCTAAAGGACGTGCAGAAAAAGGAGAAGATATAGAAACTACTTCCTTGAGAGAGGTAGAGGAGGAAACAGGAGTTCAAAATTTATCAATTAATCGATTTCTTCAGGAAACGTATCATATCTACAAAAATAAAGGGAAGTATAATTTAAAAGTTACGTATTGGTATTTAATGGATACAGACTATTCTGGTGAGTTAAAGCCGCAAATTGAAGAAGGGATAACTCAAGCAGTTTGGAAAACCAAAGAACAAGCAAAAGTAGCTATGAGTAATTCGTATTCTAACGTGATTTTGTTAACAGAAGCATATTTAGCTAATTTATAATGTATTCATTACTCTGAATATAGGATATTGTAAATGACTCGGTTCGTAATGTTCACTATGTTTATGAATCCAGTCAAGTTGTAAATTTCCATCTTTGAAAAAAGTATTGTCACTTTCTTTTTTTCTTTCAAACTCAATTTTTAAAGTAGGGTTTTTATTTAGTATTTCTAATGCTTTATCTTCAAATACATACGGTGAAAAATGTTCTTTTTGCTGAAGTATAGTGTCAAAAAAGTTCCAATTGAAGAAAGAATCAGGGGCTTCAGGCTCTAAAGTTTCAATCAAATATCGCATATTTTTGGAAGTTAATTTAGCAATAAAATCTCCTTTTCTGAATTTTATTTTTTTCATAGAGTTATTTATTTTAGTGCTATAATGTTGATAATGTCCTTCGTATGGTGCTTTTTTGGTTTCGTAAGTATTTATTTTATAGGAGCTGACTTCAATTACGGTGTCATTTTTTATTTGTTGTAATGAAATTTGATTTAATTTAAGTAAATCGATTACTCGGTGCCATTGTTGAGGAATAATGTAGGCAAAAGGAGGTGTAATTGTTTTTTTAGGTTTTACGTAATTATAGTAAGTGATCTCTTTAGTGTAAGGTTTTGTTTTGTCATAAAACAATCTTTTTAGTCCAGTTACTTTACTCTTGATATAGGATCCGTCATATCCTTTGAAATTTAAAGTCGTTGTTTTGGAAGAATCTATGGTCCAGTTTATGGTATATTCTTTGTTATTGAGAAAGTGTTTTTTTTGCTTCGTTTTTAACTTTTTTATTTCGTTTACTTTGTTGTTAGTAATACGAATCATACTTTCCATTAATTCATATGTTTGTTCAACCCTATCTTTATATGGTTTTAACATATGGGTCTCTACCATCATTCCTAAAGTATTAAAAAGACTGGTATACCCGGTTGAGAATCTTGGGTAGTCCATAAATTGTGACCAACCAGTCTCTGGAGTTGTTCCCCATACGTTTACATAAGGAGTAATAATTATTTTTTTTTCGTGTAAAGACTTTTCTAATTCAGGCATTAGTTTTTTGTGAAGATAATTTCCTAAAGGGCCATCTAATTTGTTGTGTTGAGTAAATAAATGGGTTAAGGTATATTGATAATCTGCGCCGTTACTAACATGGTTGTCTATAAATAATTCTGGCTGTATTTTATGGAAAATTTCTGTAAACGTTTTAGCGTTTTTAGTGTCGCATTTTATAAAGTCACGGTTTAAATCGTAATTTCTAGCATTGCCTCTAAATCCGTATTCTTTTGGGCCATTTTGATTTGTTCTGGTACTGGTATTCCTGTTTAAACTTCCTCCAATATTGTAAATAGGAATAGCTGCAATGATTGTGTTTTCTGGAGTTGGAATAGTTTTGTTAGCTAAATCCCTTAAAAGCATCATAGTAGCGTCTATCCCGTCTGATTCACCTGGATGAATGCCATTGTTAATTAATATAGTGTTTTTTTTGGATTGAATAAAGTTTCCACTAGCAGAATACCAGACAATATGTAGTGGTTTACCGCTATCGGTGTCTCCGATAGTTTCAATTTTAATTTCAGAATATGTGTTAGAAAGGGCTTTATAGAAAGAAATGACATCCTGATAAGTAGCTGTTTCTAGACCATTGGTTTTTTCAAAGTTTGTTTCAAAGTCAAAAGTGCTTTTTTTGTTGGAATGGTTGCAAGCTACACAAAATGATATGAGTATTAAAACAGTAATTTTTTTCATTGTTTAAGGCTTAGATATCAGCTCAAACTTACTTAAAAATAAGGAGTTGTTAAGGTATTATTATTGTATAGTTTATAAATAAGCGTATTTTTGCAGGCTCAAAAGATAAAATAACAAGCTAAGTTGTTGATAATTAATATTTTTTACTATGAATGCACTAATACGAAAACACTCAGCAAATGCAAAAAATGATATACTAGCAGGAATGACGGTTTCATTGGCGATGATACCTGAAGTTGTTGCCTTCGCATTTGTAGCGCAAATCAATCCGTTAATGGCATTATCAGGAGCTTTTATGATAGGATTAATTACTGCTGTTTTTGGTGGGCGTCCTGGGTTAATTTCAGGTGCGGCTGGTGCGGTAGCTGTTATTTTTGTTTCTATGATTGCTGAAGGACATACAAAAGGTATGTTGTTTGATCAGCCAGTAGAAAATATGGGATGGTTTTATTTAATGGCCTGTGTTATTCTTATGGGAATTATACAGGTTTTTGCTGGGGTCTTTAAGTTAGGTAAATTTGTACGATTGATACCACACCCAGTAATGATGGGGTTTGTAAATGGATTATCTATTGTAATTTTTTGGGCACAGGTAAAAATGTTTACTCACAAAAAATTACAAGTATCTTCTTCAGGGGTTAACGAGTATATTAATGAGTATATGCACGGATCTGAACTGTATACTATGGTTGGTTTAGTTATTTTAACAATGGTAATTATTTGGTTTTTACCTAAATTGACTAAAAAGTTGCCAGCGGCTTTAACAGCTATATTGGTTACGACACTTATAGTTGTATTTACCGGGTTAGATGTGAGTACAGTAGGTTCATATATTATTGAAGGAGGAGGAACAGGTTTAAAAGGTGAGTTCCCTACGCCAAATATGGAGTTATGGCAAAATTTACCTATTAATTTAGATACGCTAACTTTTATTTTACCATTCGCATTTTTAGCAGCTTCTGTTGGTTTGATTGAAACTTTAATGACAATGAATTTGGTAGATGAGTTAACAGAAACGAGAGGAAAGGGAAATCGTGAATGCGTGGCTCAAGGTGCTGGTAATATTATAAGTGGGTTGTTTGGTGGTACTGGTGGTTGTGGGATGATTGGACAAACAGTAATTAATGTTAATAGCGGAGGTCGCGGACGCTTGTCTGGAATTATGATGGCTCTAACCTTATTGTCATTTGTCCTTTTTGCAGATAAGTTAATCGAACAAGTACCCATTGCTGCTTTAGTAGGTGTAATGTTTATGATGGTAATTGAAACATTTGCTTGGTCGAGTTTTAGAATTTTAAAGAAGATACCTAAATCTGATGCGGCGGTATTAATTATAGTTTCTGCAGTAACTGTAGTTTATGATTTAGCAATAGCTGTTTTTGTAGGTGTAATTATTTCTGCGCTGGTGTTTGCTTGGGAAAATGCGAAAAAAATTAGAGCACGTAAACGTATAAAAGATGATGGAACTAAAGTGTATGAAATATTTGGTCCATTATTCTTTGGAAGTATTCAAGCGTTTAATGAGAAGTTTGATGTTAAAAATGATCCTGAAAAAGTAGAGATTGACTTTTTAGAATCGCGTATATCTGATCATTCAGCTCTAGAAGCGTTGTTTAATTTGATAGAGCGGTATGAAAAAGCAGGTAAGCAAGTTAAGATGAAGCATCTTTCAGAAGATTGTAAAAATTTAATGGTAAAAGCTTCTCCTAAATTAATGGATGCTATAGAAGAAGGGATAGATGATCCCAGATACCATGTTATGGCAAAAGGAGATTTTATATAGTGAAAAAAGAGGTTAAGAGTATATTTATTAATAATTGTTACAGGTTTCCTGTTTTTTATTTTTTTAAATTAGGTTTTATACCAATTAAATTTCAAGGAGCTCATACGTAAATTGAATTATTTTAGATTTAGTTGAGTTTAAAAATATAAGCATAGCCTTAGTTATGGTTATGTTTTTAAGCGATAAATAGATTTAAAAGAAACTTTTAATTGTGTATTTTAATTGGTATAATACCATTTACAATTTGAAATTACTGTAGTAAAGCATCCTTTTTTCGTTTTTAGAGTGCTTTCTATAAAACGAGAGTTTTTAACTTTTTAGTTCAGTGCTCTTTTTTATATAAAAATCAAATGTGTTATTAAAAGGCTTATTGTTTTACCGAACTTATTAATTTGTTTTTCGTGATAGCTTCATTTATGGCGCTAGCTATTATTTTAGCCCCTATAGGCGACCAATGAGTGTCATCAACAAAATAAACATCTTTGATTCCGATGTCAATATGTTTTTTTAGTATTTTTTTTGAGTCTATATAAATGTATTCTTTTCTTAATTTTTTCATATGATTAAAAAACAAAGGCTCTGGTTTGTTTTTAGTTGTGATATAGTCATAATGAATGTCGTATTTGTCGGGACAAGGAAGGACAATTAATGTGATGTTTTTTTCTTTTAATTTCTTAGCAAGAGTGTTGAGCTCATTGTTTAATTGTGTAACTAATTTTAAATTGTTGTTTTTTGTTAAGGCGATAAGATCATTTTCGAGAAAAAGTAACTTATTATCAGTAGAAAATATTTCCTTATTAATACTTTTCTGGTGTATTGGTGAAAATATTGCATTGTCAAAAAAATGGTATAAAAAACTATATATCGGAAATTTTAAATAGTCTGAATAGTTTTCGGTGTGGAGAGTATTATTATTATTATTATTAGTTTTTTTAAATGATTCAAGTTGTTTAATTGTTATTGTGGAGTTGTGGTTTAATTTTTCACTTCGAGTAGTAATACTTCTTTCTACGGATTGTAGAATAAGGTATTTAATATGTAGTTTATTAAATGTATCACCATTAGCTAATTTATAAGCGAAGTCAATAGGATTGTATGAAGGGGTGTTATATGCTCTCGTGTCAAAGTTGACGACACTGAGTGAATCATTTGTTAGGTAGTTTTGATAGCTATGACTTCTTTGTTGAGAGAAGGAGTCACCAATGGTAAGGATGTTAAATTTATTTGTATTGTAAGAGTTTATAGTTGAGAGTTCAATGTAGTTTTGAGGTTGATTGAAGTCTTTTTTAAATTGATCTCTGTAATTCTTATCTATAGAAATTTTACCTAACCTATTTAGGTCTCCATCAGTTTTGGTAAAGCAAAGTTTTGTGATTCCGATTAAAATAATAAGCGGACTAATAAAAACGAGTATGGTATAAAGAAAGCGATTCATTATTAAAATTGAAAATAAATAAATTCTTGTTGATTAGCACCATATAATATTATAATTATGACAATACAATAGTATAAAGTCCATCGGTGTATTCTATTCTTATTTTTGCCGATTTTTGCAATGGCGTATTCATTGTTTCTTCCAAGCCATTCAAAAGTCATAAAAATGATAATTAGTATAAGTGTAGTAAGTGAATCTCTCCTTCCAGGAAAATTAGGGATGCTAAATAAGGAGGGGGAGAGTATTTCAGAAAAATAAGCTAATGCGTGTTTTATGTTTTCTGCTCTAAAAAAAATCCAGGCCAAAATGGTAAGTGTAAAAGTGGATCCTATTTGGATGAGTTCTTTAACTGTAGGGAGTGTTTTTCCTTCGGCTATTGTGTCTAAATGTTTTCTGTTTCTTTTTGTTAAAAGGAGCGGAATAAAATAGCAAGCATTTATAAAGCCCCAAGCAAGAAAAGTCCAGTTAGCTCCATGCCAAAATCCACTTACAAGAAAAACAATCATAATATTTCTGATGGTAGTCCATTGATTGTTTTTACTTCCCCCTAATGGAATGTATAAATAATCTTTAAACCATGTAGATAGTGATATGTGCCATCTTCTCCAAAATTCTCCAATGTTTCTAGAGAAATATGGGAAGGCGAAATTTTTCTTAAGATTAATTCCGAATAGTCTAGATGTTCCTATGGCAATATCTGAGTATCCAGAAAAGTCACCATATATTTGAAAAGTAAAGAACAGTGCTCCTAGAAATAAAGTGCTGCCGGAATATTCGTCTGAATTATTGAAAATAATATTGGCGTGCTTAGCACAGTTGTCTGCAATGACTATCTTTTTGAATAAGCCCCATAATATTTGACGTAGCCCATTAATGGCTACAGAGTAATTGAAGATTCTTTTCTTTTGAAATTGTGGTAATAAATTTAAAGCTCTTTCAATAGGCCCAGCTACTAATTGGGGAAAGAAATTCACAAAAGCAAAAAAGGAAACAATGTCTTTTGTTGGTTCAATTTTATTGCGGTAAATATCAATAGTGTAGCTCAGTGTTTGAAAGGTGTAAAAACTTATACCTACCGGCAAGATGATATTTAATCTTGATGTTTCGAGTGATTGTCCGAATAAGGTAAAAGCATCGGAAAAACTTTCTAAAAAGAAATTGTAGTATTTGAAAAAACCAAGCAAGCCTAGGTTGATAAAAAGACTTGTACATAAGAGTAGTTTTCTGTTTTTTTGATCTGTAGTTTTTGAAAGTTTTAGCCCAATATTATAATCTATAGCTGAACTAAAAATAATTAAGATTAAAAAACGCCAATCCCACCATCCGTAAAAAATATAGCTGGAAAGTAAAATTATGATGTTTTGTTCTTCTACTTTTTTTGGAGCAATAAACCAATATGCTATAAAAACAAGAGGTAAAAATAATGCAAATTCTATAGAGTTAAATAGCATTTAGTGTGTTTTGAGTTTTAATTGTGTTATTTAACTCGTACACTATCTGGGACTAGTATGGTGAAATCACCACCGTTACGAAGTACATCTCTTACAATGCTTGAGCTGATGTATGAAGTTTCGGCACTAGTTAGTAGAAATAATGTGTCTATTCCTGATAATTTTCTGTTGGTTTGTGCTATTGCTTTTTCAAATTCAAAATCAGCAGGGTTTCGAAGGCCACGAAGCATATAGTCAGCGTTTACCTCTTTGCAGTAATCTATAGTTAGTCCTTTGTATGTAGTTACGGTAATTTTTGATTCGTTTTTGAAAGTTTCTTTTATAAATTGAACACGTTCATTAATGGTAAACATGTAATTTTTTGCTTCGTTTATTCCAATGGCAATAATGATTTCATCAAACAAAGGTAATGCTCTTGAAATGATATCTTGATGTCCTAAAGTTATTGGGTCAAAAGACCCAGGGAAAACTGCTTTTCTCATAACAATTATAATGTTGATAATATTCTGTTAACATCGTTAAAGGTATAACTATTTTGTCTTTTTACTTGTTTAGATACTTGTAAAGATTCATTTGAAAGTTCTTCTAGTAATTCTTTAGCCGTATTTACGTCGTTTAAGTCAATTAGATATTTGGCATAGTTTAATCTTTTTTCGTAATTTGAAAAAGGTTTGTTTATGTAATCAAATGCTTTTTTGGCATCATTGGGCTGTTTGTTTTTTGCCAATGATAAGCCGTAAAAATAGTAGCTGTCAGATTTTTTAAAGGTGTTATTGTTTTTTACAACCTCTCCCTTATTTATTGCTTGCTTGTAGTTTTGAGTTTTAAAGTATGCTATTACAAGTTTTTGGTGAATGTATTCATCTTCTGAAAATAACCCCTCTAGGCAATTTTCATAATAGTTAATGGCTTTTAGGAAATTATTATTTTCAAAATGAGCATCAGCTAACTGTACGTTGTTTTCGTGTGTATCTGCGAACTTTAACTTTTGCTCTAAATCAGTAATTTTTTTTGTAGGGTTAATGATTTTAGTAATTGAGATTTGGGCTTTTTCAATATCTCTTTTTTGAAAAACTTGTGTCGTTAAATATATAATTCCTCCAAAAATTGGAATAAAAAAGATAATAAAATACCAATAAATTTTTTTATCGTTCTTATAAACATGGTAAAAGCAAAATACCTGTAGCAAGAATGGAATTGATAAATAAGTCATTTATGTAGTGGTTTTATTCATTGCTTCTTCAATGGTATTCATAAATAATTCTTTTAATGTAATACCTGCTTCTTTTGCTTGCTTTGGAATAATACTTTCTTCTGATAATCCAGGGTTGGTATTTATTTCTATAAAATGAGGTATTCCGTTGTGAAAAATAAAGTCAGAACGGGATAAACCACTCATGTCTAATAATTCATAAATTTCTTTAGCAACTTTACTTACGGTTGCTATTTGTTTACTTGAAATTCTTGCAGGGGTAATTTCTTGTGATAAGCCTTCGTACTTTGCTTTATAATCGAAAAAATCAGTTTCTGATACAATTTCTGTAACAGGTAGTACTTTAGTTTTTCCTTTGTAAGTAATGACACCTACAGAAACTTCAATGCCATCAAGGAATGATTCAATTAATACTTGAGAATCTTCCTTAAGAGCGATAGCAATGGCGTTTGGTATTTCGTCTTTTTTGTATACTTTGGTTATTCCAAAACTTGAGCCAGCTCTATTAGCTTTAATAAAACACGGTAAACCAACTCTTTTAACAATATAATTTACATCAATTTCATCACCTTTATTGAAATAAACAGATGTTGCCATAGCAATTCCATAGGGACGTAATACGGATAATAAATCCCGCTTGTTAAAAGTCAATGCGGATTGGTACATTTCACAACTTGTTTGTGGTATTTCTAATAAAGCAAAGTATGCTTGTATGTGACCATCTTCACCAGGTGTTCCGTGTATGGTATTGAATACGCAGTCAAAATTGATTTTAATATTATCTACTGTTACTGAAAAATCACCTTTGTTAATTGGATGTTCATTTTCAAACTCATCAATATATACCCATTTTTTTTTAAGTAGATGAATCTTGTAAGCGTTGTAATTATTTTTTATATTATTGTAAACTACACTTCCTGAGTTTAAAGAAATTTGATACTCGCTAGAATATCCGCCCATAAGTATTGCAATGTTTTTCATGAGGTGCAAATAGTTGAATTAAAAATGTCATTATAAGGTATAATGTATGTTAACAAAAATACTATTATTATATTTGTGATCTAAATAAATAAGATGGGTCTTTTAAAATTTATTTTCAGTAAAACATTTTTGAAACAATTAGGGATGGCATTTGTTGTATTTCTCGTGATTTTATATGCTTTTTCCAAATGGATGGCGAGTACTACTAATCATGATGAGTTTACTGAAGTGCCTAATTTAGAAGGGAAGAAATTAGAGATTACTAAAAGCCTTTTAGATGAAAGAGAATTAACTTTAGGAGATATAGAGTATAAGGATTATGATCCAAAATTCCCAAAGGAAGCTATTGTTGAGCAAAGTCCTGTTGCTGGAGCAAAGGTAAAACAAGGAAGAAAGATTTATATAACAGTAAATAAATCAGAGTACAGGTTAGTGCGTATTCCAAACTTAAAAGATAAAACTAATCGTCAAGCAACAAGTACATTAAAAGCTATTGGGTTTAAGATAGGAAAGATTACTTATAAACCGCACTTTGCAAAAGATGCGGTGATAGACTTAAAGCATAAAGGGAAAAAGATTAATAAAGGCGATAAATTACCTTATACCTCAGTAATTGATTTAGTATTGGGTGATGGGAAACTAAATTACGGTGATAAGCCTAAGGTTGAATCTGATAATAATGTTGATGTAGTAAAATAGATATGATAGAGAATCAAGAAGAAGTAGGGCCAAATAAGGAATTGTATGAGCATCATTCGTTTACTGCTACAGCAGGACAAGAACCATTACGTGTAGATAAATTTTTAATGAATTTTATTGAAAATGCTACTCGTAATAAAATTCAACAAGCGGCGAAAGACGGTAATATATATGTTAACGATAAGGCGGTAAAGTCTAATTATAAAGTAAAAGGGCATGATGTTGTAAGGGTAATGTTTGAGCATCCTCCTCATGAAAACTTATTAGTTGGAGAGGACATTCCTTTAGATATTGTATATGAAGATGATGATTTATTGGTAGTAAATAAGCCAGCTGGTATGGTAGTGCATCCTGGTCATGGAAATTATTCAGGAACATTGATTAATGCGTTGATTCATCACATTGATAATTTGCCGACAAATTCTGATGACCGACCTGGTTTGGTCCATAGAATAGATAAGGATACTAGTGGTTTATTGGTGGTGGCTAAAACAGAGCAAGCGATGACTCATTTGGCAAAACAATTTTCTGATAAAACATCTGAACGTAAATATCATGCGTTAGTATGGGGGCACGTTGAAGATGAAGAAGGTACTATTGATGGAAATATTGGTAGGCATCATAAAAACAGGCTGCAAAACACAGTTTACTTTGGAGACGAAGCAGAGTATGGTAAACCAGCAGTTACGCATTACAAGGTTATAGAGCGTTTTGGTTATGTGACTTTGGTAGAGTGTCAGTTGGAAACTGGACGTACACATCAAATTCGTGTACACATGAAACATATTGGGCATACTTTATTTAATGATTCCCGTTATGGAGGTGAGAAAATTTTAAAAGGAACGACTTTTACAAAATATAAGCAGTTTGTAGATAACTGTTTTAAAATATTGCCACGTCAAGCACTACATGCTAAAACGCTAGGGTTTATTCATCCTGCAACTGGAGAAAAAATGAGTTTTACTTCAGAAACTCCAGATGATATGTTACAGTGTTTTGATAAGTGGAGGGCTTATGCTAAACATAGAAAGTTATAAGAAATAACTATATTATAATAAAAAAAAGATACTGTGAAAGGTATCTTTTTTTGTTTGAGTTTTAATAACTTTGATTCAATAATTTAGTGTAATAATGAAAATAGTAATATCTCCAGCAAAGTCGCTAGATTTTGAATCTAAGCTTCCTGTAAAAAAATACTCTGAAGCTTCATTTTTAAAAGAAGCTAAAAAAATAAATGAGTTGTTGAAAAATAAATCGCCTAAAGAGTTGTCTAAGCTGATGAAAATTTCTGATAAATTATCAGAATTGAATTGGCAGCGTAACCAGGATTGGAAATTACCGTTTTCGGCTGAAAATGCTCGCCCAGCAGTATATGCCTTTAATGGAGATGTGTATACGGGGATGGCTGCATATACATTGTCAAAAGATAAAATAGATCAATTGCAAAAATCATTGCGGATTTTGTCTGGATTATACGGCGTATTAAAACCATTAGATTTAATACAGGCGTATCGATTGGAGATGGGAACAAAGTTTTCTGTGGGAGAAGCTAAAAATTTACATAGCTATTGGAGGCCTTTGGTGACTGAAAAACTAAACTCAGAACTAGAGGAAGGGGAGTTATTTGTGAATTTAGCAAGTAATGAATATTTCTCGGCAGTGGATGTTAAAACATTAAAATCATCTGTGATTACACCAATATTTAAAGATTGGAAAAATGATAAGTTGAAAGTAGTTTCTTTCTTTGCTAAGAAAGCACGCGGGTTAATGGTGCGTTATATAATAGATACAAATGCGAAAACAGTTGAAGATTTAAAAGGATTTAATTATGAAGGCTATTCTTTCTCTGAAGAGTATTCTAACTTAGATAAAAATGAATTGGTTTTTGTAAGATAAAAGTAAAATTGAAAAGTTATCTGTTAAGTATCGAGCTGATCTTGTCGAAGTGCTTTGTGATAATCATCACTTCGAGTAAATTTTTCGAGTGAAATGAGTGAAATTTGTATTGAGAAGTAACTACAGCTCTTCAAAGTTAGTATTGTCATTTCAAGGATAGGAGAAATTTTACAGGGGTATAGATTTTTTTTACTTTAAAACAAAAAAGATGAATATGAAAAACCTAGTAGTGTTAACGGGAGCGGGCATGAGTGCTGAAAGTGGCATTGCTACTTTTAGAGATGCTGATGGTTTGTGGGAAGGTCATGATGTAATGGAGGTTGCCTCGCCAGAAGGTTTTTATAATAATCCGGAATTGGTGCTTGATTTTTATAATCAACGAAGGGCTCAGTTAAAGTTTGTGAAACCAAATCAAGGGCATTTTAGTTTGCAAAAATTAGAAGAAAATTATAATATATGCATAGTTACTCAAAATGTAGATGATTTACATGAGCGAGCAGGAAGTGAGTCAGTATTGCATTTACATGGGGAATTGCGAAAAGTTCGCAGTACTAAAAATGAGCAATTAGTATATAATTGGGAGGAGAATTTAATCTTGGGAGATTTATGTGAAGAAAAATCTCAACTCCGCCCACATATTGTTTGGTTTGGAGAAGCGGTTCCTATGATTGATCAAGCAGTAGGGCTAGTAGAAAAAGCTGATATTCTTGTGGTAATAGGGACATCAATGCAGGTGTATCCCGCTGCAGGATTGCTGAGTCATGTGCGGTACGGTACTCCAATTTATTTCATTGACCCAGATCCGTCAATAAAAGAATCCGATTTTAATAATCTCACAATAATACAAGAGGGGGCTTCTAAAGGAATGGAAGAATTGTTAACTGTTCTTTTGTAAAGAGTACATCCATTTATAAATATAGTAGGCAGCGACTGCTGCAAAAAGATGTTTTATGGAGTGTCCGCTAATGGATTCTTTTAAAAAATAATAGATGAATTCATCAAAGTGTTCGCATAGTTTTGCTAGGATGTAAAGTCCTAATACTGGAAAAATGTAATAGGAATTATTATTCTTGTTTTTGTAGAGAAGAATAATTACCGGGATTAATAGCATTGGTAAAAACTGAACTAATGCATACAGTCTTAAGTCTCCAGTATCTATACTTTCGGTATAGCTCCAATATAATATACTTATGATTCCTGTGCTTAGAAATAAAGAAAAGTAAGTTTTGTAGTTTTTAGAGGTAATGTAGTTTGAAATGATAAAGGTGAAAAATGTCATAAAAACGATCACCATGGGTAATCGGTCAAAAATTAAAGTAATGTTGTTGGGGTTCCAATGGTAGTAGCCTGAGCCAAGTCCTGTTAAAATTATACCTATAGTTAAAAAATAAATTAAGCAATTTTTGTTGTTTGTAGATAGAACTTTGAGAAACCCATAAAGTCCTAATGTGATAAATCCGATATTGCTAATAACATTGTAGAAATTAGGAATACTAAATAGTGAGTATGAATCAGTAAAATTATGGTATTTTATATCTTGAGCAATTGGTTGCATTGAAAAAACTATGATAATTCCAATAATAGCAATAGCAAAAAGAAGTATTAGTTTGTATTGGTCTTTCATTTGTATTATAGCGGTAAATTGGTTGTTTTATATTTGATTTTTAGGAAGGTAATCCAGTCAGTTAATGTTTTAATTTCTAAATCAGATAACTTTGCTTCGCTATGGGTTAGTATATAGGATTCTAGTGGCATTTCTTGCTCATTAATCATTTCAATACATTCTTCTAGTTTATGTACTTTTCTTTTAGTGCTATATTGGTTCCATAATGAGAAGTTTAGTTCTTCTTTCCCATGTTTAATATGTCTGTTTACCCAAAAGTTAACTGGGGTAATTCTATCGTGCCAAGGGTATCTAGTGTTGTTGGAGTGACAATCATAGCATGATTCTTTTAGTATGTCAGCCAAGTGTTGAGTTGGTTTTTCTGTTAAAATGAAATCACTTTCAGGTGTGTCAGTGTATTCATTTTTTTGAGGATTGAAAAATTGTGCAAAGGTGAATAATATAAGGAGTGCAGTAATTACTTTTTTAAACATGATGTGTGTAATTCAAATAAAGAATGGTTAAAGGTACTTTTTTATTGTAGAATTCAATTAACATGTAATCATTTTAAAAAAGAGTATCATTATTTTATAGTGTTCCGTATCTTTGCGCCTTATTAAAAAACACACGACAAAATGACACTTACAGCTTTAAATGCAGTTTCTCCAATTGATGGTAGGTACAGAAATAAAACGGCTAATTTGGCTCCTTATTTTTCTGAAGAAGCATTGATAAAATATAGAGTATTAGTAGAGGTTGAATACTTTATAGCATTATGTGAAATTCCTTTACCTCAATTAAAAGATTTTGATAATTCATTATTTGATAGCTTACGTGATATTTATAAAAACTTTACAGCAGAAAATGCTCAAGCAATAAAAGATATTGAAAAAGTAACAAATCATGATGTGAAAGCTGTTGAGTATTTTATCAAAGAGCAGTTTGATGCGCTGAATATCTCGGAATACAAGGAGTTTATTCATTTTGGATTAACTTCTCAGGATATTAATAATACAGCTATTCCATTATCTTTAAAAGAAGCTATTGGTGATGTGTATATTCCTGAGTATACAGCATTGTTAAACAGATTGTCTGAATTGGCTTCTGATTGGGCACATATCCCAATGTTAGCAAGAACTCATGGTCAACCGGCTTCTCCTACACGTTTAGGAAAAGAGATTGAAGTTTTTGTAGTTCGTTTAAAAGAGCAGTTTAATTTACTAAATGATATTCCAAGTGCTGCTAAATTTGGTGGTGCAACAGGGAATTATAATGCACATAAAGTAGCATATCCAAATATTGACTGGAAAGCTTTCGGATCTAAGTTTGTAAATAGTTTAGGTTTGTATCATTCATATCCAACAACTCAAATTGAGCACTATGATCATATGGCGGCTTTGTTTGATAATTTAAAAAGAATAAATACTATTGTTATTGATTTAGATAGAGATATCTGGCAGTATGTAGCAATGGAGTACTTCAAGCAAAAAATTAAAGCAGGAGAAGTTGGTTCTTCAGCAATGCCGCATAAAGTAAACCCTATTGATTTTGAAAACTCAGAAGGGAACTTAGGAATTGCAAATGCAATTTTTGAACATTTATCGGCTAAATTGCCGGTATCAAGATTGCAACGCGATTTAACGGATAGTACAGTATTGCGTAATGTAGGAGTTCCCTTTGGGCATACCTTAATAGGTTTTCAGTCTACATTAAAGGGATTGAATAAATTATTGTTAAATGAGTCTAAGTTTGCAGAAGATTTAGAAAATAATTGGGCAGTAGTAGCAGAGGCGATTCAAAACATATTAAGAAGAGAAGGGTATCCTAATCCATATGAAGCGCTAAAAGGTTTGACAAGGACTAATACGAAAATTAATGAAGATTCTATTGCGGATTTTATTGATACACTAGAAGTTTCAGGTGAAATAAAAAATGAATTAAAACAAATTACACCTAGTAATTATACAGGTGTATAGTAAAGTGTGAAACTAGTGATTTATATTGAAGCCGTTTCGTAAAGGAGCGGCTTTTTTTTATGTAATTATTAATTGAATTGTGATTATATATAAAGTAATTGTTTTTTAGTTTTACTTGTTATAAAAAATAAAAAGAATGTCGCTACTATTGTTAATGCAAAACAAGATTACTAGTAAAGTAAAAGAAAGTTTTATTTCGATAATAGTAAGGAATCGCATAAGTAGCGCTTTAATGTTGTTGTTTATGTGGTGTAGTTTTTCATAATTTAAGATGCGCATGATGATAAAGCAGTATCGGTTT
>Ga0209291_1002010_pt1 | contig 17138 bp, 14 predicted proteins | sample GOMGulsemesocosm_FD_184633 | JGI IMG/M metagenome (GOLD analysis project Ga0209291, IMG submission 184633) | Methane-oxidizing microbial communities from mesocosms in the Gulf of Mexico - GOM9B Gulf of Mexico (SPAdes) (version 2) | ecosystem: Environmental > Aquatic > Marine > Cold seeps...
TTAAGTTATCAATAATTGCTGAAAGTATAAATGCTAAGAAAGCAAATATCCATAATAGTCTTTTCTTATTCTTAGTTTTAATGTAACTTTTAAAAGTTGAGAACCCATCAAAATAATCAATAATTTCAACAATAGTCATTGCCCCAAGTAAGAAAAATAGGATTTCAGCTGTTTTACCTAAATGATGAAGAAGTGTTTCTTCCATTAAGTGAAGTTTTGCTTCGTGATCTAAAGCACCAAATGACTCAAGAATTTTATGCTGCCCAGAATCAAACCAATATTGAAAGTCATCAATACCAAAAGCTACAGCTGCCCAACATATAGCCATCATAACAACAGCAGGTATAAGTTTGTCTATTTTTAAATTATGCTCTAGAGTAATTGCTAAATACCCTAATACGAATATTACTACTATAAATATTTCCATTTTTTATTAAATTACTTTTTTTAAATTATTTACACCAATTGCTTTAATGCAATTTCGAATGCCGTTTTACAAATTTCTGTTTTACTACTATTGTTACCATGCGTTTTAGTTAACGCATTTTTTATAATATTTGAAGTGTCGTCAAATATTGCTTTATCTAACATTGGATGCTCAACTCTTGCTTCCATTAAATAAGCAAAAACCCTAGCAATACCACAGTTAGAAATAAAATCAGGCAACAAACTTAAGTGCTGATCCGTATATTCCATAATAGGTCCAAAGAAAATTTCTTTATCTGCAAAAGGCACATTTGCTCCAGGGGATATTACTTCTAACCCTGTGTCAATCATTTGCTGTACTTGATTTTGAGACACTAATCTTGATGCTGCAGCAGGAACAAATATCTCTGCTGGTAAACTCCATATTTTTTCATTGATTTCAGAAAAAGAGATCATTTGATCAGACATCAATTTATTTCCATCTTTATTTAAAAACAAAGCCCTCATTTCAGACATAGAGTAACCTTCCTCATTTATCAAACCACCCTCTTTATCGATAATACCTACTACTTTAGCTCCTAACTGAGTTAAATAATAAGCAGCTGCTGAACCAACATTACCAAACCCTTGCACTATTGCTCTTTTACCAACAATTGAACCACCGTAAATATTATAATAATGTTTCACAGCCTCGGCTACTCCATACCCAGTTAACATATCAGCAACTGTATATTTTCTATTTAAATCTGGAGAGAATGTTTCGTCTTCTATAACCTTAATCACCCCTTGACGTAGCTGACCAATTCTATTTATTTTTTCAGCTTCAGTAGGCTTAAAGTGACCATTAAAGATTCCTTCTTGAGGATGCCAAACACCACAATTTTCTGTAATTGGGATTACATCCTTATCAGCATCAACATTTAAATCTCCTCCTGTACCGTAGTAATGTTTTAATAACGGTGTTACTGCTTTGTACCAACGTTCTAACACCCCTCTTTTTCTTGGGTCATTAGGATCAAAGTTAATCCCTGATTTCGCACCACCGATAGCTGGTCCTGAAACTGTAAATTTCACTTCCATCGTTTTTGCCAGAGACAAAACTTCATTTTTATTTAACCCTTTACGCATACGTGTACCTCCACCGGCTGCACCTCCGCGTAATGAATTAATTACTGTCCATCCTTCAGCGTCAGTAACTTGATCCTTCCAGTGAAATACTATTTCTGGTTGCTTTTCTTCGTATTTTTTTAATAATTCTTTCATCTTATCTGCCTTAACTCTTAATGTAAAATTGAATTGTCAAATCTCTTTATTTGACTAGTTCTGAAGTCTAAATTTTATATCTATCCCCTAAGGGAGTTAAAGCTGTTCCATTTACGAAGTTTTAAAAATAAACGCCAAATATAATAAACTAAAACGACTTCTTAAACAAGAAATATATTTCCTGAAGAATGATTTTTTTCTGCACCCGTTACTGAAGCCAAAACATTAACTTCACCTCTAAGTTTCAATACCCCAAGAAAGCCAAATATTAATGCCTCTTTATACTCTACCAACTCTGGATCAGGAATAACTATTTGAGAATTAGAATACCACATAATTCTTTCCATTAAAAATAAATTATAAACCCCACCTCCTGTAAACAAAACTGACGATTTATCTTTTATTAGCACACCTCCAATTTGAATTGCAGCATGCTCAACAAAGGTTCGCAACACATCTTTTACTGATAATTGATAAGCATCAATCAATGGGAAAATCTTAGACTTTACCCATTCCAATCCCAAAGATTTAGGAGCTGGTTCCTTGTAAAATTTTAAACTGTTTAATTTTTCTAAAAGCGATTGATTAAGTTCTCCTAAAGAAGCCATTAACCCTTTATCATCATACGAAACTCCTGTTTTTTGTATATAATGATTTAGTACAATGTTTACCGGACAAATATCATACGCTACTCGCTCATTAGTTAACTCCGTAGAAATATTAGAAAAACCACCCAAATTTACACAATAGGTATAATCAGAAAACAACAATTGATCTCCAATTGGCACTAAAGGCGCTCCTTGTCCTCCTAATTGTACATCTTGAACCCTAAAATCACACACAACATTTTGATTTATAAGCTGAGCTAACGCTGCCAAATTCCCCATTTGTAACGTAAGTTTATTTTCTGGCTGATGCAAAATTGTATGTCCGTGGGAACATACTGTATCAATATTTTTTAACTGATATTTTTCAATAAAAGAAGTTATTATCTCAGCTAACAATTGAGTGTATGATATATTTAAACCTTCAAGTTGACTTGTAGAGTACCCAACTCCATCCCTAAGTTTAGTTTCCCATTTAGTATCATATGAAATTGTCTCAGCACAAATAATTTTATAAGCCCAGTTCTCTTCTTTTTTAAAATGAATATATGCCAAATCTATCCCATCCAAGGATGTACCTGACATTAATCCTAACACAAAGTATTCTTGTTTTTTCATAGCTTCACACTAAATATTGTATAATCATACGAATATACAAGAATATGAATTGAGATACATCTGACAAATTCATTAAAATTAGAATTTAATAATTCGCAATAAAACTGTATATTTGGACTTTCTTTTTAAAAAATTCACAACAAAAACACATATAATGGACTTTAATCTTACAGAAGAGCATATAATGATTCGTGATGCCGCAAGAGATTTTGCTCAAACGGAATTATTACCAGGAGTTATCGAAAGAGATAACAAACAAGAGTTTCCACAGGAATTAGTACGTAAAATGGGAGATTTAGGTTTCTTGGGAATTATGGTAGATCCTAAATACGGAGGAAGTGGAATGGACGCTATTTCTTATGTATTAATTATGGAAGAATTATCAAAAATTGATGCTTCTGCCTCTGTAATGGTCTCTGTAAATAACTCATTAGTATGTTATGGATTGGAAGCTTATGCTACTGAAGCGCAAAAGCAAAAATATTTAACAAAATTAGCTACAGGTGAAAACTTAGGTGCATTTTGTTTATCAGAGCCAGAAGCAGGATCTGATGCTACATCACAAAGCACAACAGCTATTGATAAAGGAGATCACTACCTTTTAAACGGAACAAAAAACTGGATTACAAGTGGTGGTCGTGCAGATGTGTATTTAGTTATCGCACAAACAGATCGTGAAAAAGGACATAAAGGTATTAATGCTTTTATTCTAGAAAAAGGAATGGATGGTTTTCATGTTGGTCCAAAAGAAGACAAACTAGGAATTAGAGGTTCTGATACGCATACTTTACAATTTAACGATGTAAAAGTACCTAAGGAAAATAGAATTGGTGAGGATGGATTTGGATTCAAATTTGCCATGAAAACATTATCCGGTGGACGAATCGGTATTGCTGCTCAAGCATTAGGAATTGCTTCTGGAGCATATGAATTAGCTTTGAAATATTCTAAAGAGCGTAAAGCTTTTGGAACTGAAATTTGTAACCATCAAGCAATTGCTTTTAAATTAGCTGATATGTATACCGAAATTGAAGCGGCACGTATGCTAGTAATGAAAGCTGCCTGGGACAAGGACCAAGGGAACAACTACGATATGAGTAGTGCAATGGCGAAGTTATACGCTTCACAAGTTGCCATGACTCATACTGTTGAAGCTGTACAAATACATGGTGGAAACGGATTTGTAAAAGAATACCATGTTGAGCGTTTAATGCGTGATGCAAAAATCACTCAGATATATGAAGGAACTTCTGAAATTCAGAAAATTGTAATTTCAAGAGGAATAATAAAAGGGTAAATAGCTTACAATAAAAACATATTAAGGATCGATATTTATTATTTAAATATCGATCCTTTTTTTTACTATAAGTTATAAAACGATATCTTTATCATAACTAACTTAAACCTACAATGAAACTAACTCTTCTTTTTTCACTCTTATTGAGTACATCTTTATTTTCTCAAGAGAAAAAATATGAATTTGACGAAGTACACACATATCAAATGTTTATTAATGACTCGTTAGTTAAGCCTATTCATTATTTAATAAACAGCAAAAACAAAAATTATCATGCTTCAGCTTATCAAGCGAAAGACAGTGTTTTTAAATATTGTATTAATTTTGTTGTACACGGAAAACTTCATTCATATTCCACAGTAAAAAGAGCATTGTTTTATAAAGCAGAAACATTTAATATTGGTGATTTATTTCATAAAACAGCTACATGTGAAAGAAATAAAACCCATTGTATTAGAAAAGTTAATGACACTATTATAAATAACAAAGTTTATAATCACTACACTATCAGACATAAAAAACTAAAACGAGAAAAACGCAAAAAATTATCTGCTGCGCATTTTATTACAGAAAAAAGTAACACCGTAAATGATTCCTTTTGGTATTGTGATTTCCAAAAAGAAACTATTCCTAAGGGTCGGATATATATTGCGTATTTTGAAAACAAACACAAAAAGGGCTCGAAAACTAAGAAATATATTTTCCAAAACTTCACAAAACAAAAAAGAAATATTTTACGCGACAAACAAATCAGAACTAGAAGCTCTATTCTCCACCCTGGAGTCATAAATTAGTTTTACTGAAATACCAAACTCCCAGTATACAACACCTCAACATCAACTATTGGAGGTTGATTTACAGAAATTAAATCACCAGTACTAACTAATAGTCCATTCAATACATTTTGTGGATTAACAATAATATTATTAGTCCCTCTATGAAACACACTTACTTCATTAGCTACTAAACTAGCGCCGTTAAACACTCCATCACCAGCTGCAAAATTTACATTTAAGTTTTCGGTTATACCACTAAGATTAAAAGACGTTAAATTATTACCAACTACTTTTACATCTTGCGAATTCAGTGTTAAATTAATAGTTCCTACTGCTATCACTGAAGGGTCATGATAATCCTCTGATAAAATATCGATGGCCGTATAATTTAATACTCCCTCTGAACTTATTTGAAACTGTGTAGAACTGATAATTTCTGTAATACTTGGTGACGTTACATATACTTTTGTTACATTATAATCACGTACATAATTACAGGTATTATTTTCTGTTAAAATTAATTGATCACCGCTAACAGTTGCCGATACATCATTTAATAAATTCGCTCCAGTTTCAACCACAACTTTTTGTTCAGCACCTTCTTTTAAAATCAACTCAATATCTCTATTTACTTTAATTCTAGTAAAATCAGGAACAGTAACTTCTTGGCTAACAATATTTCCCGTTTTCTGAAAACAATCATTAGCATTATCCTTGTCACATGAAAGTAATAAAACTCCTATAAAAATCAGTACTATATTTTTCATCTTATCCCTTTATAATCTAATTCCTATTCCAAACTCCAATGCTTCAGCAGCAGCACCATGTGCTTTTAGTGTTACCGAACCAAATATTTTATCACCAAAATATCGCTTAACGCCTATTCGCTCATAAATTCGAGTTTCAAATTCATAAGGATAGTATACATAATACCCAAATTGGGTAATTAACGACATTTTATTTATAAATAATTCGTGTCCAACAAACACACCTACTCTTTTATAATCTGTTTCCGGATCAATTTCCTTTTCTGGATACGCTATTGAATTAAACTTTATTTCTTCTTTTAAAAAATTAGAGAAAAAAGCATCAACCCCTACTTGTATCGCACTAACATTTCCAACTCGTTTATCTGCATAAAAAGATGCAACATAAAACGGGTACTGTTTTGTTCCAATAACATCTCCTTGATTAATCCCACCTCTGATAGCAATATTATAACGAATCGGCTCTCTTACTCGCAAAGAATCTTGCTCACTTTTAATATATTCTTGCTCAGTTTTATCTCCTAAATTATAAGTAACTCCAACGTTTGTTGAAATTGTATTTATACTCGTGTTTGGAGCTTTAATATTGGCATTAGAATAATGAGTTAATGTTAATCCTGCTTGAATTCCGAAACGCGACTTAAATAATCGTTCTTTTTTATAATTTAACATCATATAAGTACTACTCAATAATCGAGTACCAAAAGCTATGTTTCGATTATTAAAATTCCTGTCATAAGGATTCGTTGCATAAGCAACACCTTGCCCCATCCTAAACATCACATTTCGTTTTAAAAAGTAAAAATTATAATGTGCATATAACGAATAATTCTCTCCTAAATATTTATTTTTAAAATCCTGATATAAAAATGACGCCCCAACATCAGGGTAATTAAATCGCTCTTCCCATTTTTGATTACCAAAAGTTTTTCTATTCCAACTTAGCAATACCCCCTCTGGGTGTCCTGTAATTAAATGTAAAATATTTGAGTTATGATTCGCGATAACTCCATACATGTAATTAACATCAATGGTAGAAACCTGAACCTCTTTTTCTTCTTGGGAAAAAGAAAGTAAACTAAAACATAATAATAAAAGCGTAACTATATTTATTTTCATCCCACCTATGGGTTTAACCCTTTAAATATACTTCAAATGGAACATATTTTGATTCCATATTAAGTATGCTTTAATTAAGGGCATTGATTAATATCCGCGCAAATATAACCAATTAAACCTTTTAATAACCAGCAGCAACAATAAGCAAATAGCTTACTCACAAACAGATGTGAAAAAATGGCTTTTCAAAATTATGATTTAGTAGCTTTTTTATCAATATTTTATGTATTTTCGCGCACTGATTTAGGAGAGCTTTTTAGTAAAAGATTTAGTTCTTCTTTTAGAGTTAAAATATTATTAATTGGATTTTAGAATCCGAGTTTCACTCCAAATAGTGAAATAAAAAACAAAATAGTTATGAACGCAGCACTTAAAAGAACATTTGATGTTTTAATAGAAATCCCAAAAGGGAGTAGAAACAAATACGAATACGATTTTGAATTAGGAAAAATACGTTTTGACAGAATGTTATTTTCTTCTATGATGTACCCTGCTGATTACGGTTTTATCCCTGAAACTTTAGCATTAGATGGTGACCCATTAGATGTATTAGTATTAGGAACTGAGCCTACTTTCCCGATGTGTGTGATGGAAGTTAAGCCAATCGGTGTTTTCCATATGGCAGATGAAAAAGGACCAGACGAAAAAATTGTTTGTGTACCAGTTACAGACCCAATCTGGAATAGTTACAATGATTTAACGGATTTAAATCCACATAGAATAAAAGAAATTACGCACTTCTTTCAAGTATATAAGGATCTTGAAAAGAAGAAAGTTGATGTTGGCGGATGGGGTGATGCTAAAGAAGCATATGACATTTTAGACAAGTGTATTGAGCGTTACGAAAAAAGTGAGCACAAAACAAACGGAAACTTTACTATCTAGTATTTTCCACTACAATATAAAAAGGCGATATTCATTTTGAGTATCGCCTTTTTTTTTATATCTCATTGATTTTTAATACTTTTAGAAGAGTTAACACTATTTGTTATTAAATTTTTCGCGAATAAAACGTTCTTTTCTCCTTTCTATTTCATTACAAAATACAACCATAGCTTATGTTATGCTTTAATTTTCTAATTTATATAAAGAAATAAAATCATCATTTTCTTTTGCCAAAAACTTAATAACAAATAGTATAATCTTTTAAAAACTATACTAACATTATGGAATCAATGATGATTTATATGCCAATTGCTGCAGCAGTTGTTGGCCTAATTTACATGTTTATTAAAAAAGCATGGGTTATGAAACAAAATGCTGGAAATGGTAAAATGAAAGAAATTTCTGACCATATCTACGAAGGTGCGTTGGCTTTTTTAAACGCTGAATACAGACTACTAGCTATTTTTGTTCTAATTGTAAGTGTATTACTCGCAATAGTATCTTATATAATACCAACCACACATTGGCTAATCGTAATAGCTTTTATTTTAGGAGCAATATTTTCTGCTTTAGCTGGAAATATGGGAATGAAAATCGCTACTAAAACCAACGTAAGAACCACACAAGCCGCACGAACTAGTTTACCAAATGCTCTAAAAATCTCTTTTGGAGGAGGAACTGTAATGGGACTAGGAGTTGCTGGTTTAGCAGTACTTGGGCTAACCGCATTTTTCATTTTCTTCTTTCATTTTTTCATGAATGGTGCATGGACATCTGTTGATGACATGACTATTGTTTTAGAAACACTTGCAGGATTCTCTTTAGGAGCTGAATCAATCGCATTGTTTGCACGTGTTGGTGGTGGAATTTACACTAAAGCAGCCGATGTTGGTGCTGATTTAGTAGGTAAAGTAGAAGCTGGAATACCTGAAGATGATCCTCGAAACCCAGCAACAATTGCTGATAACGTAGGAGACAATGTAGGAGATGTAGCAGGAATGGGAGCTGATTTATTCGGGTCGTATGTTGCTACAGTATTAGCCGCTATGGTACTAGGAAATTATATTATTAGAGATATGGGAGGAAGTATCTCAGATGCCTTTGGAGGTATTGGACCAATCTTACTACCAATGGCAATTGCAGGAGCAGGAATTATTATTTCATTAATAGGAACGATGTTAGTGAAAATCAATAGTAATGATGCAAAAGAAACTCAAGTAATGGGGGCATTAAACATTGGTAACTGGGTTTCAATTGGTTTAGTTGCCATATCATGTTTTGTTTTTGTTAAATGGATGCTTCCTGAAACGATGCAAATGAGTTTCTTTGGAGAAGGATTGCAGGACATTTCATCTATGCGTGTTTTTTACGCAACATTGGTTGGATTATTTGTTGGAGGTGTTATTTCATCAATTACAGAATACTACACAGGATTGGGAAAAAAACCAATCTTAGAAATTGTACAAAAATCAAGTACAGGGGCCGGAACAAATATTATTGCTGGTTTAGCTACAGGAATGATTTCTACTTTTCCGTCAGTGACTTTATTTGCTGCGGCAATTTGGACTTCTTATGCTTTAGCTGGATTTTATGGTGTAGCACTTGCAGCTTCTGCAATGATGGCAACAACAGCAATGCAATTAGCTATAGATGCCTTTGGGCCTATTGCCGATAACGCAGGTGGTATTGCTGAAATGAGTGAACAAGATCCTATTGTAAGAGAACGTACTGACATACTAGATGCCGTTGGGAATACAACTGCTGCAACTGGAAAAGGATTCGCTATTGCATCTGCAGCCTTAACATCTTTAGCCTTATTTGCAGCGTATGTTACATTCACAGGGATTGACGGGATAAACATTTTTAAAGCGCCCGTTTTAGCGATGTTATTTGTTGGAGGAATGGTTCCTGTAGTTTTTTCCGCCTTGGCGATGAATGCTGTTGGTAAAGCCGCTATGGAAATGGTATATGAAGTAAGACGACAGTTTAAAGAAATCCCCGGTATCATGGAAGGAACGGGGAAACCAGAATATGACAAATGTGTTGCCATTTCAACCAAAGCTTCCTTAAAAGAAATGATATTACCAGGATTATTAACAATAGGTTTTCCATTGTTAATCGCTTTTGTACCGTTGTTATTCGGAATGCATAAAATGGCTGTCGCTGAAATGCTTGGCGGCTATATGGCCGGAGTTACCGTAAGTGGTGTGTTATGGGCTATTTTTCAAAACAATGCTGGAGGAGCTTGGGACAACGCTAAAAAATCTTTTGAAGCTGGTGTAGAAATTAATGGTGAAATGACTTATAAAGGCTCTGATGCACATAAAGCAGCTGTTACAGGTGATACGGTTGGTGACCCATTTAAAGATACTTCTGGACCATCAATGAATATTTTAATTAAATTGACTTGTTTGATTGGTTTGGTTATTGCTCCTATTTTAGGAGGACATTCTGCTACTACTCATAAAACTATTTCTAACAGTATTCAAAAAGAAATTAAAATAGAGTTTACAGAAAATGGCAATGATGATACTTCAGCAATGATGATACTTCAGCAACGATAATTACTACAACAACTGAAAATGGAGTTTTTAAAACACAAAAGGAATCTATTATTGGTGACTCGAAAACTATTAAAAAGAGAATAGCCGAAATTAAAAATGAATAACAAACTTTAAATATTACTCATTAAAAAACTCCTACAATACCAATAGTTCCTGCACCTGCTTTTAATTTCCAGCTAATTTGCTTAGGCTCATGATAATCATATAATTTTTCTTTTCTCATGAAATTATCAACATTATCTACCACAATAATACTAAGTGCAATTCCTAAACCGACATCACTTATCCAATGAGCATTTGTTAGCATTCTTGAAATTGGAGCAATAGAGCCTATACTATAAACTCCTACTTTAATCCAAAAGTTATCAAATTGCTTAGCTATAGAATGTGCTATAGAAAAAGATAACGTAGAATGACCAGAAGGAAATGAATGAAACTCTGGTTTATTATTGAACGGTTCAAAATTATAATGACTCCCACCATATTGTGGTCTTTGCCTACCAAATATGGATTTTGACAAAGTTTGAATACTCCCAGAAATTGCACCTGAAGTTATAATCAAAACACCTATACGTCTTACCTTTTCATTATCTGTCAAAAGCCCAAAACCGTATATTCCAGCTGAAAGCATAAAGAAATTTTGAGGTTTTCCAAAATAAAAACCAAATTCATTAAACCCTCGTGGAGTACCGTTATTTTGTTTTTGAAAAAATTTTTGAGCAGCATTATCACTTAAGTATAATAATCCCGTACCTGCAACAATACTTCCTGCAGTTAAAAAATCATCATTTTCCCAACGTAATGGTTCTGTAACATAATTACCTACACTTCTTAGCGCAACACTTCCGTCGTATTTAAGCGCTTTTAATATTCTGCTTTTTTTTATTGAAATTGAATCTACTTGAGAAAAAGAATATAAGGACGTTAGTATTATTATACTAAAAAAAATATGCTTCATATTCAAATACATAATAAGCCTCTATATTATTGTCGTTCATTTAATTAAATAAGTTAGTCTAACTAACTACTTTGGCACAAAGAACAACTTCTATAAATATATTTTTTTCTCAGAAAGTTCTCAGGTAGTTAAACCTATTCTTGCGCTTAAAAAAGCCCATTAATTTCAGTATCTATTTTATGTATGATACTTCCTAAATCTTCTGGTTTGTCAACAAAATTTAAGTCGTCAACATCAATCACTAACAGCTTTCCTTTATAATCATGCACCCAAGCCTCATAGCGTTCATTTAACCTACTTAAATACTCAATACTTATAGTGTTTTCATACTCTCTTCCTCGCTTATGAATTTGCCCTACCAAATTTGGAATAGAACTTCTAAGATAAATCAACAAATCAGGACCTTGAACTAATGATTCCATCAAGTCAAATAAGGACTTATAATTTTCAAAATCTCTATTCGTCATTAACCCCATAGAATGTAAGTTGGGCGCAAAAATATGAGCATCCTCATAAATTGTTCTATCCTGAATAGTATCCTGACCACTTTCTCTAATTTGTTGCACTTGTCTGAATCTTGAATTCAAAAAATACACTTGTAAATTAAACGACCAACGCTCCATTTTGTTATAAAAATCATCCAAATACGGATTATCCACAACATCTTCAAACTGAGGCTCCCAATTATAATGCTTAGACAACAACTTCGTTAATGTTGTTTTACCAGCCCCTATATTTCCTGCAATTGCTACGTGCATAAGTTTATTCTTTATTCGAGTTAATTTTAAAAGTGTGTAATTCTTTTCTGTCGTAAATATACAAGGTTTCGTTTGTTACAGAAAAATCTTTAATAAGTATTTCAGGAAGCGCTATTAATTTAGGACTTCCACCATCCACGCCTAACGAATACAACTGATTAGCCTCCTTTAGAATAAAATAATTCTTATAATAAACAAACGCATCATACCCTTCTAATGCATAGTTATTTAATTGATTTCCGTATATATTATATTGAATCAGTCTCGTTTTAGTCAATACCCAGCAAAAATTATAATTACTATAAACAGCTACAATAGCTTCAGAAATTGATTGACTAGAAGCTTCAATAAAATCTTGTTTTGGATTGTATACTTGCATTTGTTGTGTATCAGCATTAAAAATCCATAAGCGTTTATTACTCGCCGCAGACACATGAGTAATTGTACTAAAATTGTTAGATTGATTGAAATCTATTTTACTAATTTCACCTAGCCTCCTATCTAACTGTATTACTGTATTGAAGTTTTTATAAAACAATGTTGACTCTAATGAGTTTAATACATCAACCGAGCTAAGTGATCCGTATAAATTGTTTTGATAAGAATGGTTTTCTAATATTGTTTGCTTTGTTAGAATATTATTTTTTATATAAAATAATTCGTCAAACATATTTACACCAATAAAAGTATCCGCTTCTAAAGAAACACTTTTAATCAAATTTACCTCTACTCCTTCTTGTGCGTTTATAAGGCAAAATGAGCTGATGAATAATATATATAATAGGTTTTTCATTTAATATACAAACTACTATTGAATGTAAAAATAACAAAAGATCAAGAAACAAATTACTTAATCGCATATTAACTTATACCCAAACCCACGCACATTCACTATTTGTATATTTTCATCTTTCTTTAGTTTCTTACGAAGTTTGGTTATAAACACATCCATACTTCGAGCATTAAAAAAATCATCGTCTCCCCATAACTCTTTCAATACTTTTGACCTATCAAGCACTTGGTTCTTGTTTTGTAGTAAATGATGTAATAAATGCGCTTCACGATGGGTAAGTTTCAATTTTTCTTCGGATAAATATTGTAAGGTCTGTTTTGGAAAGTCAAAATTATAGTTCCCAATTTCTGATAATGTAATGGTTTTCTGAACCTTTGATCTGTTCAATAAATTATTTATTCTTACAATTAGCTCTTCCATGCTAAAAGGTTTTTTTAAATAATCGTTTCCACCAATACTAAACCCTTCCACTACATCTTTTGTTTGTGATTTTGCTGTTAGAAATATAATTGGAATAGTATCATTTTCTAAACGAATTTCCCTTGCCAAGGTAAACCCATCTTTTATAGGCATCATCACATCTAGCACCAAAACATCAATGGTTTCCCTTTTATATATTTTATATGCTTCTTCACCATTTTCAGCCAAATACACTTTAAAGGTTCTGGTTTCTAAACTTTCTTTTATAATTTGTCCTAATGAAGGCTCATCCTCTGCTAACAATATGTTTATCATCTTACTCATATGGAAGTGTTATTTTAAAAACTGTGTTTCTTTTATTCAATTCCAATTGAATTGTACCATTGTGCTTTTCAACAATCTTTTTAGTGTAATACAATCCTATCCCAAATCCTTTTACATCATGTCTATTGCCTTTTGGAACTCTATAAAATTTCTCAAACAATTTCTCTTTATGTGCTTTAGTTAAGCCATTTCCATTGTCTGAAATTAGTATTTCAAAAGTATCGTTTGCCTTTTTGAGTTCAACTAAAATAGAATCGCCTCCATACTTTATGGCATTATCAATTATATTATTGATAGCGTTCTCAAAATGGAACACATCTATAGTTGCATAAGCATCATTTAAAGTTGAACCAAACTTCAATTCTTTACCTAAAAGGGTAACCTGAAATTTATCTACTATTGTTTTTAATAGCGTTGCTATATTTAATTCCTCTTTATTCAACTCTAAATTATCGCTATCCAATGTTGCTGTTTCCAGTAATTTTTCAACCATCACATTTAATTTTGACAATTGATTAACGGACATGTCTAAATACCTATTCGTTTTATCATTATGTTCCGTTTCATTAAAATCCTTAATGCTTTCTAAAGCAACAGAAATAGTAGCTATTGGCGTTTTAAATTCATGAGTAATATTACTTATCAAATCGTTTTTTACTTCGGCTAATTGTTTTTGATGTTTTATTATTTTTAGTAGATAAAATAAACAAGCTATAACCGCAAGTACTAATAGTGTAGAAATCAAGATTCCTGTAAAAATCCGTTTAAATATTGTTTTAGTTACGTTAGTAAAATGCATCTTTAATTTACTATCATGTGGTAAAAATGACGATTTAGATTCTACTGTTAACTCTGAGTTATTATTAATTATAGAATTCACCTCAATATTTTTTTTATACCTGTCTAGTATTAAAAGGCTGTAATCAACATCTATGTATTTACGCTTCAACTCATCTTCTAATAAGGCACTAATATCCTTTATATTAATTGTATCATTTGATAAACGCAACATTACCTTAGCTGTTAACAACTCAAAATCTTTTTTATTTAAAGAATCTAATCCTGTGGATTTTATTGCTTTCAATATTTTTCTATCTCCTATCCATTCTTCAGTAGTAATTACTCCTTTATCATCAGTAATTAACACCGTATCTTTTTCAACTGTTTGAAATATTGCTACATGCTCAACTTCATTTATCGTAAGGGAATCAAGAATAGTATCTTTCTGATTGATATTAATGTCCTGAAATAAACGATCATAAATTGTATCTCCATCAACTATTATATTCTCATTAATCTCACCTTCATTAAAACTAAACTTATATGTAGTATTTTCTGCTAACTTCGCATAATAATCATCTATTGCATTATCCAAACTAGCCTGTACTTCTTTTATTAGTTGCTGCTTATTCGTTAAATAGTTTTTATAATTCCAATATGTTTGGATACCAATAGTTGCAAGTATTACAATCATGATAATATTTAATATCCACTTATACTTTAAATCATTCATACTTCAAAAATAATAGTTATATCATTAATAAACGGCCACTTAACAGTCGTTAACACTCATTAACTATTATAATTGTTATTCCTTCGCAACTTTGCATAGTCAATAATCAAAAAACGAACAAATGAAAAACACAGTTACACTAATTACAGCAATACTATTTACCTGCACCTTATTCTCTCAAAACTTTCAAGGAAAAGCAACTTATAAATCTAAAAGGAAAATAGATATAAAATTGGACAGTACCCAAGTAGACACAGGTATGCATGGAAAGATGATGGAAATGTTAAAAAAGCAATTTGAAAAAACTTTTGTCTTAACTTTTGATAAAGATGAATCTGTTTATAAAGAAGATGAGAAGCTAGGAAAACCACAAGGTCCAAGTAACATGGAAATGGTTATGATTAATACCGGAGGTTCAGATATTCTGTACAAAAACACCAAAGAGAATAGATTTACCAATCAGAATGATGTTTTTGGAAAAATATTTTTAATAAAAGATAGTCTTGAAAAACTAGATTGGAAACTAGAAGGTGAAACAAAAAACATTGGAGAATACACCTGCTATAAAGCTACTCTAAAACGTGAAGTTGAAGTATTTGAAAGTAGTATTAGCTTTAATGGAGATAAAGACTTGGACGATGCAAAAAAAACAGCTCCGAAAATGAAAGAAATTACAATCACCGCATGGTATACACCAAAAATACCTGTGAATAACGGCCCTGGAAATTATCATGGCTTGCCAGGATTAATACTTGAAGTTAATGATGGTACTGAAACAGTAATATGTAGCAAAATTGTAATGAACTCCAAAAACAATATTACTCTAAAAGAACCTAATAATGGAAAAGTAGTTTCTCAAGAAAAATTTGAAACTATCATTGATAAGAAAATGAAAGAAATGGAAGAGAGGCGAAGTTTTAACAGTAGGGATGGGGAAAACATTGAAATAATAATAGGCGGATAGTTTCTTTAACAAAATTTTAACTTTCGAAAACACCCGTAGTAAACACTGGGATTTAAACCTAAAACGAACCCATTTAAACAAAAATTGACGCAATAAAAAATTAAACCCACTAGTGGAATTAAACCTTTGATTAAAAAGATGTTCTAACATTGTAACATAAAACGAAATGAATCGTCTTATGAGATACATCAAAAACAAAACCCTTTATTGGGTTAAAAAAAACAGATCAAAAGATGAAATTTATTGTAACCACTTTTTTAGCTTTATTTTCAGCAATAGTATTTGCTCAAGATTTTCAAGGACAAGCAACTTATAAATCTAAAACTTCAGTTGACCTAGATAAATGGGGAGCTGGAAATATGTCAGCTGAAAGAAAGAAAATGATGCAAGAAAGAATGAAAGGTATGTTTGAAAAAACATATGAACTTACATTCAATAAAACTGAATCAATTTACAAAGAAGAAGAAAAACTATCTGCACCTAGACAAGGAGGTAGTAGATGGGGAGGAATGATGAGTAGCTTTACTCCTGGAAAACAATACAAAAACATTAAAGATCAGTTAGTGTTACAGGATCAGGAATTTTTTGGAAAGCAATTTTTAATAAAAGATTCTCTACCAAAGTTAACTTGGAAAATGGAGAGTGAAACAAAACAAATTGGTCAATACATGTGCTTCAAAGCAACCGCAGTAAAGAAAGTTGATGAAATGGACTGGAGAAGCATGCGTAGAAGAGGTAAGAAAAAAGATGGAGAAGAAAAAGTGAAAGACTCTACTAAAACAAGTAATGATCCGATGAAGGATATAGAAATCCCTAAAGAAACTGTTGTAACCGCTTGGTACACTATGCAAATTCCCGTGAGTCAAGGTCCGGGTGAATACAATGGCCTACCTGGGTTAATTTTAGAGATTAATGCTGACAAGACTACTATTTTGTGTACGAAAATAGTATTAAACCCTTCTGAAAAGAAAGAAATTAAAGCTCCTTCTAAAGGAAAAGAGGTTACCCGAAAAGAATACAATGACATCGTAAAAAAGAAAATGGAAGAAATGAGAGAAATGTATGGTGGACGTGGCGGAAGAGGTCAT
>Ga0209291_1002012_pt1 | contig 17128 bp, 12 predicted proteins | sample GOMGulsemesocosm_FD_184633 | JGI IMG/M metagenome (GOLD analysis project Ga0209291, IMG submission 184633) | Methane-oxidizing microbial communities from mesocosms in the Gulf of Mexico - GOM9B Gulf of Mexico (SPAdes) (version 2) | ecosystem: Environmental > Aquatic > Marine > Cold seeps...
TTATCTGATCAATTTCAAACAGATGCCAATAAAAAAGTGGCCTCTAAAGAAGTTGGCGAAGAAAAACGTAAGGAAAAAGAAGCCCTTCGTGTAGAACGCGAACAAGAAGAAGAACGCAAAAAAGCTGAAGAGCTTAAAAGGCAAGAAGTTATTAAAGCTAAGGCAAAGCTTTCTGGACCAAAAACTGTTGGTACAATAGATTTAGATGCAAATAAAACTCAGCCAGAGACACCTCAAGAAACTGCACCTGAAGCTAAAGAAGCACCAAAAAAAGTTCAACCAGAAGAAGTTAAGCCAGAAGCTCCTACGGTACTTGAAACTCGTAAAACAGAAGTTCAAAAACCAAAAGTTTTAAAGACTATAGACTTAGAAAAAACTAAGCCTACACCTAAAAAGAAAAAGGATAGTCCTAAAAAAGAAACTGTAAAGCCACAACAAAAAAATACTCCTAAAAAATCAGTTGAAACTCCTACTGCAAAACCTGTTGAAAAAACAGTAGAAAAAGTAGTAGCAGCAACTCCTGAAAAAACAGAGAACACTTCAAACGAAGAGTCTACTCCTGAAGAAAAAGTAGCTACTCAATACCAAAAATTGTCTGGACCAAAAATGACCGGGCAAAAAATTGATTTATCTCAATTTAACAAACCTAAAAAGAAAGTAGACCATAAAAAAGGTGCAGCTGCGAAACCTAAACGTAAACGCATAACTAAACCAGGAACTACCACAACCCCTAGAACCGGTGGAGCAAACCGTGGACCAGCAAGGGGAGGAGCAAACCGTGGACCAGCAAGAGGAGGAAAAGGAAGAAGAGCCGCCCAAGTTGTAAAAGAGGAACCATCTGAAGCTGATGTACAAAAACAAGTAAGAGAAACCTTAGAAAAGTTACAGGGTAGATCAAGCAAATCAAGAGGTGTTAAAAACAGAAGAGATAAAAGAGATTTACACCGTCAGAAAAGACAAGACGAAATTGAAGCTCAAGATGCTGACAATAAAATAAAAGTAACTGAATTTGTTACTGTTAATGAACTTGCTACCATGATGGATGTGCCAAACACAAAAATTATTGGAGCATGTATGTCACTTGGAATCATGGTTACCATGAACCAACGTCTTGATGCGGAAACATTAACAATTGTTGCAGAAGAATTTGGATTCGAAGTTGAATTCGTATCTGCTGACTTAGAAGAAGCAATTGTTGAAATAGAAGATAAGCCAGAAGATTTAGTAACCAGAGCGCCAATTGTTACCGTAATGGGACACGTTGATCATGGTAAAACATCTTTACTAGATTATATCCGTAAGGAAAATGTTATCGCTGGTGAATCTGGTGGAATCACACAACATATTGGAGCATACGGAGTTGAATTAGAAGGAGGACAAAAAATTGCTTTCTTAGATACTCCAGGTCACGAAGCCTTTACTGCAATGCGTGCACGTGGTGCCCAAGTAACTGATATTGCTATTATTGTAATTGCAGCTGATGATGACATCATGCCACAAACAAAAGAAGCAATTTCTCACGCACAAGCTGCTGGAGTCCCTATTATATTCGCTATAAACAAAGTAGATTTACCTGCTGCAAATCCTGAAAAAGTAAAAGAACGCTTAGCAGCCATGAATTTACTTGTTGAAGATTGGGGCGGAAAAATTCAATCACATGACATCTCTGCTAAAACAGGGTTAGGTGTTAATGAGTTGTTAGAAAAAGTGTTGCTTGAAGCTGAATTATTAGACCTAAAAGCAAACCCAGATAAAATTGCAACGGGAACTGTTGTTGAAGCATTCCTAGATAAAGGTCGTGGATATGTTTCTACAATATTAGTACAAGCTGGTTCTTTAAAAATTGGTGACTACTTATTAGCTGGTAAACATACCGGTAAAATAAAAGCAATGCAAAACGAAAGAGGTGACGATGTTAAAATCGCCGGACCTTCCACTCCTGTATCAATACTAGGATTAGACGGAGCGCCTCAAGCTGGAGATAAATTTAATGTATTTGAAGACGAAAGGGAAGCAAAATCAATTGCTACAAAACGTACTCAATTACACAGAGAACAATCTGTAAGAACTCAACGCCATATTACACTTGATGAAATTGGACGTCGTATCGCACTTGGTGACTTTAAAGAATTAAACATCATCCTTAAAGGAGATGTGGATGGTTCTGTTGAAGCATTAACAGATTCTTTCCAAAAATTATCTACTGAAGAAATTCAAGTAAACATTATACACAAAGGTGTTGGAGCAATTACTGAATCAGATGTATTATTAGCATCTGCTTCTGAAGCAATCATCATCGGATTTAATGTTCGTCCTGCTGGAAAAGCGAGACAAGTTGCCGATTTAGAAGAAATTGACATCAGAACTTACTCTATTATCTATGATGCAATAAACGACTTAAGAGACGCAATGGAAGGAATGTTATCTCCTGACATTAAAGAAGAAATCACTGGTACTGCTGAAGTTCGTGAATTATTCAAGATATCTAAAGTAGGTACTATTGCAGGTTGTATGGTAGTTTCTGGTAAAATACTTCGTAGCGGTAAAATCCGTATCATACGTGACTCAGTAGTTATATTTGATGGAGAATTAGCAGCATTAAAACGTTTCAAAGATGACGCGAAAGAAGTAGCTAAGGGTTATGACTGTGGTATGCAAATCAAAAATTACAATGACCTTAAAGAAGGTGATGTATTTGAATGTTACCAACAAGTTGAAGTTAAAAAGACACTTAAAAAGCAGCGTTAATCTATAAATCGGATTGATTAGCAGTCAACTTCATAAATACAATAAAATCCCTTTAGAGTTTCTAAAGGGATTTTTTATTACACAAGTGTCAGTATATAAAAATTAACCATTGGTACGCACTAAAGTTTTTACTACATTTACATAATGCTATTTGAATTAACTATCATCATAATAATGCTCATGCTATCCGCATTCTTCTCAGGAATGGAAATGGCCTACGTATCTTCTAACAAAATACATATTGAATTAGAGAAGAAAAAAGGCGGTTTAATAGCAAATGTTTTATCAAAAATAACCGAGAACCCTTCAAAATTCATAGCCACAATGCTTGTTGGAAACAATGTTGCATTAGTAATTTACGGACTTTTTATGGGGGATTTTATTATGAATTGGCTACAAGGAACAATCTCTGAGCAAAATGAACAATTTAACTACATCGTTGATAACTTCGGTTTACTAATTCAAACAATTCTATCTACTCTTGTCATATTAGTTACTGCTGAATTTTTACCAAAAGTATTTTTTCAAATTTATGGAAACACTTTATTGAAATTTTTTGCACTACCTGCCTATGTTTTCTATTATCTATTTTATAACATCACTTGGTTTGTAATGTACATTTCCGATTTTGTACTAAAAAAATTCTTTAAAACAGAAGGTGACGAACTACAGTTGACCTTTTCTAAAGTTGAATTAGGAAACTATATTACAGAGCAAATGGAAAGTGTCGCCAAAACTGAAGATGTAGATTCCGAAATACAAATGTTTAAAAACGCTTTGGAATTTGCAGATGTAAAAGCTAGAGAAGTAATGGTGCCTAGGACAGAAATTATCGCTGTTGAACTACATCAAAATATCGTAAATCTAACTAAACTTTTTACCGAAACTGGCTTCACAAAAGTACTAGTCTACAAGGATACTATTGATGATATTATTGGCTACATACACTCCTTTGACTTATTTAAAAGGCCAAAAACAATAAAATCAATCATCCATCCAATAGAGTTCGTCCCTGAAACAATGTTAATAAACAAAACCTTAGACTTACTTATTAAAAAAAGAAAAAGTATAGCTATTGTGTTAGATGAATATGGAGGCACATCAGGAATGATGACTGTAGAAGATATTATCGAAGAGCTATTTGGCGAAATTGAAGATGAACACGACACCGTAGTTTTAATTGAAGAACAACTAGATGAATTCACTTTTCAATTTTCAGCCAGACAAGATGTTGATTATATCAATGAAAAATTTAAAATAAACCTTCCTGAAGCTGAGCAATACGAAACTCTTGGGGGATTAATTGTATACAACACCCAAGAAATTCCAAACAAAGGAGAAAAGGTTCGAATAGATAATTTTATTTTCACCATTTTAGAAGCATCTAACACAAAAATTGACCTTGTGAAATTAGACGTTACCAACAAAGAATAAACTCCTTTTCAACACCTCGAGAGAAAATCCTTAGCTTTGAACTTTCCCATTAAAAAACTTCCTTAATAAATAATAAAATAATTCCTTTAAACTACTTTTATTTTATACAATAAAACGTTATTTTCGCTTTCTTAATTTACTAAAAATACATTCAAGATGGCAATCTTAAGCAAGATACGAGAACAATCAATTTTTTTAATATTCATTATAGCATTAGGATTATTTGCATTCTTAATTGATCCAACAAAGTTGATTGATTTTTTCGCAAATGGTGGAACCAAAGAATATTTAGCAAAAGTTAACGACGAAGTTATTTATAACGAAGCCTTTGCAAAACAGGTTGAGGCTAAACAAAGAGGTGGGCAACAAAGCTCTATGCAAATTGCAAATCAAGTTTACAACCAAGAAGTTACTAAAATCCTTATACAAGAAGAGCTAGACAAACTAGGAATCTCTGTTGAAAAAGATCAAATGTGGGAACTTTTTAAAGGAAACTACGGAAATCTTGCTCAATTTAAAAATGAAGAAGGAGCTTTTGACGAAGGTAAACTAAAGGAATATATTGAAAACCAAGTTAAAGCAAACCCTAAAGCTTGGGAAGACCAAGAAAATAGTATTGCTTTTAACGGAAAACAACAATTGTACTATGCTTTAATTAAAGCTGGATCGTTACCAACTGAAAAAGAAGGAGAATTAGCGTACAAAATACAAAATGATTTGGTTGACATGAAATTTGTGTATTTACCGTTTACATCAATTGCTGATTCAACAATCACTATTTCAAAAGATAAAATTCAAGGATATATCAATACGCATAAAAATGAATTTGAAGAAGAAGCTAATGCTTCAGTTCAATACGTTTATTTTGAAGAAAAACCATCTAAAGAAGATGAAGATGAAGCTAAGGTTAAAATCAACAAGCTATTATCCGAATTAAAAACTTCTACTGATCTTGAAAACTTTGTTAACGAAAACTCTGTTATCAAATACGACAGTATTTACAAATTAAAATCTGCTTTAGAAGCACCTATTCAAGCTTTAGTTGACTCTATGGCAATTGGTGAAACTTACGGACCATATACCGCTGGAGAATTTACTAAAATAATAAAGTTAACTGGTACTAAGGTTGCACCTTCAGTAAAAGCTAGCCATGCATTAATTGCTTATGAAGGAGCTCAAAGAGCAAATCCAGAAGTAAAAAGAACTAAAGAAGAAGCAGAAACTTTAGCAAATGAATTACTTGCTAAAGCAAAAACATCTGGAACTGATTTTGCTGCATTTGCAACAGAAAATTCTGATGGCCCATCTGCCACTAAAGGAGGAGATTTAGGATGGTTTTATGAAGGACAAATGGTTGAAAAGTTTAACGATTATGTATTCAACAATAAAAAAGGTGATATTGGCTTAGTTGAAACTGACTTTGGTTTTCATATTATTAAAATTGATGACACTAAAGAGGAAAACAAATACCAAGTAGCAACAATTGCTAAGCAAGTTGAGCCTTCTCAAAAAACTATTGATGCATTATACGCTGAAGCTAGTCAGTTTGAAGTTGAAGCAAACGCTAGTAAATTTGACGAAAAAGCAACAGAAAAGAATTACGCTTTACGTCCTGTAAACAAAGTAACTAACTTATCTGAGAATTTACCTGGACTTAAAGGAACTCAACGTCAGATAGTACAATGGATGTTTAGAGACGATACTAATATTGGAGATATTAGAAGATTTGACATCAATGGTAGCTATGCTGTTGTACAGGTAACTGGAAGAAAAGAAAAAGGATTAATGTCCATAGACGATGCTTCTTTTAAAGTATTACCTATTTTAAAAAATGAAGAAAAGGCAAAACAATTGAGAGCAAAAATATCTGCTACAACATTAGCCGATATCGCTGCAAACAATAATACTAATGTAAAAACTGCCAATGCAGTAAGCATGGGCAACCCTACTTTACCTGGTGCAGGTAGAGAACCAAAAGTTGTTGGTACTGCTTTTGCTTTAGAAAACGGACAAGTTTCTGATTTAGTTGATGGCGAAAAAGGAGTTTACAAAATTGAAGTAACCAAACACACTAAAGCTCCAAAAATGGATTCTTACAAAGCTTATGCTAAGGACCCTGCTAACAACATTAATGCTGTTGGTACTAAAGTAATGGAAGCATTAAAAAAGAAGGCTACAATTGAAGACAACAGAGCTACTTTCTACTAGTAGTTACTTTTAATTAATACTATATAAAAAAGCCTCTTGATTAATCAAGAGGCTTTTTTATACACACAAACTACACCAACATAATATAGTGGTATATTAAATTCACTTAACACCCCAAGAAGCAAAAATTAACTTTATTATTTTAATTGGAAAGGCAAGTAACGGTTTGTCAAATACACAGAAATAAGAAACCTCTGCTATATAAATAACAGAGGTTTCTACCCCAAAAAAACTTACTTAATCCATAATATCTTATGGACTATTCAAAGGTACGAAACTAACACATGCAAAAAAATACCCTTTTTTGGGTATTTTTTTAATCACTACACTTAGTTAGTTATAAATACTATATCCCTTCAGGAATTTTAAGCACCATTCCTGGCGACAAACTTGTAGTAGAAAGCTTGTTGTAATTTATGATGTTTGAAGCCGAAACACCTGTGTATTTTCTTGCAATTGCATATAAGGTATCTCCTTTTTTTACCACATATGTATCCCCTTTCGGTAAAGTACTAGGAACTGGAGAGGATGAATTTATAGCATTAGCTATATAAACACGTCGTACTTCTGAAAAAGCACTTGACCAATACCCTTCTCTTAATGAAGAAATCATCACCCCTCTAGAAGAAGAGGAATGTACAAACTTAACATCTCTTCCATCAACACTCACCACCAAGCCAACATGATTAATACGTCCTTTTCCTCCTGTTTTAAAGAAAACCAAATCTCCTTTCCGTGCATTTTTTTGAGAAACTCTAACTCCCTTTTTAGACTGTTCAATTGACCTACGAGGCAATACTACATTTGCTGATTTAAATGAAGTATACATAAGCCCCGAGCAATCCATTCCACTTTTTGAAGTACCACCATATTTATATTTCGTCCCTTTAAAACTTAGCGCTTTTCTAATAATTTTATTTGTAGTTGTTGTAACAGATTCTTTACTTACAACTGTTTTGGCTTTTCCCTTACTAGTAGGAATTGGCTTTGTAGTATTATGTGTTTTTGACGCATCTCCATTAGATAGTGACTTTGAAGTAACAACGTGATGTTTCGATTTACAAGAAGCAAGCACTAAAATCACTAACAATAAATATATATGTTTTTTCATAAACTATAAATTACTGAACACCCGTTATTAATTTTGCTGTATTTTCACTTGCTCCACTACCTCCTAATTGCTGCTCCAACTCAAAATAATCATTAAACATTTGTGTTCTATATGAAGGGTTTAAAATATTTGTTAACTCGTATTTTAAATTTTTTACATTTAATTCATCTTGAATTAATTCTTTTACAACCTCCTTATCCATTATTAAATTCACTAACGAAATATATTCTAAATTCACTACCCGTTTTGCTATTTGAAAGGATATGCTATTTCCTTTGTAGCATACTACTTGAGGAACTTTAAATAATGCCGTTTCCAACGTAGCTGTACCTGAAGTAACCAAGGCCGCAGTTGACAAGCTCAATAAATCGTAAGTTTTATTTGAAATAAAGCTGATGTTTTTATTGTTGATAAATTGCTCATAAAAGACATAATCTTGACTTGGTGCACCAGCAATTACAAACTCATATTCTGAAAAATCATCAACTACAGAAAGCATTATAGCCAACATTTTTTTTATTTCCTGAGCCCTACTCCCTGGCAACAATGCAACAATTGGCTTATCACTGAGTTTGTGTGATTTTCTAAACTCAAACTCATCTACCAATTCTTTATTACCTATTGCATCTAACAATGGATGTCCGACAAAATGTACAGGATATTTATGTTTCGTTTCGTAAAAATCTTTTTCAAATGGTAAAATAACATACATGTTATCTACATCTCTTTTTATGGCTTTTATTCTATTTTCTTTCCAAGCCCATATTTGAGGAGATATATAATAATGAGTTTCAAATTTTAATTCTTTTGCCCATTTCATTATCCTGAAATTAAAACCTGGATAATCCACAAAAACTATTTTATCAGGATTGTACTCTGCTATATCTTTTTTACAGAATGATATGTTTTTTGAAATGGTCCTCAAATTCATCAGCACCTCTACAAACCCCATAAAGGCAAGTTCTCTATAATGTTTAACAAGAGTACCTCCAACCTCTTGCATCAAATCGCCACCCCAAAATCTAAATTCGGCATGCACATCTTTTTGCAATATCGCCTTCATTAAGTTTGATGCATGCAAATCACCCGATGCTTCTCCTACAATAATATAATACTTCATTGTTTCTTTTTATTACTCCTCAACATACTGCTCCTCATTTCTAATCAAGTTACAAAAAATAAAAAGCATATGCTGTAAAAGCTACCAACATAGTCGCTAAAAGCACACCTCGCGCTCTATAGTCTAAATCTTTTTTAAGGAATAGAAAAAAGACTAGTAGATTTGCTATTGCACCTAAGGCAAGTAACATCCATAAATTTCCTTGAGCTTTAAACATCAGAAAAGTGGCTTCAATACTTTTTTCTTTAACTTTTGACAATATAAACGTACAAATCAACACACCTATAACTGCTGAAATAATACCCGTAAAAAAACCTTTAAAAACTTCTTGTTTAATCTTCAAAATCCCACGTATTTAAATTTTGTATAAAATGATGCGCTGTTAAATCAAACTGAACAGGTACTACAGTAGCAAATCCAGTTTCTAATGCGTACAAATCAGTATCTTGTCCCTTGTCTAAATTCACAAACTCCCCAGTAAGCCAATAATATTCCTTCCCTTGTGGACTTGTTCTTTTATCAAACTCTTCAATCCAGTTTGCTTTTGCTTGACGGCAAACCTTTAACCCCTTAATATTTTCTTTCGGAAAATTAACATTTAATACAACTCCATCAGGCAATCCTTTTTGAAGTACGTTTTTAGTGATTGTTCTTATGTATTGCTTTAGCGGCTCAAAATCAGCATTCCAACTATGATCCTCCAAAGAAAAACCAATAGATGGAATTCCTTCAATCCCAGCTTCAATTGCCGCACTCATGGTTCCTGAGTAAATTACATTGATAGCTGAATTGGACCCATGATTGATCCCTGAAACACATAAATCAGGTTTTCGATGTAAAATTTCATTTACCGCAAGTTTCACGCAATCTGCTGGAGTACCTGAACAGCTGTATTCTGTTTGCTTACCTTCATTTTTTGTTAACTTTTCAATATGCAATGTAGAATCCAATGTAATTGCATGTCCCATGCCACTTTGAGGGCTATCTGGTGCAACTACACAAACATCACCTAACTCATTCATCACTTCAATTAAAGCCCTAATGCCTGGAGCTGTGATTCCATCATCATTTGTCACTAAAATAAGAGGGTTGTCGCTCATTTTTTTATATTTGTTATTCAAATGCTAAAGTACAAAAATAGCGATGATAAACCGCTACACAATTTTTAAGAAAAATTTAAGGACTGCTATGATACTTTGGCTTGATATTTTCATTAACTTACATATTACAGTATAATGACACGATTTATGATAAAGAATTTCAAAATAGCCATACTAATATGTTTAATTGCAATCACTTCTTGCAGTTTTACCACAAAAACTTTTGACGACCCTAACAAGGACAAATTACTCCTTGAATTAATCAGTTATGTATTAGAGCAGTGGCATTACAGCCCTAAAGACATCAATGATGACTTTTCAGAACAAGTTTTTGATGATTTTGTCAATTCTGTTGACCCTTTAAAAAGATACTTTTATCAATCAGACATCAATGATTTTAAAAAATATAAAACTAAAATTGATGACCAAATAAAAAATAAAGACCTGACCTTTTTCAATTTGGTATTTGATAGATTAATGGAACGAATGAAAGAGGGAGAAACCTTATCATTAGCTATTATTGAAAAACCGTTTGACTATTCAAAAATTGAACTATTAAGTACGGACTATGAAGTGAACCCATATGTGAATTCAAAAAAAGAAATGAAAAACAGATGGAGAAAGCAATTAAAATATTCTACCATTGATAATTACGACGATGAATTATCAGATGATTCGGCTATAAATGATAGCCTCCCTGCAAAAGAAATTAAACCAATAACAAAGCTTACAAAAAAAGAGGCTGAAAAAGAAGCTAGAGAAAAAACCAAAGAATTCTTAATAGATTATTATGCTATAATGGATGACTTAGAGCGTAAGGATTGGTTTACAAATTACTTAAACGCTATTGTTGAAGTGTTTGATCCTCATACTGCTTACTATGCCCCTAGAGACAAAGAACGTTTTGACCAAGATATGTCAGGAAAACTGGAAGGAATAGGCGCACGATTACAGAAAAAAAACAATGAGGTAAAGATTATGTCCCTTATTTCAGGAGGCCCAGCTTGGAAAGGACAAGAATTGGAAGCTGGTGATATTATTTTAAAAGTTGCTCAAGAAAAAGAAAAAGAAGCTACTAGCATTGTTGGTATGCGCTTGGACAACGCTATAAAATTGATCAAAGGACCTAAGGGAACTATTGTAAAATTAACCATCCGAAAAGTAGACGGAACAGTAACCGTAATTCAAATTAAAAGAGACATCGTTGAACTAGAAGAAACTTATGCAAAAAGCTCCCTAATCAAAAAAGAAAATAGAACCTTCGGAATTATAAATCTTCCAAGATTTTATGTTGATTTTAAAGACTATTCTGAAAGCAGAAACGCCTCTTCTGATGTAAAAAAAGAAATCATTCGCTTGAAAAAGCAAGGAATGGAAGGATTAGTAATAGACCTTAGAAATAACGGTGGAGGATCCCTACAAACTGTTGTAGACATGACAGGACTTTTTATTAAAGATGGACCAATTGTTCAGGTAAAATCTTCAGGAAAGAAAAAAGATGTATTAAAAGATACTGATTCAAGTATTGTTTGGGACGGTCCATTAGTAATATTGGTGAATGAGTTATCAGCTTCTGCTTCAGAAATTTTAGCAGCTGCGCTACAGGATTACAAACGAGCGATTATTATTGGTAGCTCACAAACTTTTGGAAAAGGAACTGTTCAAAATGTTATGGATTTGAATAAATTTATGAGAAACAATACATTTGGAGATGTAGGCGCCCTAAAGTTAACGACTCAAAAATTCTATAGAATTAATGGCGGATCTACCCAACTAGAAGGAGTAAAAAGTGATGTTGTTGTTGTAGACAGGTATAGCTTTATAGATGTGGGAGAAAAAGATCAAGAAAACCCATTACCTTGGGATAAAATAAGTGCTGCAAATTACACCGCATGGGACGGATTTATCAATTATGAAGAAACCATTAGTAAAAGCAATGCACGTATGCGTAATAATACTCAATTACAGTTAATTGAAAAACAAGCTAAATGGATTAAGAAACAATCTGAAGAAAAAGAAGCTTCATTAAATTATAGTGATTATTTAGCTGAAAAAGAAAAAATAAAGGAGACTGGCGAACAATTTGAAGCACTAAGCAAGTACAAAACAAATTTATCCTTCACCTCATTACCCTATGAAACTAGCCTAGTAGAAAAAGATTCCATTTTAGGAAGAAAACGAGAAACTTGGCATAAATATTTAGCAAAAGATGTATATATTGAGGAAGCTGTAAATGTTTTAGAGGATTTACAAGTCAACAACATCAAGGTTAAACAAAAAGTAGTATTAAAAGACTAATCTTTTATGTCAAAAAAATCAAGCTCATTAAGTAGTTTAGCGCTCCAAAAATTCAAACGAAATTTTTGGGGCGTTTTAAGTTTGGGTTATATTATTCTATGCGGACTGGTTGCAATATTTGCATATGCCTTTGCTCCAGATGATTCCCAGAATGCAAATCAAATGCACCTTTCAATACATTCCAAACCACCTGGATTTACTATTGACGTGCTTAGTATTCCATCAGAAAACTATACTAGACAGTCATTTATTAACAAACTTTTTTTCGGAAAAAAAACTCTTGAAACAGAAACACCTATCTCATCATACCGTATTAAACGTAATGATTTAATTTATACTCCTTATTCCGAATTAGACAATACAGCTTTAGAAAAAAGTATTCCTATTACAAAATTTAAGAATTCAACTAATTTAAAGCAAATCATCACTACTCATATTAGCCCTAAAACATTTTACCTAGGAACAGATAAGTACGGTAGGGATTTATTAAGTAGAGTATTAATTGGTGCACGTATATCTTTTTTTATCGGTTTTATTGCAGTATTTATTTCATTAGTAATTGGAATATTCATGGGAGCATTAGCTGGATATTACGGAGGTAAAATTGATGCTTTTATTATGTGGATTATCAATATTTCATGGTCTATCCCCACTCTATTATTAGTAATTGCAATTACATTAGCACTAGGAAAAGGTTTTTGGCAAGTATTTATTGCTGTTGGATTAACCATGTGGGTTGAAGTAGCAAGAGTGGTAAGAGGGCAAATTCTAGGTGTTAAAAAAATGCAATACGTTACTGCTGCTAGAGCATTAGGTTTTGGAGATTTTAGAATTATCTTTAAACACATCCTACCAAATATACTTGCCCCAGTAATCGTTATTTCTGCTGCTAATTTTGCTGGAGCAATATTAATTGAAAGTGGATTGAGTTTTTTAGGGATTGGTTCACAACCCCCTAGCCCAAGTTGGGGAGCAATGATTAAAGATCATTACTCCTATATTATTTTAGGGAAACCATATTTAGCTATTATTCCTGGTATTGCTATAATGAGTTTGGTAATGGCATTTATGTTAATGGGTAATGCGTTAAGGGACGCATTGGATGTGAAGAACTAACAATTAAAACATTTCAAAGTAACAACACTTAATCTTCACTATAAATAAACCTAATATTTAATCAAAATACCTAAATTTACTTTTTATTCCCACTAATGGGTTTAACAACTCGATGATTGTATCGATTTAAGAATTCTAAAATTAATGTACTCCTAATGGGATTAGAAAAAACTGATTTTAGCTTATCTAAAATAGTAGTGCACAAATCAATATTATTTTAAAATGACCCAACCAAATGCTAATGATTATTTAGAAGCCCTTTTTGAAGGAAACGAAAAAGTCGTCCTAAAAATGTATGAGGATATACTACCCAAGGTAGTTTCTTTTGTTAAAAAGAACAAAGGAACTCATCAAGATGCTCAAGAAATTTTTCAAAAAGCACTATACCAATTAACCGCAAGAGTTAAGGTTAATAAATTTGAAATTAATACTTCCTTTGAAGCATATTTATTCACTGCTTGTAAGAATTTATGGCGAAGAGAATTAAATAACCGAAAAAAAGAGGTAAGAAATGATGGTGTATTTGAACTAGTAAGTGAGGAGCAAAATAACAGCAAAGCAATTTTAGAACAAGAACGATGGGAATTATTTGAAGAAAAAATAAACTCATTATCAGAAATCTGCAAAGAACTTTTAAAATTATATTTTAAAAAAACTAGTTATAAAGTTATTGTAGAAAAATTCAATTACGCCAATGAAAACACAGCTTTTCAACGAGTTTTTAAATGTAAAAAACGCTTAGCAGATTTAGTGAAACTGGATAAAAGATTTCAAGAGTTATGTTAGACAGCAATAAAAATAGAGACGAATTAATTGAGCAATACCTAGGAGGCAGCATGAGTCATGCTACCTCTATAGCTTTTGAAAAATTAATTCTCGAAGATAAGAACCTAGCCAAAGAGATTGAATTACACAAACAACTTAGCGCGCATTTTAACGAAAATTATATTCCACTAAAAAAAGGCAGTAACACTAGCGATTTAGACACTTATTTTAGAAGCCACGAAGCTAAAAATATACTAAAAACTATAGAAAATGTTGAAGCCATCCATTCTTCTAAAAAGAAATTTAAATTTCCTATATCTATTGCCGCCTCAATAATTGGAGTAATGATTTGCGTTGTTGGATATTTACAATTCAGTAAAAATGATTTGTATGAGGATTATTATACCGAAAATGACTTACCTTCATTAGTTTCTAGAGGCACTAAAAACAACTTACAAAATGATATTATAGTTGCATATCAAAAAAAACAATACACTGTAGCTAACAATCTATATCGCTCCTATATAGATTCAACCACAGTTTTTAATGAAAACATATTTATTTATGGAGGCATGACTTATTTGGAATTAAATGAGTTTGACAAGGCACTCCTTGAGTTTCATAAAATGACCACTTCAAATTCTATTGACAAATCAAAAGGACTATGGTTTACAGCATTAGTCTATTTGAAAAAAGAGGAGTATACGTTACTAAAAGAAACCTTACATACAATCGTTCAAAAAAAGGGTAATTTTAATTATAAAAAAGCAACAACATTATTACAAGAATTAGACTAAATGAGTAGAAAAACAATATACTCCATACTAACAGTAATTATTGTTATTGGCTTTTATTTTTTAAACAACAACATAGACGACAAAATTACTCAGGAGAACTATGAAGAAAAAACAAAACCTTCTTCAGAAACAAACCTCTTTTATCTACCTACATCTACTACAAATTATATTATACATCATAATTATTATTCATTGTCTTATCATGAACTTCATGAACAAGCAGAATGGGTAGCCTATGAGCTAAAGAAGAATCAGCTTTCAAAAAACAAATTTAAAAGACCTTATTTTATAACAGACAATAGTATTACAACCAAATCTGCTGATTGGCGTAATTATAAAAAATCTGGATATGACAAAGGGCATTTGTGTCCTGCAGCAGATAGAAAGTTTTCAAAATCAGCACACGACGAAACTTTTTTAACCTCAAATATATCCCCACAAAAACACATTTTTAACGCTGGTGTTTGGAATCGGCTAGAGCAAAAAACACGTTATTGGGCTAAGAAATATAATGGTGTATTTGTAGTTACTGGAGGTATTTTAAAAGATAACTTAAATTCAATAGGTAACGAAAACGTAACGGTTCCTAATTATTTCTATAAGGTACTGCTAGATAACCAAAATGGAAACACAAAAATGATTGCTTTTCTAGTCCCTCACAAAGAATCTAACAAACCACTTTATCATTTTGTTGTGTCTGTTGATAAAATTGAGCAATTAACAGGGATCGATTTTTTCCCCCAACTAGAAGACCATAAAGAAGATAGATTAGAAGCAAACACTGATTACAAAAATGGAGTTTCAGGTAAATCACCTCATCCTAACTCCGCGCTTCATCTAACTCATAGCTCACACTATGACTTTCAAGGAGAAGGTATTTTAATACCAAAAGACTACTGAATAAGTTAGTAAAAACTCACAAGTATTATTTATTAAATACTGTTAACAGAGAGGCTGAATACTGGTTACTGAGATTACCATTCATTTATTCTATTTGCATCCAACTTAATAAAAATAAATAACAAAATAGTGAACCCCCAGAGCCCAGAGCCTCCGTAACTAAAAAACGGCAATGGAATACCTACAGTCGGAAAAACCCCCATAACCATTGCTATATTGATTAAAAAATGAAAGAATAGTATTGCAGCTACGCTATAGCCATAGACTCTACTAAATTTTGACTTTTGTAGGTCTGCTCTATGCAATACTCTTAATATCAATGCTACAAAAAGAAATACCACAAAACTACTCCCTAAAAAGCCCCATTCTTCACCAACCGTACTAAATATATAATCCGTATGTTGTTCAGGAACAAACCCCCCCTTAGTTTGCGTCCCCTCTAACCAGCCTTTTCCCATCCAACCTCCATTACCAATTGCTATTTCAGATTGCGCTGTATTATACCCTATTCCTTTTGTATCAACTTCTTTACCTAAAACGATATTAAAACGATCTCGGTGACGTTGTTCAAACACGTTTTCAAATATATAATTGACAGAATATGACAATCCAATACACAAACCTAAAATAGCTACGTACAGCAATTTACTATGCTTCTTTTTTCTGTTTTTAAAATAAATTAACAATGCTAAAACCGCACAAATAATTGATATTATCATCGGATCTAAAACCAATGTTAATACAAATAGTGACGCACCCGAAAAACCTAGCAATAAATATACAGGAGACAAACCTTCTCTATATAATACAAAGAAAAAAGCCGCATACACCATAGCACTACCTGGATCGGGTTGTGGAATAATAATTAATGCCGGTAAAAATATAATTGTAAATATTTTAAGTAGATGATTCAATAATTTAATATTGGTTTGTGTATCACTCATAAACTTAGCTAAGGCCAATGCAGTAGCAAACTTAGCAAACTCACTTGGCTGAACACTAAAACCTCCAAAAGAATACCATGATGTTGCTCCTGAAATATTTTTTCCAAACACAAACAGCCCAACTAAGGAGAGCAAGGAAACTAAATAGATTACACTTGAAAACCGTTCGTAAAATTTAGCTTCGATAGAGAGAATTAATATAATTAAGAAAATACTCAACCCTATAAACACTTGTTGCCTACCATGAGGCTGGGACATCATACTAAGTGTTTCGTTTTCTGAATAGGATGCCGAATAAATATTCAACCAACCAATAAACACCAATACAAAATAGATTAATATCATTAACCAATCAATACGCACTAATATATTTCCTTTGTTACGCATTATCTAGGTCTGTTTCTGTTAATTTTAAATGGCTCTCCGCTGATAAAACTATCATATACATGTTCCAAACTCCCGTTTAACATTCTTACCTCTAAATCTTTTCTAGAAATAGTTCCTCTTAAATATTTTTCAATCATCAAACTTGCAATTGGAGCAGCCCATCTTCCTCCCCAAAAACCATGTTCTACGAAAACTGCTAT
>Ga0209291_1002015_pt1 | contig 17108 bp, 15 predicted proteins | sample GOMGulsemesocosm_FD_184633 | JGI IMG/M metagenome (GOLD analysis project Ga0209291, IMG submission 184633) | Methane-oxidizing microbial communities from mesocosms in the Gulf of Mexico - GOM9B Gulf of Mexico (SPAdes) (version 2) | ecosystem: Environmental > Aquatic > Marine > Cold seeps...
AAATATTGGAGCTGATGTGTGCCACTTAAACTTACACAAAACGTTTGCTATACCTCACGGTGGTGGTGGACCAGGTGTTGGACCAATTGGAGTAGCTAAACATTTAGTACCATTTTTACCAGGAAACGTAAACGTTGATCATGTAGGTGGAGACAAAGCTATTAATGCAGTATCTGGCGCACCATTTGGGAGTGGTTTAATTTTAACTATTTCTTACGCTTACATTAAAATGCTTGGTGCAAAAGGATTAACTGAATCAACTAAAAATGCAATTTTAAATGCCAACTATTTAAAATCCAAAATAGGAGCGCATTACCCAATTTTATTCTCGGGTAAAAACGGAACAGTAGCTCACGAAATGATTGCTGATTGTAGAGGATTCAAAAAAGATACTGGAGTTGAAGTTGGTGATATAGCTAAACGTTTAATTGATTATGGATTCCACGCACCTACAGTATCATTCCCAGTTGCAGGAACATTAATGATTGAACCAACTGAAAGTGAAGATAAAGCTGAATTAGACAGGTTTATTGAAGCCATGGTTAGTATTAGAGCAGAAATTGAAGCTATTAAAACGGACGGTTTAGATCAAGATAATAACCTATTGAAAAATGCCCCTCACACCGCGGCATTAGCTACTTCTGACGAATGGAATCTACCATACTCAAGAAAACAAGCAGTTTATCCTGCTTCTTATTTAGACAATGCCAAATACTGGGTACCAGTTAGACGTGTTGATAATGCACACGGAGATAGAAACTTAATTTGTGCTTGTATCCCAATTGAGGCTTACGCTGAAGAGAACGTATAATCAAAAAACAGAATACTAAAAACCCCGATTTAATTTAGTTTAAATCGGGGTTTTTTATAACTAAATTTTCTCAATCAAAATAATCCTGTTCTCAACAAAATAAGGGTACAAGCCTCTTCATAATTAATATTTGATTTTGACAATAGGTCATAAAATTCATTATTTTCAGTTCCAGGGTTAAAAATTACACGCTTTGGTTTTAACTCCAAAATATAATCATAACACTCTTTTTGTCTAGTTGCATTTAAGTACAGTGTTACTGTATCAATTTCCACATTGCTTGGAACTACTTTATTCCTATCGGTTTCAATTTTAACTCCATTTACAAAACCACTTCTCAACCCTAAAGCATATATATTATGGTGAAACTCTGTCAACATATTTATTGCAACATTCGAATATCGCACGGTTTTTAAGCTTGCCCCAATTACTAATACATTCATATAAGTAAAGATAATAATTAAATTTATAGTAGCATAATTTGTTTTCAGGACGTTCGGGCCAATTTTTCATTAAAGTTTTATAAATTTGTTTACCATCAGTACGTTTTATAAAGCGCTCATAAAATCGAATTTATAGACCTATTACAGTAAATATAAATTAACAAAACTAGAATTTCAACACTAACGCAAATGCAAGATTTAAAAATCACTACCATTCAAACTGACATTATTTGGGAAAATAGTATAGAAAATAGGAATAGGTATGACATAGAATATCTATCAAAATTGAAACTTGGAGAAACGGATTTAATTTTATTCCCAGAACTATTTACAACTGGATTTACTATGAATACTAAAGCATATTCAGAACAAATGGATGGCCCAACAATCAAATGGATGCAAACTTGGGCTAAAAAACTAAACACCCAAATTGGTGGTAGTATAATCATCAAGGAAAATAACAACTACTATAACCGTTTTATCATAGTTTCGAACAAAGGGGTAGAATGCTTTTATGATAAGAACCACCTATTTAGAATGGGTGATGAGAATAATCATTTTACTAAAGGTGAAAACCGTGTAATACATATACTTAAAGGATGGAAACTTCTATTACAAATTTGTTACGATTTACGATTTCCTGTATTTTCAAGAAATCAAACCATTAAGGCTAAAAAAGAATATGACGCAGTACTGTACGTTGCTAATTGGCCAGCGGTTCGTTCAGAAGTTTGGAGCACATTATTAAAAGCTAGAGCGATAGAAAATCAAACCTATTGTATTGGTCTTAATAGAGTTGGTAATGATACTCATCATGTATCACATTCTGGAAACTCCGCAATAACTTCACCCTGGGGTGAAACCACACAATTAAAACCAGATCAAGAGGAGGCTGTTACATTCACATTGAAAAAATCAATTATAAACGACATTAATATAAAGTTTCCAGCATATTTAGATGCAAATGCATTTAATCTAGCAGATAAATAAACTATTCATACACTTTATGTTAGAATTTACAACATTCAAGTTGATGTTCACTATATATTTAGTAACTTTAACGGTAATAATTTAAAAAACGATAAAATGAAAAAAGTTTACTTATTTTCTCTTTCAGTTTTTGCTATGAGTGTTTTAAACGCTCAACAGGCACCAACTATGGAGAATTACCCTATGTTACCTTCATTAAACGAAACGGTACAAAACAATGTCAGACCAACACAATCTCAAAACAGAGCTGGTGGAGATCTTATTACTAATAATGACTTTTCTAATTCTGCTGATTGGACTACTCCGTTAGACGCTGGAGGATATTCTTGGGCAATTGGAACAACAACTTCTGCAGACTTGTCATATTACATGGGAGATATGGAATCAACAACTATGTCAAATGGTTTTGCAAGTTTCGCTGGTATTGACTTATTATTAGCAACTCCATTTACTGCGCAACAGGCTTATTTAGAATTAAATCAAACTATTGATTGCTCTACGAATCCTGGTGTGATTTTAGAATTTGAACAAAGATATAGAGCTTTTAATTCAGATGAAACAATTGTACAAATTTCTGGAGATAATGGTATAACATGGACTGATTTTTTAATAAATGATGCTATTGCAACCAACGCATCAGCAACACAAAACACTATTACTTTAAATATTACAGCTGTAGCCGCTGGACAAAGTCAAGTAAAAGTTAAATTTTTATGGACAGGTACAGATGACCAACAATATGGTGCCGGTTACGGTTGGATGGTTGATGATTTAAAAATATATGAAGCATATAATGATAACCTAGTACAAGAAGATTTTTACGTAGGAAACATTATTACTGCTTATGAATATACAAAAATGCCAGTAAGTCAAGCAGGAATTTTAACTGTTCAATCTGCATTATACAATGCGGGACTTAATATGCCAACAGCTGTAGTAAATCATGTAGTAGTTACAGATGTTACAACTCCTGCTGTTATCATATTAGATGCTACTGGTGGAACTTTAAGTAATTCTTTCGCAAATGTACGTGATACTCTAACTTTCGAAACTACTTTAGACATGTCTACTTTAGCCATAGGAACATATATGGTAATTAACACTGTTGAACTTGGGGCAACTGATGAAGATTTATCTAACAACACTGATACAAATTACTTTGAAATCACTGCTAACACTTATAGTCACTATTCTACACTTGAAGATGGTTTTTTAACTAACCCAGGACGTAATAATACTGCGGCTTATGACGAATCAACATTTGGTGCTTCTTATGAAATAAAAGACGCAGTTACTTTACACGGTCTTGATCTTTACATTGCAGATGTAAGTGCAACTTCTACAAACTTACACACAACAACTGATAACTTTATTGAGGTAAGAATTTACGAAAATTTAGATGACGCCCCAGCACAACTTGCGGCATACTCTTTCAGTATGGCTGACATGGTAATGAACGAATGGACTACATTAAACTTACACCAAGCAGATGCAGACTTATCTACTACCCCTCCTGGATCTTTTGATTTAGCTGCAGGTGGTTCTTATAGAGTTACTGTTACTTGTGAATCTGGTAAAGTATTATGGACTTTAGGTAACCAACCTGATTCTGACAACTCAGGAATTCAACTATCTGAGGATGGTAACTGGTATTTATTACAATCAGAACCGGCAATGGAATTAAACTTTGATGGAACTTTATCTATTGAAGATGAAAAAGAATTGAAAAACTTAAGCGTTTCTCAAAACGTTCCAAATCCATTTAATGGACAAACTGTTGTATCTTATAACTTAAATGAAACTTCAAACGTTTCATTACAAATTATGGATGTAACAGGTAAAGTTATTTCTACAATCAATGAAGGAACTCAAGCTGCTGGTGCTCACAACATTTCTGTTGATGGAGCTTCTTTAGCCGTAGGTACTTACTTCTATACTTTAACTGCTGGTAATTACCAAGTAACTAAAAGAATGGTTGTTTCTAAATAACATTTAGAATCCTATTTTAAAACCTTCATAACTTACGTTGTGAAGGTTTTTTTATGAAATAGTTATTCTAAATTTGTAATTTAGCACCTCTAAATTATGGACTATATTAACCTTGGCTATATTGGGATATTTTTAGCGGCTTTTATTGCAGCTACATTATTACCTGCACCTTCAGAACTAATACTCATTGTTGCATTTGAAAACAACTTCAATGTATATTTAGTAGTTTTAATAGCTACTCTAGGAAATGTATTAGGGAGCCTTACCAATTACTATATCGGTTATTTTAGTAATTCCGAAAAATTGATTAAAAAATTCAACCTTAACCAAACTAAAATTAACAACTGGACACACAAAACTGAAACCTATGGATTTTGGTTAGGTCTACTTGCATGGCTTCCTTTTATTGGAGATCCATTAATGGCCGTGGTTGGATTTTTAAAAGTAAAAATCATTCCATTAACGTTAACTATAACTTTTGGAAAATTAACACGCTACGTAATTGTAACGCTTATCTATTTTTTAGTTTAAAAATGTAAAGAAGAAGGTAGTCTCTTTACTATAGAAAATCATTAAAGCTACTTAAATTAGCTTTAGCTTGCAATTCTAAATAACGGGTATCGAATTGTTCTTCTGTTTCAGATGAGTTCAAATAATCAATGCGATATTTATCAAAATTTTGAATAGCTAACAATTCATCTTCAGACAATTCCGTACCATCATAATACTTTTCACGTAAGTCATTAATAGATGTAGGAAAAAAACCTGTTTTTGAATCAATTTTATTAGTCATACTACAAATATAAAAAATAAGCGCCCCTCATTATTTTACTTGTAAAATAGAAATTCACAAAAAATTGTAAAAAACTCATTTCATAAAAAAATTATACAAAAATGATTACTTTCGTGGTTACGAAACAAAATTTAACAGACCAATTAAATATACGTTCATTTAACTCGTATAAATTGGAATAATACATTACAAATGAAAAATTACAAATACACTGTAGAAGAAAGATTTATCGAATACGTAAAAATCGATACTACTGCAAATCCTAATTCTACTACTTTTCCAAGTAGTATGATACAAAAAGATTTGGGTAGACTTTTAGTTAAAGAATTAAAAGAAATTGGCGTAGAAAAAGTAGAAATGGACGAATGGGGTTATGTTTTTGGTACAATACCTTCTAACACCTCCAAAACAGTCCCAACTATATGTTTTTGCGCACATATGGACACTGCCCCAGATTGTAGTGGAACAAACGTTAAACCTATAGTACACCGAAATTATGACGGTAACCCAATTACGTTACCAGATGATGCTACTCAAATTATTACAACAGATAAACATAAGTACTTAAAAGAAAAAATTGGAGATGATTTAATCACCGCTTCAGGTTTAACACTTTTAGGAGCAGATGATAAGGCAGGTGTAGCTTGTATTATGGATTTTGCAAATTATGCGGTATCAAATCCAGATTATAAACATGGTGAAATTCGTATTTTATTCACACCAGATGAAGAAGTAGGAAGAGGAGTTGATCATTTAGATATGTCTAAAGTTAATGCTGACTATGGTTACACCTTAGACGGTGGTACCTTAGGTTCTATTGAAGATGAAAGTTTTTCAGCAGATGCAGTAACTATAACAATCAATGGTGTTAGTGCCCACCCAGGATACGCAAAAAATAAACTTGTAAATTCAATGAAAGTTGCAGGTGCATTTATAGATGCCTTACCAAAAAATGGTTGGTCTCCTGAAACAACTGAAGGACGTGAAGGATTTGTTCACCCTACATCAATAAAAGGAGAATTAGAAACTACTGTTGTTACTTTCATTATTCGTGACCATGACACTTCAAAATTAGAAACATATGAAACGGCCTTAAAAGCAATCTTAGACGACACTGTTAAACAATATGAAGGTGTTACAGCAACATTTGAAACTGTAGAACAATACAGAAACATGAAAGAAGTTATTCAAACAGTACCTTTCGTTACTGATAATGCCATTGAAGCAATGACAAGAGCAGGAGTGACTCCTAAACCAGTAATTATTAGAGGTGGAACTGATGGATCTCGTTTATCTTTTATGGGATTACCTTGTCCTAACTTATTTACAGGAGAAATGGCCATACACTCAAAGCATGAATACGTGAGTGTACAAGACATGCAAAAAGCAGTTTACACAATGGTTGAATTAATATCTATATGGGAAGAGAAAGCATAAATAAAGACTAAATAGTGAGCATAAAAAAACCCTATTCATTGATTAATGAATAGGGTTTTTACTTATTAATTTTTTTTATCGCTTAATCTTTAATTAATTTAACCGACTTAACTCCTTTTGAATTTTCTATTCTTACTATATAAATCCCTTTAGGTAATTCTTCCATGTTTATTTCAAATTGGCTATTACCCGTTGAAACAGTTCCGTTAAATACCGTATTCATTTTTTGTCCAACAACATTGAATACTGAAATACTAACCTGATCATTCATTGATGAAAAATAATTTAAAGTTGAGTTATTACGTGTTGGATTGGGGAAAATTGAAACTGAATTCTCTACATCATTTTCTGGATTATCTAACCAAGATTCTGGATATAAATTAATGTCATCTATATAAATATTATTTCCGTTATCACTTTCAAAATAAAACTTATATCTGAAATTAGATGTATAAAAACTACTGTGGATATTCTCAAATGAAACCGTTTTCCATTCAGTTTCTGATGTAGGTGTATAAGCAGAAATTGACTCTACTTCACTTAAACTCGTTCCATAAATATTTTTTCTTAACGACCAATTATTACCACAATCATTAGATACATAAACCTTTAGAAACTCATCAGCAGAAGACGAATTCAATCTATTATATGCATACTTAAATGTCATAATTAAATTCTCAGAAGGGTCCAAAACACTTAAATCAATTGTGCCAGAATAAAATTCATCAACTGAACTTCCATTTACACCAAAGTTTGACATTTTAATAGACTTGTTACCACTACTTGATGCAGTATTAGTCACAGACCAATCATTTCCATCATCCTCATTTGTAATAAAAAAGTTAGTGTTATCCGGAACACTAACCGTTTCAAACCCTTCAGAATAAGGTAATTCTAGTCCAGGATTAGCAAGCACTGTAATAAAGTTTTGAGTAGTTTCCACTAAACTACTACTTCCATTAGAAATTTCCAAACTCACGTTATAAACACCTGGAGTATTATAAGTAATGGTTGTATTCGAATCTAAAGAAACAGAAGGGGTACCACCTTCGAACTCCCAATTTCTACTAGTTACACCATGAAACGATAAATCAGAAAAATCAATTGTACTACCTGCACAAATGATTGTTTCACTGCTAGAAAAACTAGCTCCACACAAATCATTACTAGGGTTATCCGTTCCAGTTGCAATTAAGTTACCTGGAGTGGAAAGATTACTACGGCCAGCAGTATTAGAATTCAATGCTGTATACATTCTTGCTGCCTGTCCATTTGTAAACATAGTTGAACAGTATGAATATTCCATAAAATTTTGAACATTATCTAAACTTCCACATGTTACTCCATTAACATTACAACTTGTCCACCCTTCAGAGTTTGGCGTATCGTTAACACCGTCATCATCATTACAATTAGATGCTACACCAGGTTCATTCGTATTTCCCCAGTTATGTGCCAAATTCAACCAATGTCCAGCTTCATGAGCTAAAGTATGTCTTCCTGTACTACTTCCTGTACCAATTGTACCAGTGTAATCATGTCTAAGCATAACACCATAATACATACTTGTACCAGAACCCATCCAAACACCAGGCCTATAAGTATAACCAGCTGCACCATTCGGATCAATACAAACAAAAACATTTAAGTATTTATTTGCAGGCCAAACACCATGTACATTAGAAACGGCATCAACAATTGGATGCCCCCCATTATTTAATCCAGTGTCATTAGTTGTACTTGAATACGTACGCGTAATACCAGAATGACAAGCACCGGCCGGATCTTTAGTTGCTAAAACAAATTTAATATCTGCATTTGCCGCGATACCTTGAAAAGCCGAAACTGTATTTCCAAAATCAAAATTACTAGCACTATAGTCTTTATTAAGGTTATCGATACAATCCAAAATTTGAGCGTTCGAAATATTTTCTGGACCATCTAAATGAACTACGTGAAATACAATAGGAATGGTATATGAAACTCTTTCATCTGGACTATACTCATTCGCTAAATAATTTTCATAATCAATTTGAAACTGAGCTTGACCTATACTATCTTGCATTTTAAATTCAGGATTCAAATTAAAAATTGCTTCTTCTTGTTCAACCTGACCACAAAATATAGGGTTAGCAGGTGACTCATGATTGTGCTTCTGAGCAAAAGAAAAATTTGCTATAAAAGCCAAACCAATAACGATAAGTTTTTTCATGTTAGTGTATTAGTGTATTGAGATATTTATTCTAATTTTATTAGACAGAAAAATCTACCTACCAAAAATAATAAAATTTTACTAAAAAGGATTAATAATATATTTAACTATGCTTTTGCTTGAGTTAACGGTAATTTAAATAGATAAAAGTAAATTTAACTTAAATCGCGAACAGAAAAAACTACATTTTCATAACTATTAGGGTCTGAAATCACTTTATAAAATAAATCAGCTGTAAAATCAGGGTTTGCTAATTCGTTATTCTTATTTAAATCAACAAATTTTTGATGTGATAAGAAATGAGAAGGGTTTGAATCTCTGATTTCACCCTGCATTTTAGTATCCACCACCCCAGGAGCAATCGAAAAAACATGCCAATTTCTATGATTTCTACTCGTCAATTCTTGTGCAATAGTTTCAGAAAATAAGTCAATTGCTGCTTTTGAAGCACAATACGTTGACCAGGCATCAATTGGATTTTTTCCTGCACCTGAACTTACATTTACTATTTGATAATTTTGATTAGAATGAATAAATCTATTGATAAATTTGTTAATCAATATTTGTGGCGCAATAACATTAACGGTATTAACTTGAATAATTTCTTGTTCAACATGGTGCCCAACAGGCTTAATTGGTCCAATTACACCAGCATTATTTATCAAAATAATATCATCAGTATTATTTGCGACAAACTCAAAACTCGCTACTGCTTCTACGTCACTCAAATCAATAGTGACATGACTATAGTTTAACTCCGTAATTGTGCAATTACGCGATAAACCAATTACTTGGTGCCCCTTTTTTAATAATTTTAAAGCAATCGCTTTTCCTATTCCTGATGACGTTCCTGTGATGTATGCAATCATGATATAAATTTTAATCAAATTTATAAAAATAATTATGTAACTTTCCATAAAACAATTAAAAATGAAAATAATACTCTTTTTATTATGTCTTAGCTATTTCATCAATAGTAACGCTCAAGCCTCATTTTTTATCACCCCATTTAGTACAAACTCAAATTACGACATTAATCAAGACAGTAGTTTAGTTGCATATAATTCCAACTTATCCAATGGCAAGCTAGTACTTTTTTTAGGCGGAACAAATAGTAATACAGATAACTATACAACCCTAAAAAACAAAATAGTTGATTTAGGTTATCAATTTATAAACTTAAGCTATCCAAATACAATTCCTGCCGCTTCTTTATCTAACAGTTCAAATGCTTTAGCTTTTGATGAATACAGACAAGAAATTTGTTTCGGGACGCCTTTAAGTGGTGCCGTATCCGTAGACTCACTAAATTCAATTCACACCCGATTTAATTATTTATTGACGTATTTGAATTCGAATTACCCTACTCAAAACTGGGACAATTATTTAAGTTCTAATGCCAGCATAAATTGGAATAACATAATTATTGCTGGACATTCTCAAGGTTCGGGACATGCTGCCTACATAGCAAAATCTAATGCCGTAGAAAGGGTATTAATGTTTTCAGGATTAAACGACTATAGCGATTTTTACTCTGGTCCTGGAAATTGGCTAAATAGCGCAAGTGTAACACCTACAACAAAATTTTATTCCTACTTAAGTTTACTTGATGAAGTTGTCGATTACGAAAAACAATATGCAAATGCTTTATCCATTGGAGTTCCTGGAGACAGTACGCATGTTGATAACGTTACCGCTCCATTTAATAATTCTCACAATTTGTATACCACACAAGCACCTGGCTTTGTGATTTTAAATCATTCTTCACCGGTGAAATTCAGCCTGAAAAACCATGAAGTTTGGACCTATATGCTAACTAATAATTCAACTAATAAATTAAAAGAATCCAACTTAACAGCCCTAACGATTTATCCAAATCCAACGCGTGATGTTATACATATTAACTATCCAAACGTAAGACTAAACACAACCTATTCAATCTATTCGCTAAACGGAAAAGAAGTCAAATTTGGAAGACTTCAAACTAATGAAATTCAGATTAGAGATTTAAACCCTGGCACCTATTTATTATCAATCAATCAGCAGTTGACTCAACAATTCATTGTAAAATAAATTACCTTAACAACGTAACATGACCTTTTACCTCTTGAGGCAAATTATATTTAAAATCATTGTAAATTATTCGCCATATATAAACACCATCAGGAGCTAATTCACCTTTATAACTACCATCCCACTCACCATAAGCATCATTGGAATAATAAATTAAATTACCCCAGCGGTTATAGATGAACATCTGAAACTGTCGTGGTTTATATAAAACCGGTTTAAATGTATTATTAAACATGTCACCATCTGGAGTAAAGGCATTCGGGACTAAGATTGGAATTACTGGAATTACTTTTATCGTTTTATAACTTCTATCTTGACAACCGTACTGATTTTCTACGATTTGATACGGATGATATACTCCCGGTTCTGGATATGTGTATGTATATGGATCGAAAGGTGTTGAAGCTCCATTATCAAAATAAAACCATTGCTGCACTACATCATCAGCTGATAAATCAGTAAAGGTAAAATGTGCTTCATATTCGTCTTGAATCAAAGGAGTCACAAAAAACTCAGATACTGGAGATGGAAATATTTCAATTAAATTGGGACGAATTAATTCAAAATTAGCAATACATCCCGAATCCGTAAAAATAGTTAAACTTACATCATAAACCCCAGGAGTATCATAAATATGAAATGGATGTGTATCAGTTGAAGTGGCTGAACCATCTCCAAAGTCCCATTCAGAATATATTGGCGTATCTGCTTGAGATAAATTAATTAGATGTGCATTATAGGGAGCACATTTTAATTCATCTTTAACCGTAAATGCAATCGTAGGCTCTTTGTATATAAATATTTCATCCGTAAACGATTCCGTACATGTTTCAAAATGAGTTGTAAATGTTATTGGAACAAATCCTGACTGAGTAAATACAACATTATTTTGATTTTGTGTTACAGAATTTAATGGCGTAGCATTTACTCCAAAATCCCACTCATACGTAGACCCCGTAGGCTGAACGCCCTCACCAATAAAATCAAAACTATTCCCTGTGATACATTGCGGCTCTGGAGGTGAAAATTCAGCAGTTAATGAATCATTAATAATAAAATCTTGAACGGTAGTATCTGAACAACCAACAGACTGAGACACAATCAACTCAACAGAATACGTACCTGCAGAAGGAAACGTATAACTTGGCTCAAAAACTGAAGACACATCAGTATTTATACCATCCACTCCAAAATCCCAATGCCAAGATGTACCACCAAAACTTTCGTTTTCAAAATCAACAGTTAAACCTTGACAGTAGGATACAAACGTGGGCAAATCAACTTGAGGCGTAATATCAGCACCTAGTTCAATTTCACAATTCATTACGGTAAACAAAAAATCCCGAGTAGTTGTACTAATCAACACGCCATTTCTATATTCTTTAGCACATATTCCAACAGCATATAATCCTGATGTTTGCGGTGTAGCAGAAAGCAAACCTGTTGTAGAGTTAATAGTTATTGCTCCCATTCCAAATGGATTTGTAGTTGATGAGCCTCCAGCCCAAACTACAGCACTATATGGAGGAGGAGGAACTGGATCAGGAGCTGGATTATTAGATGTACCACCTTCATTTGGCGCACAAATTGCATAAATTATTTCATCACCATCTGGCTCAGTGGCAGAATGATCAAAAATTAATTCTTCATTTGCACACAATAATAAAGGAGGGTAATTTGTAAACCTTGGAGAACTATTACAGACAGCCAAATCGTTAGGCGGAATGGTTATAGTAAGCGTTAACCCTTGATCCTCAGGTGTATTTAAGTTTGTTACATTTGGTCCTCTACAACACCTTTGATATGCTAACGTGTAGCCATTAGAAGAAGCTGGTAAGGTTACAATTTTAGTATAAATAGCTTCCTCTACGCAAATATCACTTGGTACAGTCACACAAGGGTTATTATTAAAATTTACATCTAAGTTAATTGAACCAGGGAAGTTAATTGTAAATCCGCCAATATTTACATTACTCCCATTAAAAATTGTAATTGGTAAAGGATCATCAAAATCAGCACCATCTGACAAACAATCTCTATAAAGCTTTAGTGTTATACTATATTCATTACCCCCTATACAATCATAGTACATTTCACCACCAACAATGTGTGATGCAAACCCATTAAGATTAAAGAATATAAAAACAATTAAAAGTAATCGCATTTTGACAAGTTATGAATATAATTAATACAATTAACGGTAAAAATGTTAAAAGGTTGTATTACTTATTCAATTGAGTAATAATCAAAATAATCTGTTATAATGTAAAACCTAAACCGAAAGACAATCTAAATTCATCTAAAAAAACCGGATAAGTATTTGACTTGTGCTTACCAAAAATATACCTTGCTTCCGTAAAAAGGTAAAACCATTTTTCTCCAAAAAAGTCAAACCCTCCAGCAATTGAACCTACTGGATTATAAGTAATTTGATACTCCAATTCTTGTGTTTCAAAATCTAACGCCCCATATTCTGACGATTGAGACATGGCAATACCTGGTTGAAAACCAAGATAAGGCTGAAATTTTTTATCACTTAAAAACTTATAGAATACACCAGCATACAGTTGATGATTCATTGAAAATCTAGGTCTATCACCAAAAGAATTTAGAAAGTAAAAGGCATCACCTCTTAATTCAATTTTATCTTTAACAAACCCAAATGTTCCTTGTAATTGAATCGTTTTGGTTTTTTCTGTTAATAAACCTGGGGCAAACGATAAAGCTGCTTTAAGTTTCCAATCTTTTTTAGACAGTGTATCTTCAACTTGACCAAAACTATTTAGGTTTAATGAAACTGTAAGAAGTATTAATATTATATTCTTCATAATTATAGGATTTACCAAAGGTCTGCAATTTTATAATTTAAGCTTAATGTTAAAAGTACATGTCCTTCTAATCTTTCACCAGCATGCTGATCCTGGTTTGTTTCTAAATAATAGCCGTTTTCTGTTTCCAATAATTCATATTCTAAGTGCTTTCCTAAATGCATCATATATTGAGCAGAAAAGCTTAAATTGAATCGGTCATTTAAATAATAATGTGTTCCTAACCCCATTTGAATTGCAGAACTCCATCTCGTTACTTCATCATGACTTCTATCTAAATATGGTGTACTTAAAGGCGTTACTTTTGCATAGTCAAAACAATGTCCTGCTATTACATAAGGCATAAACTTTCCCATTTTTTTTGGGTAAAATAATACTGACCATCCAATATGAGCGTTTTTTCTTGTTCCAGCTCCAGCTAAATCGATAGTAATCCAATCTGCAAACCATTCTGTGTTTAAATAATCAGTCAACTGAAAACGAGCTTGACCTCCAACACCAAGTCCACTATATGGATCATGGCCAAAAATACTTGATGTCGTTCTTAAACCTAATTCAACATTCCCCTTTTCTGCATACACCTTCTGAGCAAATACAGTTGATGCACTAAAAACAATGCCAAGAAGAATAACTTTTATATAGGTCATAATATCGATATTTGTTAATAAAACTTAAAACTAAGTAAATTTATTGTGTTTGAATACGGTTAGAGTTGATTTAAATCAATTTACAACTGAAAAATAGAATTATCTTTGTCAAAAAAATAAATATGTCAAAATCATTTATAAAATTTAGCTGGTTAACTTTAGTCTTTATCTTTTTAGTTGTCGTTGCGGGTAGTGTTGTTCGTTCAACAGGTTCTGGAATGGGTTGTCCTGATTGGCCTAAATGCTTTGACCAAGTTATACCACCAACTAACATTAGTGAATTACCTGAAAACTACAAAGACATTTATGTTTCTAAGCGAAAAACAAAAGTAGACAAGTTTGCCAATTTGTTAACCAAGTTAGGCATGACCAATATTGCAGAGGAATTAAAAAATGACAAATCATTATTAATTGAACAAGACTTTAATTGGAAAAGAACGTGGACGGAATATGGAAATAGATTAACTGGGTTTATAGCTGGAAACCTTGTACTTATCACCCTATTATGGATCTTATTAAAATATAGACGTCATAGGAATTTAGTTCTATTAAGTTTTCTAAATTTAATTTTAATGGGATTTGAAGGCTGGATGGGTTCAATTGTTGTGGCTACAAACCTAGTTCCTTGGATACTCACTTTACACATGTTGTTTGCTTTAATCATTATTTGGATTCAAATAAAAATTATTCAAATTGCAAAGGGACAATCTTTTAGTATAAAAATGACGAAATCGTTTAAGTATTTATTTTATGCCTCTATTGCTTTAACAGTAATTCAGATACTATTAGGAACTCAAGTTAGACAGACTATTGATTTTATGGTAGCAGGCCATGTCGATAGAGGAGCTTGGTTGTCAAACATGAATATCGATTTTTATTTTCACCGCTCATTAATTTGGTTAGTAATAGGTATTAATGGTCTTTTATATTGGATAAATCGTAAAAACAACTACGGCATCACACTATTCATGCCGATATTAGCCCTAATTGCATTAGAACTTGTTACAGGACTATTATTTTCATATGCAGGAATGCCAGCGTTCTTACAACCTGTACATTTAGTAGTTGCTACGTTGCTTTTGGCTGTTCAACTTTATGGTTTAGTCTACTTTAAATATAAAAGAGAATCTTTAATTAGGTAATTATAACTGAGACGCTTAATAAATGCGTATATTTGCACTCGATTTTAAATCAAATTAATGTTAATAAAAGAAATCATAGTTAGAAAACAAGACGCTTTTGAACAAAGCATTCAAACTTGGGCTGAAGGTAAGACTATTAAGTTTACTCCTTTTGACGGGAAGGATAGCTTAACTGAAGTTGTTGATGCTGTTGTTTTGTTTCACGAAAACTACACTATTTCTAAAGAAAACAAGGTGGTAAAAGACTTATTTGAAGAAAACGGTAAATTTTCTCATTCAATTGATATTAATGGAACTTTAATTGCTGCCATTTCATCATTTGTATTTTGGTTAGAAAACCATAAACCAAAAAATGTATTGTTTATTGGAGACGATAACATCATTAAAAATGAAAAATTCATTACTTATTTAGAAAAATTAGCTGATAGGTTATAAGCTTAACTCAACATATTTAAAAGCGTAATAGTATTAGCTATTACGCTTTTTTTTTACGATATATACTGATTATGCAACTAATCAATATAAGTAAACTGTCCAATTATTATTCACAACAAACTAAAAAAGGCTAAGTAGAAAAATCTACTTAGCCCTTTTTAATACAATTAATTTTATTTTAGAATTCTAATAATTCCACATCAAACACTAAAGTTGAACTTGGAGGAATTGGACCTCTACCTTGTTCACCATACGCTAACCAATAAGGTAATACTAATTTATATTTTGCGCCTTTAGACATCATTGCAACACCTTCATCCCATCCTGGAATTACTTTTCTTTGCCCTAAAGGAAATTGAAATGGTTGACCTCTATCTACAGAAGAGTCAAATTTGTTTCCATCCGTGAAATAACCAGTATAGTGAACAGAAACATTTTTTCCTAACTCAGGTTTTGCACCTTCACCTTTAGCCTCTACCACATACATTAAACCACTTGCAGTTTGTATAGCATTTGGATATGACTTAATCATTTTTGCTTTAAACCAAGCATTCTTTTCTTCTTGAGACATAGCTTTAAACTTAGCCGCTTCTTCTGCTTTTGCTTTTGCAATAGCTGCTGCTTTAGCACCAGCACTTGCAAACACTTCCGTTGCATTAAATGCTTCTGCTGTTTTACCTACTCTATAAATAGTTACTTTTACCATTGTATCATTACCAACGATAGAGTCAACCACATTTTGTCCTTTTACTACATGACCAAATACACTATGCTTATTGTTTAAGTGAGGCGTTGGTACATGTGTAATAAAAAACTGACTTCCGTTTGTAGCAGGACCAGAATTAGCCATTGACAAAATACCCGGTCTATCATGCATTAAAGTTGGATCAAACTCATCCGCAAATTTATATCCAGGATCACCAGCTCCAGTTCCTTGTGGATCTCCACCTTGAATCATAAAATTAGGTATTACTCTATGAAATTTTAAACCATCATAAAAAGGAGTTGTAAACACTTTATCTCCATTTGTAAAGTCACCTTCCGCTAAACCAACAAAATTCGCTACAGTCATTGGCGTCTTTTCATATTCCAATTGAATTAAAATATCACCTTTATTAGTGTTAATATTTGCATAAATTCCATCTGCTAAATCCATTTTGTTTTCAGCCTTTTCAGTAGAATTTGTTTCATTTCCATGTTTATTGTTTGCACAACTACTTAAAGAAACTAGTAGTAACGCAACAGAAATAGAAAGTATTTTTTTCATTATTCGTGTGTTTTAATTTATAAATTTGAAAACAAATATAC
>Ga0209291_1002016_pt1 | contig 17105 bp, 4 predicted proteins | sample GOMGulsemesocosm_FD_184633 | JGI IMG/M metagenome (GOLD analysis project Ga0209291, IMG submission 184633) | Methane-oxidizing microbial communities from mesocosms in the Gulf of Mexico - GOM9B Gulf of Mexico (SPAdes) (version 2) | ecosystem: Environmental > Aquatic > Marine > Cold seeps | place...
ACTGGCGCCATAACGAGTACATTTACCTATACCATAACTGGAACAGCACCTTGTATAGATGATTCTAGTATAGCTACGATAAATATCAATCCACAACCTGTGGCTGGAACTGATGGAAATACTACAGTTTGTGATAGTAGTGCCACTGCAATTGACTTATTCAGTTTAATAACTGGAGAGCAAACAGGAGGAACATGGACACAAACATCTGGATCAGGTGGTACTTTTAATTCCGGAGCAGGAACATATACTTCAGGGACTGGAGCTACAACAAGTACTTTCACCTATACTTTAACAGGAACAGCACCTTGTATAGATGATTCAAGTATTGCTACGATAAATATCAATCCACAACCAGTAGCTGGAACAGATGGTGATACTACAGTTTGTGATAGTAGTGCCACTGCAATTGACTTATTCAGTTTAATAACAGGAGAGCAAACAGGCGGAACATGGACACAAGCCACTGGATCAGGTGGTACTTTTAATGCAGGAGCAGGAACATATATTCCAGGGATTGGAGCTACAACAAGCACTTTTACCTATACTTTAACAGGAACAGCACCATGTATAAATGCTACAAGTGTTGCTACGATAAATATCAATCCACAACCAGTGGCTGGAACTGATGGAAATACTACAGTTTGTGATAGTAGTACCTCAGCAATTGACTTATTCAGTTTAATAACTGGAGAGCAAACTGGAGGAACATGGACACAAGCCACTGGATCAGGTGGTACTTTTAATGCTGGAGCAGGAACATATACTCCAGGGACTGGAGCTACAACAAGTACTTTTACCTATACCTTAACAGGAACTGCACCTTGTATAGATGATTCAAGTATGGCTATAGTAACAATCAACCCTGTCCCAACAGTAAATCCTTTTTCGATAGCAGCATTGTGTGATGTTGATTTAGATGGAATTAATGTTGAGTTTGATTTAACAGGTGGTAATGCAGCTTTATTAAGTGGACAAACAGGAATAAATGTTAGTTATTACTTAACATCAGCTGAAGCTATTGCTGCAAGTAATCCAATTGCAAACGAAACAAATTATTCAAACATCGCAAACCCACAAGTTATTCATGTAAGGTTAGAGAATGAAGTAACAGGTTGTTTTACAATTACAACATTAACTTTAAATGTAAATGTAGTAACCTTTACACCAGTAGTGGACTTATATACTTGTGATGATGATAATGATACCTTTGGATATTTTGATTTAGCAGGAGCTACAGCTCAAATGACTGGAGGAGCATCAAACATTGTGGTTACGTATCATGAGACATTACCAGAAGCAGAGCAAGGAGTAGGAATTATTCCAACGAATGTATTGTATCAAAATGTTGATACTGATGGTGATGGAACAGGAGATGTTCAGACATTATACTTGAATATTACTGATACTAATACTGGATGTAGTTATACAGCTGAGACTATTATTTTAAATGTAATCGCAAGTCCAGAATTACCAGCAGGGCCATTAACATATATTTTATGTGAGGACACTGGAAGTGCTGATGGATTCGTAGTATTTGATTTAGTAAACTACGGACAAACGGTATTGTTATCAGATATTGATCCAAGTACATTACCTGGAGATTATACAGTAACTTATTACACTGGATTATTAGGATCAGGATTACCAGATCCAACAATGATTATCGCAAACCCATCAGCATATCAAAACACAGGTACGCCAGATCAGGTTATTTATGCAAGTGTTATGCATACCGCTACTGGATGTGAGATTATTATTGAGGTTACGTTACATGTAGATTTATTACCGGTAGCAAATTACTCACCAATTTTTGAGTGTGATAATGATAGTGCAGATGGATTCTATCCTTTCAATTTGTTAGACTATGAGTCAGTGGTAACAGGAGGAGCAACAGATGTTGTAGTAGATTACTTTTTTAACTTAGCAGATGCTGAGTCAGGAGTAGGATCAATGATTCCTGATTATACAGATTTTTCAAACACTGTAAACCCACAAGTGATTTATGCAAGTGTTTATAATGCTACAACAGGTTGTAGAGCAGTATCGATTGTTAAGTTACATGTAAACGCAAATCCAACGCCATTAACTACGCTAGAGATAGAACAGCAGTTAGGCGATAATGGAGTAATGCTAGAATGTGATGGAAATGTAGATGGGTCGGGAGATATCTCGGAACAAATTGCTGAGTTTGATTTAACAGCTTGGGAAGTATTAATTTTAACTGGAAATGGTCCAGGAGTTGAGACAGGAGTTTCAGCGAGTTACTATACAAGTTTAGATGATGCTGAGGCAGGAATAAGTGCTATTCCTAATCCAGCTACTTATAACAATACTAGTAATCCTCAAACGATTTACATTAGTGTTGTAAACGATGGATTTGGAATAAATCCTGTAACAGATGGAACAGGATGTTATACCATTACAATGTTTGATATTTATGTTCCAGTACCGGAAGTTACTGTATTAGCAAGTAAGGATGTTATTTGTGTTGATTCTAAAGGAATCCCGTTAACCAACAATACATTACCAGTCTTAACTGCCACAGCCGGTCCAGCATCAGCATCTTTATATGATTACCAATGGATGTTAAACGGGGCAGTGATACCAGGAGCAACATCAGAGATGTATTCAGTTACTGAGCCTGGAGATTATACAGTAATGGTTTCAGGTCCAACAGATTTTGATTGTATCAATACATCGTCTGTACAAACGATAACAGTATCAGGAGTTCCAGAAATGTATAATGCAAGTGTAACAACAGAAGCGTTTGCAGATTCACATCAGGTAGTTGCAGAAGCGACATCGAGTATTCCAGGGATAGTTTTCTGGTATAGTTTAGATGATGGTGAGCCAACTACAAGTGGGACGTTTGATAATGTAGCACCAGGAATTCATACTGTAACGATTACAGATGGTGAAGGATGTTGGTCAGATATTCAAACAGTGATGATTGTAGATTACCCGCATTTCTTTACACCAAACGGTGATGGGATTAATGATACATGGGCAATTATTCAACAAGAAGGAATCCCGATATCACAGATTTACATTTTTGATAGATTTGGTAAATTGTTAAAGCAATTAGATCCAGATAGTGCTGGTTGGGATGGGACTTACAATGGAAGTCAAATGCCAGCGACCGATTACTGGTTTAAGATTATTTATATTGAAGGAGCTGATAGTACTCAAAAAGAGTTTAAGTCACACTTCTCAATAAAGAGATAAGCAAAACTTTAAATACAAAAAAGCCTTCATAGATGTGAAGGCTTTTTTTATGTAATTAATTATAGCTAAAGTTATTGATTTAGAGTGAGTTATCAATTGTTTTTGGCGATAAAAAACCGTATATTAGTACTTGTATTCAACTACTTACATATTATTCTTCAAGTGTTTATTAATTGTATCGAATTTTTCTTCCTAAAAGATTCGGAAATAAATAATTGAGATGATTTATGCGATTTTTATAAAAAAAAAATATCAGTTTATAGTTATTACTTTTGCATTTTCGTTTACTGTATTTTCATTCTCACAAAATAAATTAAAAACAACCTTTACATCAACTGAAATTAATGACTTTGTTATAGAAGTTTTTCAAAATGAAGCCAATGAGTTGGTTTTTAATTCGAATTCTAAAAGGCTGCAACTAATTACTGTTTTTCTAAATAGACAATTCTCCATAGCATATCATCCACAGTATTCAGGTAAAAAATTCAAGCAACTATCTGGTTTAGGTATAAATAATAAATACAATAAAAACTTGAGTATAGATCAAAGTTACAACCCGAGAACATTTAATCCGTTAAAATATAAATTTCCGTTAAGTTCAAAATCAAAGGAAATGTATAGAATTGGACGAACTGATTATATTATTACAATAAATACGTTGAATTAGTTTTATATCTCTTAAAATGAAAAAAAGGTTACTATCAATAATAATGTTACTGTTTGTAATAGTAGTACATGGGCAAATAAATATAGCTACTGGAGGAACGGTATCCACTTGTTCTGATGTATTTGTAGATTCGGGAGGATTGGGAGGAAATTATTCTTCGAATGAAAATAGTCAAATAACCATTTGTCCAGATATGGCTGGAAATTATATTGAATTAGATTTTACAACATTTAATATAGAAGGTGGCGCATTTGACTTCTTAATATTATATAATGGTACAAATGTATCGGGTGAACTTTTAGGAACAATTACTGAGGATGCAACTTGTGATGTAACTCAATACACATCAAGTGCTTCGGGAGGATGTATTACAATTGTATTTGAGTCCGATGGATCATTCAATCAATCAGGATGGGAAGCAACTGTTTCATGTACAACAAATCCAGGTGCTGCCCCTTCTGCTCCTGCAAATTCAGTTTGTGGTGGATCAGGAGCATTTTGTGCTGATGCAGGAGCATTAGAGTTTCCTAATACAGCTAATACAGATTGTGTTCCAGACGCGCCAAGTGTAGTAGTATCTAACTCATGTTTAGGCTCAGCATCAAATCCAGCGTGGTACTTTATTGAAATTGGTTTAGCAGGTGATATTATAATTGATATTTCACAAACAACAGGTCCAGGTGGTACAGGAGCAGGTTTAGATGTAGATTATGTTGTATGGGGGCCATTTCCAGATGTAGCATCTTCATGTGTTGATTTTACTACAGGTAATTGTACAAATGATCATAATTGTACAGGTACTGCAGTAGATTGTAGTTATAGCTCAGATCCGACAGAAATAGCAACGATACCAAATGCTCAAGTTGGGGAATTTTATATGTTTTTAATTACTAATTTTGATGGTGCTGCAGGTTTTATAACACTAACACAAACGAATATTGGAAATGCTGGGGCTGGATCAACAGATTGTTGCCCGTTTTTACAAGGGACTGATCCAACTAGCTGTGGATCGACCGATGGGATTATTGAAATATCATTGTTAGCTCCAAACACATCATATACAGTAACATATAATGATCCGGCCCCTCAGACATTAACTCAAATATCTAATGCATTAGGAGAAATTCAGATTACTGGTTTATCAGGAGGGAATTATACAAATATAGACACGAATACTCCAGGATGTTCTCCAGAAGATATTACATTAAGTAGTACTACAGGTGCTTCTTTAACTTCTTTAACTACAACATCACCAATTTGCTCAGGTGCTAATGCAGTTTTTACATTAATAGGTACACCAAATGCAACTGTAACATATACAATTGATGGAGGAGGAGCTACAACAATACTTTTGGATACTTCAGGAAATGGAATAGTGACAGTAACTGGAGTAACAACTAATACTGTAATTGTATTAAGTGATATTGCTATAAGTGGTTGTAATACTACTTTAACAGATACAGTAACAGTAGTGGTAAATGTAATTCCGGCAGTTACTAACTTGACTGCAAGTACACCAGTGTGTACAGGTCAAGATGCAGTCTTTACAATAACAGGAACACCAAATTCGGTAGTTACTTATACAATTGATGGAGGAACATCAACAATTGTAACTTTAGATGGATCGGGAACTGGAGTTGTGACGATTATAGGAGTAACATCAAATACTGTAATATTATTATCTGACGTTGCATTAAATGGGTGTAATGTAACAATATCAAATACTGCAACTGTAATAATAGATCCTATTTTAGTAGTAACAAGTTTAATAGGTACTAGTCCTGTGTGCTCAGGTCAAGATGCTGTTTTTAATGTAGTAGGTACAGCAAACTCAACAATAACATATACTATAAATGGTGGAACAGCTGCTACATTAGTTATGAATGGAGCAGGGAATGGAACAATAACTGTTACTGGAATCACAGTAGACACCACCGTAGTATTGACTAATATGACTTTCAGTGGCTGTAGTATTGTATTAACTGATAACGAAACTGTTGTTGTAACTCCTAACCCGAGCATAACTAGTTTAACAACAATAAGCCCGGTATGTTCTGGTTTAGATGCTGTATATACTATTTCAGGAACTCCAAATGGTGTGGTTACTTATACTATAAACGGTGGAGCTCCATCATCTGTTGCATTAGATGGAACAGGAGCAGGAACTGTTACAGCAACAGGAGTATCTGTAGATACAACAATTGCGTTAAATGATATTGTAATAAGTGGTTGTACTACTGTATTAACGAATACCGAAACAGTGGTTGTTTCACCAAATCCAGTACTAACAAGTTTAACCAGTAATGGTCCGGTTTGTACAGAAGATGATGCAATATTTACTATTATAGGAACAGTAAATGCAGTTGTAACATACAGCTTAGACGGAGGTACAACAACACAAACAATTGTTTTAGATGCTAGTGGTAATGGAATAATTACGATTGCTGCAGTTACATCAAATCAAACAATTGAATTGAGTGATATATTAATTGGTTCTGGACCAACAGCATGTAATATAACGTTAACGAATACATTAACTATTGTTGCAAATTTAAAACCCTATGCTGGTACAGACGGAAGTTTAATAATATGTGATACGGCTTCATCAGCAATACATTTAACCGATTTAATTACAGGAGAACAATCAGGGGGAGTTTGGGTACAAACATCAGGTTTTGGAGGAACTTTTAATCCGAATTCCGCAATTTATACCCCTTCATCTGGAGCTACAACTGCAACATTTACTTATACAGTAATAGGAATTCCTCCATGTATTGATGATGTCAGCAATGTATTAGTGTCAATAAATAATACCCCAGGTTTAGGATTCTTATCTAGTAGCAATCCAATAACTTGTTTAGGGAGTGAAGGTACTATTGTGTTAACAACATCAAATTTAACGGATGGGACCTATACCATAAATTATGAAGATGCAACAGCAACACCTCAAACCGCAACAATGACTGTTGTAGGGAATGTTGGTACTATTTCTGGATTAACATCAGGAACATATAATAATATGACGGTTACTAATTTTGGTTGTATATCAATAGAAGATGTAGATGCGATATTGACAGACCCATTACCTCCAACTTTAACTCTAAATTCTACGAGTAACCCCACTACGTGTTTAGGTGCAGACGGAACAATAACATTAACGACAACTAATTTACCCGACGGAAGTTATACCGTAAATTATGAAGATGCAACTGCAACACCCCAAACAGAAACAATGATTGTTGTAGGGAATGTTGGGACAATTTCCGGATTATTAGCAGGTGCATATAATAATATTACGGTTACCAATAATAACTGTACTTCGTTGGAAGATGTAGATGCATTAATAATAGACCCACCGCTTCCAGTACTAGCAATAAACGCAACAACTAATCCAACTACTTGTGATGGAGCAGATGGAATAATAACATTAATGACAACTAATTTACCCAATGGTACTTATACAATTAGCTATGAAGATGCCAGTGCAACTACTCAAACAGAGACAATTGTGGTTTCAGGTAATGTAGGAATTATATCAGGTTTATTAGAAGGAGTATATAATAATATGGTAATTACTTATAATAATTGTACTTCAATAGATGATATTGATATAGTATTATCTGATCCTTTACCTTCTATAATAGCTATAATAGCAACCAGTAACCCAACTATTTGTGAAGCAACTGATGGTAGTATAACTTTATCTACATCAAATTTACCTGATGGAACCTATGTTATTAATTATGAAGATGCCACTGCAACTCCACAAACGGAATCTGTAGTTGTAGTTTCAAATGTAGGTATTATTTCAGGCTTATCAGCAGGAACATATAATAACATAACAGTAACATTTATCAGTTGTACTTCCATAGAAGACATAGACACTGTTTTATCTGATCCATTACCTTCAATATCAGCAATTGTTTCAATAAGTAATCCAACAACATGTGATGGTATAGATGGGAGTATAACATTGTCAATCACAGGTTTACCTGATGGGACTTATACCATAAATTATGAAGATGCGACTGCAACACCACAAACGGAAACAATTGCTATAATTGGAAATGTAGGGGTTATTTCAGGATTAAGTGAAGGGACCTTTAATAATATTACAGTCACTTATCTCAGTTGTACTTCAGTAGAAGATATAGATGTAATATTATCCGATCCTTTACCTTCAATTATAGCAATAATTTCAACTAGTAACCCAACAACATGTGATGGTACAGATGGAAGTATAACTTTGTCTACTGCTAATTTACCTGACGGAACATATACCATAAACTATGAAGATGCCGTTGCAACACCTCAAACGGAAACAATTGTTGTTGTTGGAAATGTAGGAGTGATTTCTGGGTTGAGTGAAGGTACATACAATAACATTACAGTTACTTACCTTAGTTGTACTTCTGTAGAGGATATAGATGTAATATTAACAGACCCTATTCCGTCAATCATTGCAATCATTGCTATTGGTAACCCAACAATGTGTAGTGGTACAGATGGTAGTATAACATTATCGGTAGCGAATTTAATAGATGGTGTGTATACTGTAAATTACGAAGATGCTGCAGCATCTTTACAAACTACTACAATCTCTGTAGTAGGAAATGTAGGTACAATTATAAACTTGTCAGCGGGTATTTATAATAACATTACAATAATTAGTTTTAGTTGTTCATCTGTAGAAGATATAGATGTTGTATTGTCCGATCCTATTCCCTCTATTATAGCAATAATAGCTACAAATAATCCAACAACTTGTAACGGATCAGAAGGAAGTATTGTGCTATCAACACTTAATTTGCCAGACGCTACTTATACAATTGATTATGAGAATATAAACGGAATAGCTCAAACCGCAATAATGGTTGTTATTGGTAATGTAGGTACAATTACAGGCCTACCTTCGGGAATATATAATAATATAACTGTTACAAATGTAGGGTGTACTTCTATAGAAGATATTGATGTAGCTTTAACAGATCCGTTACCACCAGTATTAAATGACAACATGAATATGCAACCACTTTGTGAAACGGACGCAATTATTGATGGTATCATGCCACATGATTTAACTGATAATATTGATGAAATATTGGGAGGGCAAACAGGAATTACAGTTACTTTTTATGAGACTTTAGCAAATGCTAATTCTGGAATGAATCAAATCATAAATGATACAGGTTATTTAAATATAAATCCTAGTCCGCCAGTATCAATACAAACGATATATGTTCGTGCTGTAGATGATGTTACAGGTTGTATTTCATTTACAAGTTTTACGATTACAGTACTATCTATTGAATCTAATACTCCTACTCCGCTAACCGAATGTGATGATGATAATGATGGTTTTTATTATTTTTTACTGCATAATTCAATTACAATAAATGAAGTTACAAACGGAGCTGCTAATGTAGTAGTTACTTATTATGAAACTTTAGCAGAAGCAAACCAAGGAATAGTGAATGCACAATTATCAAGTCCTTATTTTAATATTGTTCCTTATGACCAAACAGTTTATGCAAGAGCAGATTTAACTACTGCTAACTGTTATAGAATAGTTGAGTTAGAATTAAATGTAATTAATAGTCCTGCAATACCATTAAGCGATTTGATATATAGCCTTTGTGAGGAATTAGGAAGTATAGATGGGTTTATGATATTTGATTTACCTTCCTATGAAGTGTCCGACTTGTTTGCAGTAATTATTGCGAATGGTGGTAGTATATCTGATTATACGACAAATTATTACACTGCTTTAGATGCCTCTGGTAACCCCGATCCTACAACAATAATAGCGAATCCAAATGCGTATCAAAATATAACTACTCCAAATCAAGTGATATATGCTAGTGTAACTGACAATATAACGGGATGTGAAGCGATAAAGCCAATTACATTACATGTAGATTTGTTACCAAATGCGATGTACACACCAATTGAAGTGTGTGATGATGATACGGCAAATGGTATATTAACTTTTAACTTACTTAATTATACTTCTCAAATTACAGGAGGAGCAGCAAATGTAGAGGTTTCATTTTATGAAAATTTAACTGATGCAGAAGCAGGAGGAGGTTCAAGTATAATTTCTAATCCTGAGCAATTTGAAAATACAGTTAATCCTCAGTCAATTTTTGCACGAGTGTTCAATCCAGAAACAGGATGTTATGCAATAGCGATAGTAAAATTGCATGTAAATCCTAATCCAACTCCATTAAGCACTGCTGCTATTGAAGCAAGCTTTGGTGATATGTTAGAGTGTGATGGGAATATTGATGGCTCTGGAGATATTACTGAGCAAGTTGCTATTTTTGATTTAACCCAATGGGAAACCCAAATATTAACAGGTACAGGTCCTGCAGTAGAATTAGGCGTATCAGCAAATTACTACACTAGCTTAGCAGATGCGGAAGCAGGAACAAGCCCAATAATTTCACCAACAAATTATATAAATATTTCAAACCCTCAAACAATATATATTAGCGTGATAAATGATGGTACTGGTTTAAATCCAGTGTCTACTGGTTCGGGATGTTATACTATCGTTTCATTTGAAATTTATGTACCTGTACCAAATGTTTCAATTTCGGGTGATGATGTGTTGTGTATTGACGAAAATGGTGTGCCAGTTACTAATATACCATTGCCAACACTTACGGCTACTGCTGGTCCTGAAGCTGCGGCAGCGTATAACTATCAATGGGTATTGAATGGAGTATTAATTCCAGGAGAAACGAATCAAAGTATTACAGTTTCTGCTCCAGGGGAGTATACTGTTACAGTTTCTGGTCCTACTGATTTTCAATGTATAAATAACACATCTGCTACAATTTTAGCTTCAGGTGTTCCAGAAAATTTTAATGCCAACGTTACTACAAATGCGTTTTCAGATTCCCATCAGATAGTTGCTAATGCAATTTCTAATATACCAGGGATAATTTTTTGGTATAGTTTAGATGATGGGGAGCCAACAATAAATGGGACTTTTAATAATGTAGCTCCAGGAATTCATATAGTAACTATAACAGATGGGAAAAATTGTTGGAAAGAAACTATAGAAGTATTAATCATCGACTACCCACATTTCTTTACTCCTAATGGAGATGGGATAAATGATACTTGGCAAATAATTGGTATTGAAGAAATTCCTATTTCTCAAATTTATATTTTTGATAGGTTCGGAAAATTATTAAAGCAGCTAGATCCTGATAGTATTGGGTGGAATGGAATTTATAATGGTAATGAACTTCCTGCAACGGACTATTGGTTTAGAATTAACTATATTGAAGGTAGTTCGGGAATACAGAAAGAGTTCAAAGCCCATTTTTCATTAAAAAGATAGTCGATTAAAAGTGTAAATCATAGACAATTGACAGTTGAAACTGTATTAAATAATATTGATTACATTAGTAGTTTATTTTTAATGTTTTTTAATGAAAAAGTACCTGTCGCTTTTTATTTTTTTAATATCTACGTTTGGTATAGCGCAGGATATAGATGTATTCCAACAGTTTTATGGTAGGTATAGTTATACAGCAATAGGGAACACATTAAATCCAGCTGAAAATAATTTAGTTTGGTTTTGTGAAACCTTAACAGAATCTACTGCTCCATTAAATTTAACGGCAAATCAAGATGTAATTTCAGCATATATTTATTGGGCAGGATCTGGTGAAGGTGATACGGAAGTAACATTAAATGGAACCGATATAACTGCTGATGATACATTAACAGTAGATTATGATGATCCTTTTCAAGGACCATTAACCTATTTTTCTAGTTATAAAGAAATTACTTCATTAGTCCAAGCAAACGGTAATGGAGATTATACATTATCTAATTTGGATATCTCTAGTGTATTGGCTGCAAACCCAGGATATTGTAATAACAGAACAAATTTTGCAGGATGGTCAATTTTTGTTATATACGAAGAATTAACTTTACCATTAAATCAAGTAAGTATTTACCACGGTTTAGAAATAATCAACAGAAATGAGCAAGAAATAAATATTGTAATTGATAACTTAAATGTTTTAGATAATAATGGAGCTAAAATGGGGTTCCTTGCTTGGGAAGGAGATAACGCACTTAATTATGGAGAGTCATTAATATTTAATGGTAATGTTTTACAAGATTTACCATTAAATCCTGGAGACAATGCATTTAATGGAACAAATTCATTTACCAATAGTACAACATCTTTTAATATGGATTTGGATGTGTATGATATTCAAAATTTCATAAATGTAGGAGATGATACTGCAACAATTAAATTAACTACAGGAGAATTAGTAGGTGGACAAATCAGGGCCGATTTAATTATAATTAATAATATTGTTACAGTACTAAATAGCCAATTACCAGATGCTACTGTACAGATAGATGATGTTGTTTTGGCGTGTGATAACAAAACAATTCAAGTTGATTATACTATATTTAATGTAAACAGTACAGAAATTTTACCAGTAAATACACCAATAGCATTTTATGCAGATGGAATATTGGTTGCAAACGCAGTGACTGTAGATGATATTTTAATAGGTGATAATGAATCAAGTACAATTATTATTACCTTGCCTAGTAGTATTCCATCAACGTTTTCATTATTGATAGTAGCTGATGATAATGGAATAGGTGTTAGTACAGTTCAAGAAACTAATGAATCAAATAATACAACAACTATTCAGGTAGATTTATTGCTATTGCCAGTACTAACAACATTACCAAATATTGAAGCATGTGATATAGGTTTTAACTCAGCAACGTTTGATTTAACAAGTAATGAGCATCTATTAAATATAGGAACCAACAGTATTGAGTATTATACTTCATATGAAAATGCTGTAAATCAGGAGTATGAAATAGCAGATGTTACAAATTATCAAAATATAGTAGATCCAGAAATTATTTATATCCGTGTAGATAACTTAAACTGTTATCAAATTACTTCTTTTAACTTACAAACAGTTAATTGTCCACCTTGGATACCTAGTGGATTCTCACCTAATTCTGATGGGATAAATGATGGATTCAATATTCAAGGGTTACTTACTATTTTTGATAAATTTGAATTAAAAATCTTCAACCGTTATGGAACTTTAATTTATCAGGGTGGAGACGAGTTAGGTTTTTGGGATGGAAAATCTAATAAAGGGATTAACAATGTAGGGGAGCAATTACCTGTAGGTACATACTATTATGTATTGCATTTAAATGATTCAAATTATAAGAAACCTTTAACAGGTTGGGTGTATATGAATTATTAAATTATTGTATATAATTAACAGTTATAATTGATTATAAATCGTTTAGTTTTTTTACTTTCGCAGCCTAACTTATAAATAAGCTAGTTAACTAGTTTATTTGCTACATTGTACAATTATTATGGGGATAAAAACTAAGTTTTTTACACTTTCTTGTGTTTTATTTTTTTCAATTAACCTTCTTGCTCAAGAAGAAATAATTCCAAAAACGAATTGGAAAATCACTTTAGAAAATGAAAAGTTATTAATTAACGAAAGGGTAATCGAGATTAATGATAAATCTAATGGAATATACCGTGAATATATTCAATATGAATATAAAAATAAAACCGAAAAGCAATTATTTGTAAAATGGTATTTTGCTGCACAGTATCTTAATCAAGAATCAAGACCAAAACTGGATGATGAAAATTATCGAGCTTTGTTACTAGAGCCAAAAGAAAACTTCCTTCCTAAATTTAATTCATCTAAAGACAAAATGTTTTTTGTGTTTAAAAAATTATTGGATTTCAATGACAAACCAACCTTGGAATCAGTTGATTTTCACAATTTAGAATATAAAACATTATAAAAAATCATAGTTCTTTTTAAGATGAGAAAAATTATATATACCTTATTATTAGTAGTAATTAGTACGTATGCTAATGCACAATGTCAAGATCCAACTAATTTAGTTGTTCCTATTGTAACAGAAACATCAGCCAATTTAGAATGGGTTGAAAACGGAACAGCTACAAGTTGGGAAGTTGAAGTAGTTATAGCAGGAAATGCACCTACAGGTACTGGAGTTACGGTAAATGCAATTCCATATACTGCTGTAGGGTTGATGTCAGGTACTGATTATGAATTTTATGTAACGTCAAATTGTTCTGGGGGAGGAAATAGTTCATGGGTAGGTCCTTTTGCTTTTACGACCTTTCCGTGTGTGTTTTCGATTCTTCCTGTACAAACAGCCGATGCTTGTTTAGAATATTGTTTTTTCCCAAGTGGTAGTCAATTTGGAACTTTCTTCGATTTTAACTCAGGTTTATTACCAACAGGTTGGACATCTTCTCCATATACTGTAGGAACCCCGTGCTGGACAGATATGATTGATAACACTCCATACTTTTGGGCTGGTGTAACAAACAGTGCTGGTATAAGATTTGTTACTACCAATACCCTAGACGTTTCTCTAGGAGGAACTATAGAGTTTTATATGAGATATGGAGCAGCTGATCCTGATCCAGGATGTGAAGATCCAGATTTAGTAGATGAAGGAGTGTTCTTACAGTATTCAATAGATAATGGAGCCAATTGGGTTACGATCAATACATGGAATCCTACGGGGAATTTGTCTGATCCTATGTATAGTTGGATACAGTATACAGAAAACATACCAGTAGCGGCACAAACTGCTAATACGACTTTTAGATGGTATCAGCCAGGAAATTCAGGGCCGGATTATGACAACTGGGGCTTAGATAACGTATTGATAACAGCAAATACTGATGCTCAGTTTGATTGGGATATGGGAGATGGAAGCACTTCTGTAGAACAAAACCCTTGTTATACATATAGTACACCAGGTGACTATGTAGTCTCATTATTGGTAACAGCACCAAACTGTGTTTCAACTCAATCAATAACCTTAACAGTTATTGATGATATATTACCTATTGTAGCTTGTCAAAACTTAGCATTGAATGTTGATGGGGCAGGAAGTGTAACAATTACTACATCAGATATAGACAATGGCAGTACTGACAATTGTGCAATACAAACAATGGCATTATCTCAAACGGTTTTTAATTGTACAGATGTTGGCCAGAATACTGTGACCTTAACTGTTACTGATATATATGGAAATGTAAATACTTGTGATTCGACAGTTACTGTTACTGCTTCAAATCCAGGAACAAATGGAACTATAAGTTTATGTGGAAGTAGTGGAACAATAGATTTATTTAACTCACTAGGCGGTAATCCTGATTCAGGAGGATCATGGTCACCAAGTTTAACTAGTGGTACTGGTGTTTTTGACCCATTGATTGACTCTGAGGGAGTATATATCTATACTGCTTCAGCATGTAGTTCTGCAGGGGCAAGTGTCACAGTGGTAGTTAATGATACACCTCAAATTGATAGTTTGTCAAATCAGGATGTTTGTGTTTCATATACACTACCTGTAATTACTGGTTCAAATTTATCTGGTAATGAGCAGTATTATACGGAACCAAATGGAAGTGGTACAGCTTATAGTTCGGGGACAGTATTGAATTATTTAGATTTTACATCTTATCCTACTACATTATACATTTATGATGAATCAGGAACCACTCCAAATTGTATTGGAAATGAAGTAAGTTTTGAGTTGTCAATTACGTTAATAGCGTTTAATGCATCAGATATTGAAATGTGTGATGATAATCTAGATGGTTTTTTTCTATTTGATTTAACATTAAACACTGCTAGTATCATTGGTGTACAGCCAAATACAGTTGTAACTTATCATGAGTCTCAGGCAGATGCAAATGCAGGAATGCCATTTATAGCAACTCCTACAGCGTATCAAAACTTAATTGCTTCTCCACCATTTTCTTCTCAAACAATTTTTGCTAGAATTGAAAATACTAATAACGGTTGTTATGATACAGTTTCTTTTGATATAAAACTTAATACACCTGTATTCAACTTACCATTAGCTTTATATACTTGTGATGATGATAATGATAGTTTTGGATATTTTAATTTAACCGATGCTACAGCACAAATTAGTGGTGGTAATACTAATATAATAGTTACCTATTATGAAACTTTAGCTGAAGCACAATTAGGTGCTGTTATGGGGGCAAATATTGATTCTTCGGTGCCATATCAAAATGTAGATACAGACGGTGATGGCTTAGGTGATATTCAGATATTATATATAAACATATTTGATACAAGTACCAATTGTTTATATGTTGGGATGCAATTGAATGAAGAGTTAGAGTTACATGTGATTAAGAGTCCTGAATTGCCAAGTAATGACTTGGTGTATGCGCAATGTGAGGAGGATCCAAACCTTACTGATGGATTTGTATTTTTTGATTTAACTTCATATGAATTAGTACATTTATACACAGAAATTATTGCTTTAGGAGGAGATCCTTTAGAATATACCGCAACTTATTATACTGCAGTAGATTCATCTGGAAATCCAGATCCAGCGACATTGATAGGGAATCCTTTTGCTTTTGAGAATACTATTACGCCGGATCAGGTGATTTATGTAAGTGTTGAGCATACTGGATCAGTTTCCGTACCCGCAACTGGATGTTCTACTGTGAAAGAGATTACTTTACATGTAGATTTATTACCAACGGCTAACTATACACCAATTGAAGTGTGTGATGATAATAATGTAAATAGTGTGCCACCAAATAATACTTCTGACGGATTTGTTGAGTTTGATCTTACAAGTTATATCAGTACTATTACTAGTGGAAGTACAGGTGTAAATGTAGATTTTTATACCGTTGAAGCAGAGGCAGAAGCTGGAACAGGAGCTAGTTTAATTGCTAACCCAACAACGTTTACAAATACGATAAACCCGCAACCTATATTTGCAAGAGTGTTTAATCCAACATCTGGTTGTTATGCAGTTGCTTTAGTGGTATTGCATGTTAACCCAAATCCAACTCCATTGAGTAATTTACAGATCAATGCTACTTTAGGAAATGGTGGGGTTATGGAAGAGTGTGATGGGAATGTTGATGGATCTGGAGATATTTCAGAACAGATTGCAACATTTGATTTAACACAATGGGAACTAACTATTCTTAATGGAGAGTCTGGAGTATCGGCTTTATATTATGCAACCGTAGATGATGCAGCAGCAGGAACAAATGCGATTCCAAACCCAGCTACTTATAATAACATTTCTAATCCACAAACTATTTATGTAGGTGTAA
>Ga0209291_1002018_pt1 | contig 17098 bp, 16 predicted proteins | sample GOMGulsemesocosm_FD_184633 | JGI IMG/M metagenome (GOLD analysis project Ga0209291, IMG submission 184633) | Methane-oxidizing microbial communities from mesocosms in the Gulf of Mexico - GOM9B Gulf of Mexico (SPAdes) (version 2) | ecosystem: Environmental > Aquatic > Marine > Cold seeps...
TAGAGGTTTTTCTAATGAAACAAGATATTCATCCTACTTACGAAGCGATCACTGCAACATGTTCATGTGGTAACGTAATCAACGTTGGTTCAACAATTGCTAAAGATCTTGCGCTAGACGTATGTTCAGCTTGTCACCCATTCTACACCGGTAAGCAAAAAACTGCTGATGTTGGTGGACGTGTTGATAAGTTTAAATCTCGTTTTGGTTCACTTAAATCTAAGAAGTAATTCTTCTTTAAGATTTGTGAAACTAAAAGCACCTTCGGGTGCTTTTTTTATGCCTAAATTTCAGCACTACACTTTCCACGCTCAATATTTGAACTATTCTATTTTTCGATAGTTTTTTATCATTTCAAACTAATCATGAAAGAAACTTATCGCTATTTTGCTGGTTTAGCCGCTTAAAGTGTAACTGAATTACATCTTAACCCTTTGCTGGTACTCGTTTATATGATTTCACTGTAAAAAAATAACAGTGTCTAAGATATTCTAAATTTAATTGCTATTTTAGTTGTAATTGGCCACTTACAGCGTATTTTATATGCATCAAATGTTTTTTATTCATCGCACTATCAAGGATACTGAGAAAAGAATGACCGATTTTCGTCAACAAGCGCTTGACTACCATGCGCTACCTAACCCAGGTAAAATTAGCGTAGAACTGTCTACTCCTGCTGAAACAGCTAAAGATTTAGCATTGGCGTATAGCCCTGGTGTTGCTGAGCCTGTACGCGAGATTGCTCGTGATCCCGAAAATGCCTATAAATATACCGCCAAGGGCAACCTTGTGGCGGTGATCACCAATGGTACTGCCATTCTTGGATTGGGTAATCTTGGTCCACTCGCTTCTAAGCCAGTGATGGAAGGTAAGTCTCTATTATTTAAGCGATTCGCTAATATTGATTCGATTGATATTGAAGTTAAACATCGTACTGTCGATGAGTTTGTTGATACCGTGGCTAATATCGCCGATACCTTTGGTGGTATTAATCTTGAAGATATTAAAGCACCCGAGTGCTTTATGATTGAGAAAGCTTTAAAAGAGCGTTGTTCGATTCCAGTATTTCATGATGATCAGCATGGCACAGCGATTGTGACCGCTGCAGGAATGATTAATGCGTTGGATATTCAAGGTAAAAAAATCGAAGAGTCGCGTATTGTTTGTATGGGTGCTGGCGCCGCTGCAATTTCGTGCATGGAGCTCTTGATTAGTTGTGGCGCGATGCGTGAAAAAATATATATGTTAGACCGCAAGGGTGTTATTCATACTAACCGTGATGATCTCAATGAGTATAAGCGTCGTTTCGCTAATAATACAGATATGCGTTTACTCGAAGAAGTTATTAAAGGCGCGGATATCTTTGTTGGTGTATCGGGTCCTGATGTGATTGAAGCGGAGCATGTCAAACTGATGGCACCTAATCCAATTATTTTTGCCTGTTCTAATCCTGATCCTGAAATCAAACCTGAGTTGGCACACGCTGCACGTAAAGATTTGATTATGGCAACGGGTCGCTCTGATTATCCAAATCAAGTAAATAACGTACTATGCTTTCCATTTATCTTCCGCGGCGCATTAGATGTTCGTGCCTCAACCATTAATGAAGAAATGAAAGTGGCGGCCGTTCATGCGATTCGACAAATCGCTAAAGAGGAAGTACCGCAAGAGGTACTTGATGCAAGTGGTCATAAAGCGTTAAGTTTTGGTAAAGAATATATCATTCCAAAACCAATGGATGCGCGCCTATTAACGCGAGTATCTAAAGCGGTAGCACAAGCAGCGATTGATTCAGGTGTTGCCAATATTGAGATGCCTAAAAATTACATGGAATAACTATCCGATAACAACCATCTATTCACTGTTATGAGATCAGAATAAAAATGCCGTATATGATGCGCAATGCATGTCAGTTAAGGAAAAATAACGATAATTGAAGCGCGGCTACTCCCGTCATTTATCGCCTTAAACTCTAAATTGGCCAATGGAAAAATCAGGGACGATTTTTCAGTATTTGCCGCAGGGACGCGGATCAAATACGGTATTGAACAGTCAATTTATCATTTAAGATCAGCGATAAATATTCGGGTCGCCTTTCTTTTGGATACTTTTCTTTGGCGAAGCAAAGAAAAGTATCTGGTGTGCGTGCGCTATCTTCGATTAAAAAGGAGAACTTGATAAGCACATCAAAAAATACTCCAAAGTTTTAATTTTTCTCTTAGCTGATTGGCATTACGCATATGATGCGGCATTTTTTTATCTTATTGGTACTAATAAGATTATTCGGTTTCTTCTTCGATGCTGGCTAAATAATCTGTTAGCGTTCCTAGCTCTTCCATCATTTCTCTCGCAAGTTGAGGAATAGCATTAGGCTTATCTTTAGCCAAGTCGCTATCTTCTGGTAATGGTTGGCCAGTATACGCATGGAGGAATGCTTCACACAATAATTCACTGTTGGTGGCGTGACGCAAGTTGTTTACTTGGCGACGAGTACGCTCATCGGTTAGTATTTTCAATAGCTTTAATGGTACCGATACTGTCACCTTTTTTACTTGCTCGTTCTTCTTACCGTGTTCGGCATAGGGACTGATATATTCACCATTCCAGACTGTCATGAAAACACCTTAATTTTTTGCATTAATTATAGGATAACCCGCTTTATCTATGTCATCATTATCGCTGATTAGAGATAGGGTATCGTTGTTATTATTCTAAAGTACGCAGATTTTAACGGCTAATACCATACAGTCAAATTTCTTATGGTTTTATTCTGTATTAATATGTGTATAGACGTCTAAACATCTTGACGTCTGTAAGTTGGTTGGTTAAATTAGCCATCTAGACATCTTTATATCCTAGCTGAATTTTAAGTCAAGCATTTGCTGGAGGATTTATGAACAAATTTGGAACTGAAACACTAGCGGTTCGCGGTGGTATCGATACTGACACACAACATGGCGCCGTTGTTGCTCCGATTTACCTCTCAAGTACTTATACGTTTGAAGGGTATGACCAACCGAGAAAGTATGATTATGCCCGTCGCGGTAATCCAACACGAAGTACGCTAGCAGAGGCTTTAGCAAATCTTGAAGGTGGTGAATTCGGTGTCATAACCAGTACTGGACTTTCTGCTATTACGACGGTTATTCAACTGTTAACACCGGCAGATACTCTGGTTATTCCCCATGATTGTTATGGTGGTAGCTACCGAATGTTCGATCACTTATCTCGCCGCGGACTGTTTAAATTAGTGGTAGTGGATCAAGATAACCAACAAGCACTCGAGCAAGCAATTGCGCTAAAGCCTAAAATGGTATGGATCGAAACGCCAAGTAATCCGTTACTTCGAATCGTCGATATTAAAGCGATTAGTGATAAAGCGCATGCGGTTGGTGCACTAGTCGTGGTCGATAATACGTTCCTTACACCGTTACTTCAGCGCCCTTTAAGCTTAGGTGCAGATATCGTGGTGCACTCTTGCACTAAATACATTAATGGCCATAGTGACATTGTTGCTGGCGCTATTATCACCAAAGATCAACAGCTAGGTATCGATCTCGATTGGTGGGCTAATTGTATTGGGGTAACCGGTGGTGCATTTGATAGTTATATGGCATTGCGTGGTTTAAAAACATTACCAGTGCGATTAAAGCAGCATCAAGAAAGCGCTGCGACCATCGCTAACTTTTTAAATAACCATCCGGCTGTGACACATGTCTATTACCCAGGTTTACCTGAACATCCACAGCATCAGTTAGCTCAAGAGCAGCAACTCGGATTTGGTGCGATGCTAAGTTTTGAATTGGCGGGAAATATTGAGCAGTGTAAGCAATTTGTCGAACAAATTTCGTTATTTTGCCTCGCTGAAAGTCTTGGTGGCGTTGAGAGTCTAATTGCTCACCCAGCGACCATGACACATGCTGGAATGGAAGAAAGTGCACGTATTACGGCGGGTATTAGTAATAGCCTAATCCGTCTGTCGGTTGGTTTGGAAACAGTCGAAGATTTAATTGAAGATTTATCGCAAAGTCTTGACGTTGTGTCGTCAGCTTTATAAGAGAGTTAGAGATGAGTGTTGTAGAAAGTCAGTTAGCGTTACATAAATTTGGTGGCAGTAGTTTGGCCGATCCACAATGTTATATTCGGGTCGCCAATTTGCTATTGAGTCATGGTCACTGCCATGATCTGGTGGTTGTTTCTGCTGCTGGAAAGACCACTAATAAGTTGCTAAAACTGACCGATTTGGCCCGTAATAACATCGACTTTCTGCCGCTACTCACGCAACTCCAGCACTTTCAATCACAATTAATCGAACAGTTAATTGAGCAACCTCAATCATTACTATCTTTGTTGGCTGCTGATTTTTCATTGTTAAAACAATGGTTAAACAATGATGAGATTGATACCTTTTGCGGTAATTCTATCGTCGGTTTTGGTGAAGTATGGTCATCACGTCTATTGAGCGCATTATTATCACAACGAGGTCGTGATAGCGTTGCACTCGATACCCGAGATTTTCTAGTCGCCCAAGGCCTTATTACACCGATCGTTGACGAAGAATTATCGGCGCAGCGTTTAATTCAATTGAGTAAACCCCACGGCAGCAAACAACGAATATTCACAGGCTTTATTTGTGCTAATGATCAGCAGAAAACGTTATTGTTAGGTCGTAATGGCAGTGACTATAGCGCGACATTGATCGCCAAACTAGCGGGTGCTAAAGCGGTTAATATCTGGACCGATGTTGCCGGAGTATTTAGTGCCGACCCTAATTTAATTAAAGAAGCAGCACTGATTGAGCAATTAAGCTTAGCTGAAGCGCAAGAATTAGCGCGATTAGGTAATCCAGTATTGCATCGCCGGACGTTACAACCTTTAAGTAAAGATAAAATAGCGTTGCGAGTACGCTCTAGTTTCACTCCTGATGCCGCATTCACCGAGATAGGTAAACGGTTAGGTCATGTTGGTGACTGCATAGTCAATGGCATGGATAATGTTGAACTATATCGTTTGCCGGACAATGACAAAACGACACACTTATTAAGTTCATTATCGAATCTTGGCTTCTTTCCGCTAGTGGCGACGCGACATAGTAATCAACTGTTGTTGGTGATGGCTAATGAGGTCGCTAATAGCTTCGATAACTTGTTATCTCAATATAGTGATATTTCATGGCAACGAGAATCTGGCGTAGGCCTTATTTCATTGCTCGATGCGGGTGTCTCGTGGCATCGAAAATTGTTCAATCAGCTATTGGCCAAAGAATCGTCGTTGCCGGTTGTTCTCGCCGATAATGGCCTGAGTTTAAGTGTCGTCGTGCCTGCTAAGCGAGTTAACATTCTTGCCTATTTATTGCATCAAAAAATATATACACCGGCTAAACGTATTGGTGTGGTATTGCTTGGCGCTGGTAATATTGGTCAGTGTTGGATTGACCTTTTTATTAAAGAGCAGCAACGTATTCAAACTCGTCTCAACGTGCACTTACCATTGGTTGCCATTGTACGTTCGGATAGCGCGTTAATTGATTTTTCAGGCATAAACCCAGCCGATTGGGCGCAACGCTATCAAGATGAAAGTCGTGAGATTGATGCTCAAGGTGTATTAAATTCACTTGAAAATCATCAACTTGATGAAATGGTGATGTTGGACATATCAGCTAGTCAACAAGTGAGCGATCTCTACCCATCAATTCTGGGGCAGGGTTATCATTTAGTGAGCGCCAATAAGCTAGCGGGTTCCGGTAGCCATGAGTTTTATACTAATATTAAGCAAGTTAGTCACAGCAATAATTGCCATTGGCGCTATAACGCGAGTGTGGGGGCTGGCTTACCTGTCCAATATGCGATCAATGATTTGCGTAACAGTGGTGACCAGATCACTTCGATTAGTGGTGTATTCTCAGGCACCTTGAGTTGGTTGTTTCAGCATTATGATGACAGCGAACCATTTTCAGCATTGTTATTACGTGCTTTGGATTTAGGGATCACCGAGCCCGACCCTCGAGATGATTTATCTGGTAAGGACAAGCAACGAAAATTGCTGATTTTGGCGCGTGAAGCTGGTCATGAGTTAGAATTATCAGATATCGATTTAAGCTCAATGGTGCCGCAATCTTTAGCTGATATTTCATTGGCTGATTTCTTAGCCAGAGCAACAGAACTTGATTCGATAATGTCGCAACAATACCAACAAGCTAAAGCGCGCGGTGAAGTTATCCGTTATGTTGCTGAATTAGATATTGATGCTAATGGACACGTTAAAGCAGGTGTCGGACTTCAGTCATTAAGTGCCAGCCATCCATTTGCATCACTGACCCCATCTGATAATGTCTTTCTAATAAAAAGTCAGTGGTATCAAGACAATCCACTCATCATTCGTGGCCCCGGGGCTGGGCGTGAAGTGACTGCAGCCGCTGTGCAGTCAGATTTGTTTACGATTATAAAAGCCATTACTTGATAAAGGCTTTTCATCGTACGGCGACGATCGGTTGATGACGTGGTAAAATTAGGCTAAATTTAGCGCCTCCTAGTGTTGATCGGGTGACGTTGCATTGACCATGATGACAATCGACAATACGACTAACAATAGCGAGCCCTAAGCCAAAACCTCCCTGTTGTTTATTGCGACTCTTATCGAGTCGGGTGAATGCCTTAAACACTTGTTCTTGATCCTGTTCTTCGATGCCAATACCATCATCTTCGACGTCAATATGGAGTGAGTTATTAATAACCCTAGCGTTTATAACGACTTGTGATTTTGCATAACGCAATGCGTTGGTGATGTAATTTTGGCATGCCCGTTCAATAAAATGACCATCGCAGAGCCAGCCTAAATTAGCTGCTATCGATAGTTTGAGTGTTTTATGCTGGTGGCGTGCGAGCTTTTCAACTTGGTTTGTTAATAACTGTTCGAGATTAACCTCACTTAATTCAAGCGAACCAATTTCGCTTTCTAAGCGACCGTAATGTAGCATTTCATCAATAAGCGTCTCTAACTCACTGACATCTTCTTTCATCGCAGGTAATTGCGTCAGCTGCTGTTCTTCTAGCATCGCAAAGCTAAATTTGAGGCGTGCTAATGGTGTCCTTAACTCGTGTGATACCGCATTGGTCAGCTGTTTTTGTTCATCGATTAAGCGTGAAATCTGTTTGGTCATGGTATTAAATGTTGTTAGTAATGAGCCAATAATAGAGGTGCTATGGACCGTCACTGGCGCAGAAGACTGCCCCGATGAAAACCTTTTACTTGCTTGCTGCAAACTTCGTAAATCTCGCCATAGTGGCCTGATCCACAGCGCAATTATTATCGCTAATAAGATGTATGAGCCAGCAATGATGCTATATCTCATGCTCGGGTCCGATGCAGGAATAGCCAGTGGCCCTACCTTGATCAGTTGTTGGCGAGAATGTGAAAGTACATAGGCGGTGGCATTGTTGTTACTGTCATAACTGACGATAGCTTCGCCATCGCTTAAGCGCCGTTGCTGTCCCGGTAGCCACATTACATCACTTGGATTAAGTAACACGGCAGGGGTGTCGATGACTTGGTTGATGCGGTGTTGATTGTCACTGTTAATGCTTTGCGCCAAAGCGAGTGCCATCTGTTCGAGTTGATGAATTTGTGGATCTTTACCGTGATCGAGTTGCTGCCACAGTGATTGCGATCCCCAATTAATAAGCAACATCGCAACGATAATGACACCATAGAGGCTAACAAAGAGTCTGATCATGCTTAATCCCAAGCCGTGTTACAGAATACGTAGCCTTTTCCCCACACCGTAATAATTTTAGTGGGGTTTTTAAGGTCATCATTGAGCTTTTTTCGTAGTCGTGACACTCGGACATCGACGCTGCGATCTAAGCCATCATATTCTCGGCCCAGCATTTGTTGATGGATAAAATCTCGGCTCTGGGTCTCACCTGCTTGACTAGCTAATAGCCACAATAATTCGAATTCATGGCTGGTAAGCTCCACGGCCTTTTGGGCTAGCGTGACAGCGCGGGTATCTTTATCGATGCTAAGATGACCAAATACTAACTGTTGATGGTGAGCGTGAATATGGGGTATTGCACGACGCAGCGCCGAATTAATACGTGCCAACAACACGTGTGGCTCGATCGGTTTAATAATGTAATCGTCTGCCCCAATTTCGAGACCTTTAACATGGTCGAAGTCGCTGTCTTTTGCGGTCAGAAAAAGTACCGGCTTGGTATAGAATTCACGTAATTTTCTCAAGATAGAAAAACCGTCGAGATGAGGCAGCATAACATCGAGTAAAATCAAGTCTGGCGAAGTCGTGCTAACATAATCAACCACCGTGTCGCCGCGCTGGATCACCTCAACGTTAAAGTTGTTTTGTGATAAGAATTGCGCGATCAACTGCGACAGTCTGACATCATCTTCTACTAATAATATGTGCTGCACTAAAAGACACTCCAGTCTGCACGTAAACGCCGACGATAACTAACAGGCTTAGCGGCATTAATCGCTACCGAGACCGTTGCGACAGTCACTTTTTCGCTATTAAGCAACTTAAAATCGGTTGATTGGACAATGCTGATCGCAAAACGCTTTTGGCCTTGTTGTTTATTGGTCCAGCAGTGGACTAGCTTGTCTTGCTGGTAAAGACACAGATCCCGTGGCTGCGGCGCGTGCCAGTGAGCGGTAACATTGAGTTTACAGGGTTGGCCAATACTGGCGACGATGCAGGCGATAGGTTTAATCGACAGTGTTACTTTATCGCTGGCCTGACTGTTGAGTGAGGTAAAGCATAAGACTGCGATACAGACTAGACGGGTCCACCGCTGATGTCTAAAAGTCATAAGCTACCCCGATAAACGATGTGTTAATCGAAGCGTCTTTGACCAGAGGACTAGCGCTAATGCCTGCATCTAGTTTGCTTGTTTGCCATGTTAGCACAGCGCGCCATTGTTCGGTCATAACGTAGCTCAGGGTTGCTGATGCAAACCAATTGCTACTGGATTTTCCCTTATAAAACAAACTATCATCGACATCATCACGTTCGCTAACACCATAATAATAATCGATGAGCTTAGCACTGTGCCAATCAACGCCAGTTGAGAGTTTTAATCGCAGGCGATTATCGCCGCGTAAACTAATGTTCTTTTCTACTTTAATTGATAAAGAATCACCTTGATAAACGCCGCTGACATCGTGGGTCCATTGGGCTTGGAACATTAGATTATTATCGGAAAAATAATTTAGCTGTAAGCCACCATCGAGTGCCCATTTCCGTTTAGCAATTTGCTCTAGTTCTACGGTGGTCGGTTTCTCGTATTCGTCTTTACCTTCATCCGATGGGCTAGCGGTACCCAACGATTGAGTGTTAGGGATAAAAATGTTTGCTGGATGCCAGCGATAGAAATTGGCCGCATGAGCATTGAGTTTAACCAGTGCGCTTACCGTAAAGTGTTCGTTTTCAAAAAAACTGTAGCCCAAGACGCCATCATCGAAATAAAACTGCTCACCGTAGTAATGGACGGAGGGAATTAAATACAGCGGAATGTCTTTGCCACCATCGAGTGGATTACTTTTTTGGCCAACACCAAGCGCGACTGAAAACCCCCACTGCCCAACTGGCGTATATTGTGGATCGTTTCCTTCGTTTATTGGTGGTTGCTGTGCAATCGAATAATGACTAACGAGTAGTAAGCAAAGATAAAATAACGTTCTCAAAGTTTTGTCCTAGTATTACATGCTCCAATAATTTAGCAGTAAATAACCATTTTTACAGTAACGATTACATCTGATTACAATTTGTAGCAACTGATAACAGCATTAATCGCCGCTGATCGCTATGCTCGTTAATATGAGCATTGGATAGCGCAATGCATTAATAATAACTCCAGTTTAGGGAATTTAAGCTGGTTAACATTGAAAGGCACTAAATATGAAAAAGATTAGTTTATCTGTATTGCCACTTAGTTTTATTTTTCTCGGTTGTGGCGGTGATTCTAATGAAGTGATTATTAAAGATCTAACCACTATCGATACTAGCGTCAGTGCGTTAAGCGAGGTTAGTGATATAACCTTCGCTGACTATTATCGAAATGGCTTGTATGTCAGCAGTACTAAAGATAATAACTTCCTGATGGAAACAACAGATGCTGTTGCAATGCCTTCAACCAGTGATGCTGACTATTCGACAACGATCACCCAAGAGCAAGGCGTGGATGAGAGCGATAGAATAAAATACAATGGCGATAACCTTTTTATAGCAGCTCGTCGTTATTACCAGGAGCAGACAGAAGAAGCGGCGTCATCAGTTGATTACGTGCGAATTTTGCAGCGTGAAAATGACAATAGTATGAGTCAACAATCACAGTTTAGCCTCAGCGGCGATGGTAATGATGACATCACGGGACTATATCTTTATCAGGACATGTTGACGGCGGTGAGCTCGGGGTGGGGGGCGGAGTCCTATACTGACCTTTGGTACCCGGTGCAATCACATTATACACTGTCATTTGTTGATGTTAGCGAAACGAATAATCCTAATGTTACACAACAATTTACAATCGATGGTTATGTCATTTCGAGTCGACAAATCGATAATAAGCTGTTTGTCGTCAGTACATTCTCTCCTCAGATCGATGGCCTGATCCAATACGCAGTAACAGAAGATGATCAGCTTCATAATTACAATCTATTACAAGCCATCGCCATCGCAGACCTCATGCCAAGCTATATCGACGCATCTGGTGTCAAGCGCTCGCTTGTTGCAAGCAACGATTGTCTTATTCCACAAGATGCCACTGAAAACGATGCTAACGACAGCATGGTCGTGATGTCTGTGATTGATGTGAATAATCCCAGTTCGATCAAGTCAACCTGTGTTAGTGCACACGTCGATGGGATCTATGTGTCTCAGCAGTCGGTCTATTTATATGGTGTCACCGTGGAGGATACTGAGCAAACGGGTGTTATTCATAAATTTGATATGAGCGGCGGCGCAATAGACTACCTTGCGACTGGTAATGTTGAGGGTGATTTTGGTTTCGATAACAGCCAATTACGCTTTAACGAACATCAGCAATACCTACGCGTAGTGAGTACCAGTTATGACAGTCAAAATCGACCACAGCATCAATTGAGTATTTTTGAAGCGATTGCGGGAAACACTTCACTACAATTGGTTGGTCAGATACCTAATGATGATAAACCTGAGAAAATTGGCAAAGAAAATGAGTCAATTTATGCGGTTAGATACTTCAATGACAAAGCGTATATCGTCACGTTCGAACGAACAGATCCATTATATGTAATTGATTTAAAAGAACCGGCAGCACCTGCTATTTTAGGCTCGTTAGAGATACCTGGCTACTCAGCCTACTTACACCCAATTTCAGAAAATTTAATTTTGGGTATTGGACAACAAGTTAATTCTGAGTTGTTACCGCCTGCAGGTTCTACTGATGATGTCACTGATGAAGTGGTTGAAAGTGGTGCCCACGTTAGCCTGTTTGATGTTAGTGATCCAAGCAATCCGGCGCAGTTGAGTAAAATTGTATATCCAGGTGGCTACACCCCAGCGCAATTTAATTATCATGCATTAACTTATCTTAAAGTCCAAGAGGATAGGCACTTACTGGCGCTACCCGTTGAAACATGGAATTCAAATAATAGTGCTGGTGATGAGAGCTTCTCAATTTGGAGCGCTGACATTAGTTTAGAGTTGCTTGAAATTAACGGTGAAGGGACTGAGGCGCTACTGCAAAAGGTTGGTGATATTTCAGCGAAGGCAGAGGAGCGTTTTATTAGTAGTTGGGATGACCGTAGCGTGATCCATGGTGATGACATTTACTATATTCATGGTAACCAGGTATGGCATAGCCTGTGGAGCGATCCACAAACTGTCGATGGTCCCTACTAAAACCGAGTGAGCAGCCATAGTTACTCTACTTTGGCTGCTCACGATGTCAATATTGCGTAGGTTCGTCCTTAACGCTGTTTATGAGGATATTTGTTATGTGTAAAAGATATTTCACCACCGTACTCGCGATGACACTGATGCCATTACTATTACAAGGGTGCCAGCAAACCGCGGAGCGCTCTGTTGAGCAAGTTGTTTGGGTGGCGCCACAGCAGGTTAACTGTATTGTCGATAGGACGGCTAAATGTTATCAAATATTGACCGATGAGCCTCGAGCGCAATGGCAGTTATATGATGGAACGCTTACAGGCGTTGCATTAGATGGTAAAAATTTTCAACAGGCGACGATCTCTTATCAAAAAGGCTTGGTATCTACTCCTCATCGAGGCAGTCTTAAGATTAACAAGATAAATAGCACGCAGCGTCAGGTGTTACTTTCAAATTCTGCGCTAAAATCAAATCGCACTTGGCAGTTAAAAAGTCTTTTTAGCTTCGATAAGTTACCTGATATTGAGCATCAACAACATCCGTTCTTAACCTTGTCTGCCAGTGGTGTTAGTGGTTTTTCAGGTTGTAATAGATTCTTCAGCGATAATGTCAGTTTGTTTGAGTCTAATGTTGCTCAGCAGTCACTCTTTGAAATAGGGAGTGTCGCCACTACACGTGGTTTGTGCCAATACCCGTTGAATCAAGAGTTAGAGCGGACGTTATTTTTGATGCTGGGGGTTAGTAATCGCGTGTTGGTGAAGTGGCCACTATTGAGCTTTTATCAAGGGGATACTGCCGTTGCACAATTTGTTGCATCAGATTGGCATTAACTTGATCGCGATATAGCGTTGTGACAGGGAGTGCGTTTTACTCCCTGATTCAAGAAGGGTTGAACTATATTCATAGTTTAACCCTGCTGTCTTCTTAGCTTTCATGCTGTTTTTTTGTTTGAGCAATCGCATCGCTATCTTTCTCATGACGTTGAAAATCTGCGGACCCTGGCCTTTAAGAGTTCGCAATTCATCTTTTCTAAACGTCATATCAAATATATCCCTATACGCTCAATTTTTCGTATCGGCAATGTACTCCTTGCATTTCCCTAACGTAACCACCTATGGTTAAGCATGAAAAATACGGTTTACTTCATATACACTGATATCCCTTCTAAATTAGGGCGTATTCATTAAAACGCTCTTGCCGTGGAGTTTGATTTGATACAGCGTAGTAAAAACTAGCTATTTAGTTCAAAAATAAATAAAGTGCATGATAGATGCGCTAGATTGCTATACTTGACCGTATTGTGTATTTCGATATACGTCACTTTAAGATTGAGGTTAAAATTGTTTAAGCGAGCTTTATTCATCATATCTTTGCAATTAATACTGTGTTCGGTTGCAGGTGCTAATCAACCATTAGATTTTATTGCGCTTAACATGAAGGGTAGTAAAGTCACCAAAAATCAGTGGTCGCCACTTGTCGACTATTTAGCATTTACATTGAATCGTCCTGTCGAACTTAAAATACTGAAAAACTCAAATTATGTTAAACGTTCAGTAAACGGAAGTATTTTATTAACCAATCCCGTAAATGCTGTGATCATTGAAGATGGCGGTGACTTTGAGATTATTGCTACCATGAACCAGAAAAAGCAGGGAAGTAGATTTGCTGGCGTGATTATCACTCGAAAGGACTCATTGGTTAAGAACATTTCCGATCTTGTTGGACGACGCGTCGGGGTGGTTAATAAGACATTTGCTGCCGGAGGTTTCTTATTTCAATCCAATGAACTATTGCGAAGAGGTATAGACCCAATGAACGCAGACATCACGTTCAGAGAGTTGTTTAACCAAAAGGCAATTATTAAGCATGTTGCCAGTGGAGAGCTTGATGCAGGCTTCATCAAAACTGGCATGCTTGAATCTTACAGTGACCGAAAAGCTGTTGCCAAGCTACGTATTGTCAATAAGATGATTGACGGGTTGCCTTACGCCAGAAGCACAGCAATCTATCCTAATTGGGCTGTCTTGGTGAGAAAAAACCTCCCGCAGGATGTTAAAAACAGGATTGTCGATGTATTGTTATCACTTAAAGAAAATACTCATATCGCGACACGTGCAGGTATTAAGGGTTTTGTAGCAAGGAGGGATTACGACGCAATAAAACAGGTGATGAATAACTTAGGCACCTATCAATTTAAAAATATACAAACGATCCCTCGGCATTAACGCGCCTATTCAATTCCCCAAAATTAATTTACACTGCGCCTAGTTATTAACTTTAAGAAAAACTGATGCAACCTATTGACCAATTAAATAGCTTTAGGCTCAAAGCTAGCACTAAGCGGTTAGCGCCGATAGAGACAAGAGCACAGTTAGATGCATTGTTGCCACTAGTTACCCCCTTTATCGTATTGGGAGGCGGTTCTAATATGTTGTTTAGCCAAGACTTTGACGGAACAATTATCCATAATCGATTAAGGGGAGTCAGGCTTACACAAGATGATGCCTACTACTATTTACAGGTTGCTGGTGGTGAGAGTTGGCACGATATAGTGATGTATTGCGCAAGTAAAGGGATCGGTGGGTTAGAGAATTTAGCATTGATTCCAGGTACTGTCGGCGCAGCTCCTGTTCAAAATATTGGTGCTTATGGTGTTGAGTTTTGTGATGTTTGCCAACATGTTGAAGCCGTTGATCTGATAACCGGCGTGAAACACGTTTTCTCTGCACAGCAATGTGAGTTTGCTTATCGAGAAAGTCAGTTTAAGACCAAACGTGAATTATTCATTACTAGCGTTACACTCAAGCTCGCTAAAGCATGGCAACCAGTGCTTAATTATGGGGAGTTGAAATCGTGGTCCGAGAGCTTGGCTGTTCTACCGCAATGTATTGATATTACAAATAAAGTGATTGAAATTAGATCTGGAAAGTTACCTAATCCGGATGAAATACCGAATGTTGGCAGTTTCTTCAAGAATCCTGTGGTGTCTAAAGAAAAAGCGATTTCACTTAGCGAGCGTTTCCCTGCTATGCCTCAATATCACACAGGTGAACAAGTGAAGTTAGCTGCAGGTTGGCTAATCGACCAACTTGGACTAAAAGGTTTTAGTATTGGCGGTGCGGCTGTCCATCAACGACAGGCATTGGTACTCATCAATCAGGACAATGCAAGTGCTACTGATGTGTTGTCTCTTGCACATTATGTTCGTCACCACGTGTCTGAGCATTATGGTGTACTGTTAGCGTTAGAAGTTAACGTGATTGGTAAAGACGGCTACAGCGATATCGATAAGGAACTAATGCGTGTTTAATGAAATAACGCAACGAATTTTACTTGAGCTGTCTCAGGGGAAATTCTGTTCAGGTCAACACCTCGGTGAACAAAATGGTATTAGTCGCGCCGCGATTGGTAAGCACATCAAAGCATTGCAAACGTTGGGGCTTGATATATATAGTGTCACGGGTAAAGGTTACAAACTTAGTGAAGCGATGCCTTTACTCAATAGCGACGCGATAAAATCAGCCTTATCTAACGTTGAGGTCGCACCGATTATCGTCGAAACTGTCGTAGGCTCAACCAATGAGGTCATCAAAGAGAAAATAAAAAATGGCTCATTAACTGGTTTAAATTCAGGTTACACGGTATTTACTGAAGCGCAAACAGCGGGCCGTGGACGACGAGGACGGACATGGGTTTCCCCGCTGGGAGCCAGTTTGTATTTTTCGACCCATTGGCGTTTTGAGCAAGGTATCAGCGCAACAATGGGATTGAGCCTAGCGGTTGGGATTGCACTCGCAGAAACGCTGACTGAACTCGGAGTATCTAATTTAGGGCTGAAGTGGCCGAATGATGTCTATTTCAATGGTAAAAAACTGGCAGGCATTCTGATTGAGCTTGAAAGCCAAGGTGCCGATAGTTGTGATATTGTGATAGGTGTGGGGATTAATACTAGCCTACCCAATGACATCGAAAATCAAATAGACCAACCATTCACTGATTTAACCGCGACCGGAATAACGTTCGATAGAAATCACCTCGCCGCACGCCTGTTAGAAAAACTGTGGAGTGTATTAAGTGAGTTCGACCGCTACGGCTTTAAACCGATGGTTGAACGCTGGAATACCTACGATTGTTTCGTCAATCAATCTGTTGATTTATTGGTTGGACAACGTACTATTCGAGGGGTATCTAAAGGCGTAGACCAGCAAGGTGGCATTGTTATCGAAACGAATAACGAGCTGCAAGTATACTTTGGCGGTGAAATTTCGTTACGCAAAGCAAGCAACGAGAAGAATAATAGTTAAATGAGCCATTCAATGAAACTGCTAATAGAGATTGGCAATAGCAAGCTTAAAGCAGCACAGCTTCATCTTGATGCCAAAGGTGATATCACGGGTATGCATTACCTCGGTAGCTATGTGGTAAAAGACTTTTGCCATTATCCAAATTTGGAAAAAATTGGTGATGTTGATCAAATTGTTTATGCCAATGTTGGTGGGGAACAAAACTATCACCATGTTAAGGCGCTTGCTCGTAAACTAAGAGTGCGCTATCAACAAGTTTCTAGCCCAACTCACGCCTTTGGCGTTACCAATAGTTATCACATGCCGAAGAAGCTTGGGGTTGACCGCTGGTTAGCTTACCTTGCAGCGTATAAAGAGGCGAATGCGCCGGTTGTTGTTATTGATATTGGTACGGCCATGACGGTTGATCTGGTCGATGGTAGCGGTACTCATCTAGGCGGTTGGATCACTCCTGGCTTTCGGCTAATGAATCTCGCGCTAACCGAACATACTGCGCTAGTGCGAAGTGGCGGTCATCACGGTGAAGAATTGTCATTTGGCACCCAAACTAAAGAATGTGTCCAGAATGGTTGTCGTGCCGCATTGGCGGGAACAGTCCTTTATGCAATAGAAAAAGCTAAAACTCAGTTCGATGGTGTGCAACCTATTTTATATTTGACCGGTGGCGGCACTAACCACTTGCCACCAGAGATAATTAAGTTAGGTATCTATCGTCCGCATTTAGTGCTCGAAGGGCTATCTCTGTACGTAAAACCACCTAATTGAACTTAAAGTGAGCATCCGATACCTTTTTTTATAAAAAAATATGTTTTTTTATAAAAAGGGGTTGCATTGGTTAAACCAAATCCCTAATATACGCCCCACTGAAACGGAACGCCGACATAGCTCAGTTGGTAGAGCAACTGACTTG
>Ga0209291_1002019_pt1 | contig 17081 bp, 13 predicted proteins | sample GOMGulsemesocosm_FD_184633 | JGI IMG/M metagenome (GOLD analysis project Ga0209291, IMG submission 184633) | Methane-oxidizing microbial communities from mesocosms in the Gulf of Mexico - GOM9B Gulf of Mexico (SPAdes) (version 2) | ecosystem: Environmental > Aquatic > Marine > Cold seeps...
TATTAATGTTCGATGCTTTCTATACTGTTGAAGAAAAAGCAAAAGCGGGTAATAAATTCGCACAACAAGTATTACAGTCTTGGGCAGATGCAGAATGGTTCTTAAGCAAACCTGAAGTAGCTAAAAAAATAACTGTTACTGTATTTAAAGTACCTGGCGAAACTAATACCGATGACTTATCACCAGCACCAGATGCATGGTCTCGCCCAGATATACCACTACATGCCCTTGCTATGCTTAAAAATGAGCGCGAAGGTGTTGCTAAAAATCCACTGCAAGCAATTGAAGAACTAAAAGAAAAAGGACATCAAGTTGCTTACGTTGGTGATGTTGTTGGTACGGGATCTTCTCGTAAATCGGCAACTAACTCTGTGTTATGGTGTATGGGTGATGATATCCCTTATGTACCGAACAAACGTGGTGGTGGTATTTGTATCGGTTCTAAAATCGCGCCTATTTTCTTCAACACAATGGAGGATTCTGGTGCGTTGCCATTAGAGTTTGATGTTACTAGTTTAAATACTGGTGACGTTATCGATATCTTCCCATATGAAGGTCTTGTTAAAGCGAACGAAACTGGCGCGGTGATCACTGAATTCAAGATCAAAACAGATGTAATTCTTGATGAAGTTCGTGCTGGTGGCCGTATCCCACTTATCATTGGTCGCGGTCTAACTACACGTGCACGTACAGCTCTCGACCTAGATGATTCAACAGTATTCCGTCTACCTGAAGATGTTGCTGCTTCAAGCAAGGGCTATACTTTAGCACAGAAAATGGTTGGTAAAGCATGTGGTGTTGCAGGTGTACGCCCTAACCAATATTGCGAACCAAAAATGACCACTGTTGGTTCTCAAGATACCACGGGTCCAATGACACGCGATGAGCTAAAAGATTTAGCCTGTCTTGGTTTCTCTGCGGACTTAGTGATGCAGTCTTTCTGTCATACTGCCGCTTATCCAAAACCAGTAGATGTTAACACTCATCATACACTGCCTGACTTTATCCGTAACCGTGCGGGTGTTTCTTTACGTCCAGGTGATGGTGTAATTCACTCTTGGTTAAACCGTATGTTATTACCTGATACAGTTGGTACTGGTGGTGATTCTCATACACGTTTCCCATTAGGTATTTCTTTCCCTGCGGGTTCTGGTCTTGTTGCATTCGCAGCCGCGACTGGTGTTATGCCACTGGATATGCCTGAATCTATCTTGGTACGCTTTAAAGGTGAACTACAACCGGGTATCACACTACGTGATCTCGTAAATGCAATCCCTTACTATGCGATTCAAAAAGGTCTACTGACTGTTGAGAAAGCAGGTAAAATCAATGCATTCTCTGGTCGTGTGCTGGAAATTGAAGGTCTACCCGATCTGAAAGTTGAGCAAGCATTCGAATTATCGGATGCATCAGCAGAACGTTCTGCTGCAGGTTGTTCAATCAAGCTTAACGAAGCGCCAATCATTGAATACCTAGAGTCTAACATCGTGATGTTAAACTGGATGATTGCTGAAGGTTATGGCGATCCGAAGACGATTGCTCGTCGTGTAGCTGAAATGAAAGCATGGATTGCAGATCCACAATTGCTTGAAGCTGACGCAGATGCTGAATATGCTGAGATCATCGAAATCGATCTAGCAGACGTTAAAGAGCCTATCCTAGCCTGTCCGAATGACCCTGATGACGTTAAATTATTAACAGACGTTGCAGGTGTTGAAATTGACGAAGTATTTGTTGGCTCATGTATGACTAACATCGGTCATTTCCGTGCAGCAGGTAAACTACTTGAGAAATTCAACGGTACGCTACCAACACGTATGTGGGTTACTCCACCAACGCGTATGGATGCCGCACAATTAAGTGACGAAGGCTATTACTCAATCTTTGGTAAAGCGGGTGCTCGTACAGAAATGCCTGGTTGTTCACTGTGTATGGGTAACCAAGCGCGTGTAGGTGATAACACTACGGTTGTTTCTACGTCAACGCGTAACTTCCCGAACCGTTTAGGTAATGGTGCTAACGTTTACCTTAGTTCTGCTGAAGTTGCTGCAGTAGCGGCAATTAAAGGTAAGATCCCTACGGTTGCTGAGTATATGGAACTTGCGTCAGAGATTGATGCAACAGCGGCTGATACTTACCGTTATTTAAACTTCGATCAAATCGCTACTTACATTGAAAAAGCGAATGAAGTGATTGTTCAAGAAGCAGTGTAATTAACGAATAATATCGTTGGTTAAATAAAGATATAAGAATAATGAAACGGCTCCCTCGATAGGGAGCCGTTTTTGTTTCTGCCATTTTTTGTTACACTTCGGCTTTGAGTACCTATTAAACTATATCTATTAACTAATAAGAAGCAGGCATAACCGTGGATTTTGAATTTCGAAAAGATACCCTTACTGATACCTACCGCGTAATAATATCAATGGAACAGACGGCGCTAGGAAATTGGATCCAAGGCACTTTAGGCACGGATAAAGCCACTATTGCATTAATTCAAGCTGAGATCGATTTATTAAAAGCGCGCCAAAAACAAGAATACCGTTTAATTGGTGATGAAATGACATTAACCCTGACACAAGAAGATGTCTGTGCCTGTGCGAATTCAGAGCTGATTGATTTTGGTGAAGAGTTAGATGACGATATGAATTTTTATGATGCGGAAACGGTAGCTGTTTGTGGCTTGGAGGATTTTGAAATTTTACTCCAAGCCTGGTTACGCTTTTTTAGTCAGCGTTAATCCCACTCTTCTGAAGTGTAGTTAAATGTTGGTAATGACCACTTCCAATAAATCGCACACAAGCGCAGTGAGACACCAATACAGAAGGCCACAATAAGATTAATGTTGTGGTCAATGCCAAGCGTTTCTAAGCCAAGATAAAGTACCGCGACTAATAATGAGATACCCGCGTAGATCTCTTTACAGAATACTACGGGGGTACGGTTACAAAGTAGATCGCGTAATACCCCTCCACAAATACCCGTTATCATACCCGCCATAATCACGACGGTTGGATGGTAGCCTAACTTCATTGCTACGTTACAACCAATGATGGTAAATGCAATTAGCCCAAGCGCATCTAGCACCAAGAATAAGCGGCGTAAATGATTCATGTGCTTAGCAATCAGAATCGTGAACAAACCTGCGCATATGGTGATGTAAACATAGTGGGGATGCTGGGTCCAAGATATTGGGAAATTACCCAGTAATAGATCTCGCACTGTACCACCACCAAGCGCGGTAACAAATGCGATAACAGCTACACCGAAGATGTCCATATTACGGCGACCAGCCATCAATGCACCCGACATAGCTTCGGCTGTGATCGCAATTAAATAGATATAAGTAAGCATTATTGCGAACCCTTTAAGTTAACGAAATTTGGGGGGATATCCATTTAAAATATGCTTAGCTCCTTGCAAGTTGGCGATCCTATACATAAATACTTTTATGATCAACATAAACTGGATTTGAGGTCAGGATTTTACTTCGACTCGGATTGTAAACTCTGTGATGTGGTATTAAATCTGTTGTAACACTTACAAAGGTTATATAAATAGGGTAGACTTCTGGATGGCTAATGTATTACTTAAGGATGGGAATGATGCCAATTAGAATTAAAGACGGGCTACCAGCGGCAGAAATATTAGGTAATGAAAATATTTTTGTAATGCTAGAGTCACGGGCAACCAAGCAAGAAATTAGACCGTTACAGGTTGTTGTTCTTAACCTTATGCCAAAGAAGATTGAGACTGAAAATCAAATTTTACGGTTATTATCGAATACGCCACTGCAAGTAAATGTAGAGTTATTGCGGATTGATTATCGTGCCTCTAAGAATACCCCCCAAGAACATATTGATGAGTTCTATCACGACTTTGAACGTATTCGACATAATAATTACGATGGTTTGATCATCACGGGTGCACCATTAGGCTTAGTCGGCCATGATGAAGTGGTATATTGGCCACAAATAGAAGAGATCATCAACTGGTCTAAAACCCACGTAGTATCCACTTTGTTCTTATGCTGGGCTGCACAAGCTGCATTAAAAGTCTTGCATGGCATTGATAAAAAAGTCCATGAAAAGAAATTTTCTGGTGTCTACCCACAGCAAACATTCCACCGTCATAACCCATTAGTTCGCGGATTTGATGATGAGTTTTCCGTGCCGATGTCGCGTTATGCAAATTTCTCTGAAGAAATGTTTACTGGTACAGATCTAAATATTTTAGCCGCGAATGATGAAACAGGGGTGTATTTAGCCGCCTCTAAGGACTTCCGTCAGGTATTTGTTACTGGTCATCCGGAGTACAGTGCAGATACTTTACACCAAGAATATATGCGTGATATTGCTGATGGTGTTAAAGCTGAAGTACCAGTTAATTATTATAAAGGTAATGATGCAGAAAATGCCCCTCGTGTTACTTGGCGAAGTCATGGTAATCTGCTCTATAGCAATTGGTTAAACTATTATGTTTATCAACAAACGCCATATGACTTAAACGATCTATAAATGCAATGATCTATAGACGTCTTAAGCACGTAGAGATTAGTATTAAAATAATAAGATTCAGGACTGAGTCTGCAGTAAATTAAACGAGGGATCTTGTGGCTACTATAAAAAATAAACAGCAACTGGAACAACAGTTAAAAAAACGTATCATGCTTATCGATGGCGGCATGGGTACGATGATCCAAGACTATAAATTGGAAGAAGCTGATTACCGTGGTGAACGCTTTGCAGACTGGCATTGCGACGTCAAAGGTAACAATGATTTATTGGTATTAAGTAAGCCACAGCTAATTGCTGATATTCATAAAGAGTACCTCGACGCAGGTGCTGATATTCTTGAAACCAATACGTTCAATGCGACTACTATCGCAATGGCTGATTATGATATGGAATCATTATCGGCAGAGATTAATCGCGAAGCTGCACGTATCGCACGTCAAGTTGCCGATGAAAAAACCGCAGAAAACCCTGACCGGCCACGTTTTGTTGCTGGTGTATTAGGACCAACGAACCGAACTTGTTCTATTTCTCCTGACGTAAATGATCCCGCTTTCCGTAATACTTCATTTGACCTTATGGTTGAAGCCTATATCGAATCAACCAAAGCGTTAATCGAAGGCGGTTCAGATATTATTCTTATCGAAACTATCTTTGATACCTTGAACGCTAAAGCGGCGGTATTTGCGGTGAAGACGGTATACGAAGAACTCGGTTACGAATTACCGATTATGATCTCAGGTACCATCACCGATGCCTCGGGTCGTACATTGACGGGGCAAACAACAGAAGCATTTTATAATTCATTACGCCATGCAGAGCCAATCACTTTTGGTCTTAACTGTGCGTTAGGGCCTGATGAGCTACGCCAATATGTAGATGAATTATCTCGTATATCAGAAAGTTATGTCACGGCGCATCCAAACGCGGGTTTACCTAATGCGTTCGGTGAATATGATTTAAGTCCGGAAGACATGGCTGTGCATATTAAGGAATGGGCTGAAGCCGGTTTCTTAAATATGGTCGGCGGTTGTTGTGGTACCACACCAGAACACATTAAAGCCATGGCTGATGCCGTTGAAGGTGTTAAGCCGCGTCAATTACCTGAAATCGAAATTGCTTGTCGTCTCAGTGGCCTCGAGCCATTAACGATAACCAAAGACAGCTTATTTATTAACGTTGGTGAACGTACCAATGTTACCGGTTCGGCACGTTTCAAACGTCTGATTAAAGAAGAAAACTACGACGAAGCTCTGCATGTTGCCCAGCAACAAGTCGAATCTGGTGCGCAAATTATCGACATCAATATGGATGAAGGTATGCTAGATTCGTTGCATTGTATGCAGCGATTTTTAAACCTTGTTGCGTCAGAACCTGACATTTCAAAAGTGCCTATCATGGTCGATTCGTCGAAATGGGAAATTCTTGAAGCGGGTCTGAAATGCGTACAAGGTAAGGCGATTGTTAACTCAATCTCGCTTAAAGAAGGTGAGGATAACTTCCGCCATCAAGCTAAATTAATCCGTCGTTACGGTGCTGCAATGATTGTTATGGCCTTCGATGAAGATGGCCAAGCGGATACCCAAGAACGTAAATTTCAAATTTGTAAGCGTTCTTACGACATCCTAGTTAATGAAATTAATTTCCCGCCTGAAGATATTATTTTTGATCCAAATATTTTTGCCGTAGCAACGGGTATCGATGAGCATAACAATTATGCTGTTGATTTCATCGAGGCAGTAAAAGACATCAAACGTGAGTTACCTCATGCGATGATCTCGGGTGGTGTATCTAACGTATCCTTCTCGTTCCGTGGTAATAACCCGTTACGTGAAGCTATCCATGCCGTATTCTTGTACTACTGTATCCGTGAAGGCATGGATATGGGTATTGTGAACGCGGGGCAGTTGGCGATTTATGATGATTTGCCAAAAGAGCTGTTGGATGGTGTGGAAGATGTGATCCTTAATCGCAATGATAATGCCACCGAAGCACTATTGGCCCTTGCCGATAAGTATCGAGATTCCGGTGTTGAAGTGGAAGCTGAAACACAGGAGTGGCGCAGTTTTGAGGTAAACAAACGTTTAGAACACGCTTTAATTAAAGGTATTACTGAATTTATTGAAGAAGATACCGAAGAAGCTCGTCAACAAGCGGCATTGCCATTAGAAGTTATTGAAGGTCCGTTAATGGACGGCATGAATGCGGTTGGTGACTTATTTGGTGCCGGAAAAATGTTCTTACCGCAAGTTGTTAAATCCGCACGGGTAATGAAACGTGCAGTGGCTTACCTGAATCCTTATATTGAAGCATCAAAACAAAAGAGTTCGTCAAACGGTAAAATATTATTAGCCACCGTAAAAGGTGATGTCCACGATATTGGTAAGAATATCGTCGGCGTGGTGCTGCAGTGTAATAACTATGAGATCGTCGATATGGGGGTGATGGTTTCTTGTGATGATATTTTGAAAAAAGCAGTGGAAGAAAACTGCGATATTATTGGTCTATCCGGTTTGATCACCCCATCACTCGATGAAATGGTGCATGTGGCAAAAGAGTGTCAGCGTAAAGGTTTTAAACTGCCTATTTTGATTGGTGGTGCAACTACATCTAAAGCTCATACTGCAGTTAAGATTGAGCAAAATTATGACGAACCGGTTATCTATGTTTCTAATGCATCACGCGCAGTCGGTGTGGTTTCGGCATTATTGTCAGAAACCAAGAAACCTGAACTCGTCGCTAGGATGGCGAAAGAATACGAAACTGCTCGTGAACAACATGCTCGTAAACGACCACGCAGTGCACCGGTTACACTTGACGTTGCACGTGCAAATAAAGCACCGATTGATTGGGTTAACTATACGCCGCCAGTACCAAAAACATTAGGTGTGCAGAAATACATTAGTTACTCGATTGCGGAATTGCGGAAATACATTGATTGGACCCCGTTCTTCATGACTTGGACTCTGGCGGGTAAATATCCACGTATTCTTACCGATGAAGTTGTGGGCGAAGAAGCGACGCGTTTATTCAATGATGCTAACGACATGCTTGATCGTTTAGAAGAAGGTGGCGCTGGGCTTGAAGGCGTACCTGACGATTATAAAATTGCTGTCAACGGTGTGATTGGTTTATTCCCAGCGAATACTGTGAATGACGATACCATTGAAGTGTATACCGATGAAACGCGATCACAGGTATTAACCAAACTTGAGCATCTACGTCAGCAAACTAAGAAGAAACCAGGGCAATATAATAATTGTTTAGCGGACTTCGTGGCACCCAAAGATTCAGGTAAATTCGATTATGTGGGGGCATTTGCAGTAACGGGCGGTATTGGTGAGGATGATGTAGCGAATTACTTCAAAGGTATTGAAGATGATTACAACGCGATTCTTATCCAGTCTGTGTGCGACCGTTTGGCGGAAGCAATGGCCGAGCGTTTACATGAACTAGTGCGTAAAGAAGAGTGGGGTTTCACGCCTGAAGAAGAGTGGAACAACGATGATTTGATCCGTGAAAAGTACCAAGGTATTCGTCCGGCACCGGGTTATGCAGCATGTCCTGAGCATACTGAGAAAGGTACTATTTGGGAGTTGCTAGATCCAGACAGTATCGGTATGAAGTTAACCTCTTCTTATGCGATGTGGCCGGGTGCTGCTGTCTCTGGCTGGATATTCTCCCATCCAGAATCACGTTATTTTGCGGTTGCGTCTATCCAAGAAGACCAAGTGAAAGATTATGCTGAACGTAAAAACATGACACTTGAAGAAGCAGAGCGTTGGTTAGGGCCTAACTTAGGGTATGCGCCTGATTAATGTGATGTATTGATTACAAAAAATGCCCGTATAGTAAATTAACTATACGGGCATTTTTATATTCTATGATCAATAAAACGCTTATCTATACATTATTAATGATTGCACTTTAGTACGTGTAAGCAAGGCTTTCTTACGTTGGGTTAATACATTGCCTAATATCACCAATACCAGTCCCAGCGTTGAATACAGTGTCCAGTAATAATCTTCAAATACCGCAGAAACACTCAAAGCTACAACCGGGGTGATAACTAAAATATAGGCAGCGTTACTGGCCCCTAAACGGTCTACCAAGATAAGATAAAACGTAAAGCCAAGTACCGATGCCGGAATGGCGAGATATAATAAACTGCCGATATATTGCGTCGTTATTGTAAATTCAAACGAGATACCACGGACTAAAATAATCAATAATAAGGCAACACAGCCATAAACCATGGCATAGCTGGTGGCGGTGAAGGGCTGCACATTATTCTTGGTATTACGTATACTTAGCATATTGCCAATCGAGAAACACCAAGTGCCAAGTAGGGCAAATAACAGACCGTATAAAGTACCTTGTGACCAATCTGTTTGCAGTAAATCACCTGCAAACAACAAGCTAATACCAGCAAGCCCAAGTATGGCCCCTAACCAGAAATTAGCATTGGTTTGGGTTTTGTAAAACAGCTTACTGTGAAAGGCATTGAATACCGGTGCACTTGCCATAAATACCGCGACTAAGCCACTGGGAATATACAAAGTCGCACTGTAAAAGGCGATGAAATTACAACAGAATAAACACACGCCTTGCAATGCCAAAAAAGCATGGTCTTTACGTTTTACTGGTTGTAGTTTTCCCCATGTTTTGCCGACAACAAACATGACCGTAGCCGCAATTGCAAAACGGTAAAAGATTGATACTTCCATTGGTACATCACCGTGTTGCCACTTGATTGATATCCACGAAAAACCCCAAATAAATATCATCGAAACATAAAGTAATGCTGACATAGTGGTTCCTTAAATATAGTATTTTATGCGCTAAATCCACACTTGCTTACTTGACGATATGGTTACTTCACTTTGAATTTCGCCAGTATGAGCTGTTGATGAAGGCTCCACCATCATAAAGTGAGTATCAGGTTCGGCCTTAGGGCAATGCTCCACACCTTTAGGTACAACATACATTTCACCAGTGTTTAGTACAATATCTCCAGATCTTAATTGTAAAGTAAGCTGACCTTTAAAAACGATAAATAGCTCATCTTCATCATCATGTTTGTGCCAAACAAGTTCACCACTACCTTTAGCTATTTTGACTAACTGCCCATTTGATGTTGCGATTATTTTTGGTGTCCACTCTTCTGTGAACAGTTCAAATTTTTTATAAATGTTTATTTTATTCATTGAAACCTCATTAGTGTATAGCAGTAAGTTAACGAGATTATGGTGGAATTATAAAGTGTGAAATATCACGATGTCGGTAAAACTAACACAATATTGCGGTTTAATTATTAGCATGATCACGGTATCAGTTGAGCAATCTGACATTAATGGTAATATTTTGTTATGCCTTTAATAAAACCTGTAATGGACCAGCTGGATATTGCCTTACCTCAACTTGAGGCCAGTGCAACTAGCTTTGAACAATCGCCCAGTAAGATCTGTTTACGACAAACGTCATTAACGGATGCACTGTCGTGGGCGCATTATCAAAATGAACATGACCGCTTATATTATGTGAATGATAAGCAGCACACTTTGAGTTTGTACATGGCTGGTGGCTATGAAACCCACCGTACTGATGTTGATTCGGGGTTTGGTGCGCCTGGTAAGTTTTGTTTAATGCCGAAAGATTCTGAAAGCCATTGGCAATTGGGACAAACGCAGCAATTCATGCATCTATATTTTAGTGATGATTATCTTAAGCAATTAGCGTTGAAAGTGTTTGATATTGATCCGCGTATGTTACAACTGCCAGAATTAACTTTTACCGATGATGCGGCAACCGAAGCTTTGTTTCGTCATTGTATGGCGACTAGTGATTGGCGCAGTCGCGATGATCATCTCGCTATGGAACAAGTGACGAACACTATTTTGGTGTCGATGTTGCAAAATATGGGGGTCATTAAACTTACTGCACCAATAAAAGGCGGGTTATCACCCAAAGTAACGGCGCTGGTATGTGATTATATGCAGGCGAATTTTTACCGTCAGGTTTACCTTGCGGAGCTGGCCGAGTTAGCTCAATTAAGTGAATATCATTTTTGCCGGATGTTTAAACAAAGTATGGCGCAAACACCACAAGCATATTTGTTAGCGATTCGGATAGAGCAAGCGAAGTTTAGTATGCGTACTGGGCAGGCGAGTATGGCTGATATTGCGTTGCAATGTGGCTTTGCTAACCAAAGCCACATGGGGCGTTACTTTAAAAAGTTGGTGGGTATATCACCGCGCCAGTATCGCGATCTAAGTGCTAGTTAGTTTTATTCAGGCTTGCTGGTCGTTATTGCTGACGCTGATATAATTCAAAACAAACTTGCCCAGCTTGTTTTTCTTTTAAGATCGTCCAATTAGCTGGTAACTTAACTTGATTCAGTTCTTTTTCGCGCTCGATATAAATCACTGCATCGGTACTTAACCAATTGTTTTCTTCAAGCTTAGCGCAACACTCTTCCAATAAAGCCTGACGAAAAGGCGGGTCAATAAACACCAGATCATAGCGCTGTACTGGTACCTTGGTTAGTAACTGCAGTGTATCACCACGTACTAATTGGGCATTATCTGCTTTTAACAAATTAATGTTTTGTTGTAGTTGAGTAGCCGCGTCAGCGTCTTTTTCAAACAGTAGGCCAGTTTCAGCATAACGAGATAAGGCTTCAAAGATTAATCCGCCGCTTCCTGCAAAAAGATCCAAGCAATGACTGTCACGGACATAAGGTGATAACCAGTTAAACACGGTTTCCTTCACCCGGTCAGTGGTCGGGCGTAGACCTATAACATCTTTAACAGGGAGTTTTCGACCGCGCCATTGACCACTGATGATCCGAATTTGTCCAGAAGGACGTTGATTTTGTTGTTTGCTGTTAGATTTTGCCATAGTAATTCTTTGTCTGGACAGAATAATGGTAATATACTCAAGCAACTTAGAAATGCAAGCTTCAGTGCTCGGGTTGATACCGGATCACACTGTCACTTGTAGGTGAAGTTTAATTATATCGATATTGAGTCATTGTAGCAGGTCAATGCTGCTGAAAGTAAGGTTTTCCGAAAATGGCAAAGAAAGGCATGAAAAATTGGTTTGGCTTCGGTAAAAAAGAAGCAGAAGACACACATGAAAATGAAACTTCAGTAAATAATGAAGATATTCCACAGGGTAATGTAATTGACAGTATTCAAACTGACAGCGCTCAAGTTAGCAATACTGAGATAACAGAAACAGACGTTGAGGTGATTGAAACTGCGATTATTGATAACACTGAGGCTCGTGTTATTGATGAGACTAGGGCTGAAACGGCTGAGACTGATAGCGTGGATATTGACGCTCCAAAGTGGTACCAGTTTGGTAAAAAGAAACAATCAAAACAGGATACCGAACAAGCCGAGACAGAAGCGCAACCGCAACAAACGATAGACGAAATCGATGAGCAAGTAACAGACGTTGTTGTTACACCGACGATTATTGCGGATGAGGTTCAAACAACAGCAAAGGTTATCGAAACCACTCCTGTTATCGACACTGAAAGTGCGCCTGTAACTGAAGTTCCCGCTGTAATTAATGAACGTGCAGATGATGTTGTTAATGAAGAACCAAAAGATAAGTTTTTTACCCGCTTAAAACGTGGTTTATCACGTACCAAGGGTAATATCGGTAGTGGTTTTAAAAACTTCTTCCGTGGTAAGCATATCGATGATGAGTTATTTGAAGAACTCGAAGAGCAGTTATTAATTGCCGATCTTGGTGTTGCGACAACGACTCGCATTATTGATAACTTAACGCAGCAAGCCTCGCGTAAAGAATTAAAAAATGCAGAAGCCCTTTACGATATCTTGAAAAAAGATATGGCGGAGATGTTGCATAAAGTTGAGCAGCCCTTAGAAATCGATAGTAACAACAAACCACACGTGATCTTAATGGTCGGTGTGAATGGTGTGGGTAAAACCACTACTATCGGTAAAATGGCGAAGAAATTCCAAGGCGAAGGTAAATCTGTGATGCTGGCTGCAGGTGATACATTCCGTGCCGCAGCGGTTGAGCAATTACAAGTATGGGGTGATCGTAACGGCATCCCTGTGGTTGCACAACACACAGGTGCGGATAGTGCTTCGGTGCTATTTGATGCCATGCAATCGGCAACTGCAAAAGATGTAGACGTACTGATCGCAGATACTGCGGGTCGTTTGCAAAACAAAGCGCATCTAATGGAAGAGCTGAAGAAAGTTGTGCGTGTGATGAAAAAACACGACGCGACTGCGCCGCACGAGATCATGTTAACGATTGATGCAGGTACCGGTCAAAATGCCTTAAGCCAAGCGGAACTATTTAAAGAAGCCGTAGGTCTTACCGGCATTACTCTAACTAAGTTAGATGGAACAGCGAAAGGTGGTGTTATTTTTGCGGTAGCAGATAAATTCCAGATCCCAATTCGCTTTATCGGTATTGGTGAAGGTATTGATGATTTACGTACTTTTAATTCTGAAGAGTTTATTGATGCACTCTTTAGTACTGAAGAACAAAAATAATAATACTAATACGGTGATATCAAGTTGTTACTACATTTTGTAGTAGGTGCTGTTAATCATATGTTGACCAAATACTCATCGATAATACGATGAGTATTTGGTTTCACTATTTTAATTTTCATACAAAATATATCAAGGACACGGTCATCATGATTCGGTTTGATAATGTATCTAAAGTTTATCCAGGCAGCCTTAGTGCACTACAAAAGGTCAATTTTCATCTTGAAAAAGGTGAAATGGCTTTTTTAACGGGTCCATCGGGTGCCGGTAAAAGTACTTTATTAAAATTAATCAGTATGTTAGAACGGCCAACCGCTGGTGAGATCACCTTAAATGGTCGTAATGTCACTAAAATTAGCAAATCTGAGATCCCCTTTCTACGCCGTGATATAGGTATTATTTTTCAAGACCATCGTTTATTAGTCGATCGAACCGTATTTGACAATGTTGCATTGCCTCTGATTATCAAAGGTTATACTGCCAAACAAGTTAACAACAGAGTGTTGGCGGCATTAGATAAAGTGGGTTTATACAATAAAGCCAAGTGTTATCCGCCCATGCTTTCTGGTGGTGAGCAACAACGTGTGGGTATTGCCCGTGCTATTATTTCTCGTCCTAAATTGTTGTTGGCCGATGAACCTACTGGTAATTTGGATCCGCAATTATCGATGGAAATAATCAAACTATTTGAAGAGTTCAATCGCACTGGGACTTCAGTATTGATTGCCACTCATGATTTGGGTTTGATTGCTAAAATGCGCTATCGCACTTTGCGTATTAGGCGTGGTGAGATGTGTAATGATGAGTTACAAGGGGTTTAACATGAATAAGCAACCCAACCGACCTGATGCATCATTCATTCAACGTATCCAAATTCGTTGTCAGCAGCATATTCACCAAGCCATATCGAGTTTGACTGATGTGTGGCGTACACCCATTGCATCCTTAATGACGATGCTGGTACTTGGTGTCAGTTTAGCCTTACCGAGCACCTTGTACGTTGTATTAAAAAATAGCCAAACAGTTAGCGAAGGCTGGACTAGCCCGACCGACATTAATCTATTTTTAAAGAAAGACTTACCTGAATCCCGTTATAAAAACTTATTACATCGGTTAAAAACTTACAAAGAAGTCGATACTTTTGAGTATATTTCCAAAGAACAAGGCATGGAAGAGTTTAAGCGTTCTTCTGGGTTAGTTTCGGCATTAACACTATTAGATCATAATCCATTACCTGCTGTTGTAGTAGTGACGCCTAAACCTTATTACCGTACTGCAATTGCCGCGCAAGAGTTATTAGCGAAATTAGAGCGCGAGCCTGAAGTCCAACAAGGCAAGTTGGATATTATGTGGTTAGCACGCCTAGAAGGTATTATCTCGATCTTCAGTGATGCGGTATTAGTAGTATCAGTACTATTATTAAGTTCAGTGTTATTAATTACAGGTAATACAATACGGTTAAATATTTTATCTAATCGAGCCGAAATTGAAGTCTTAAAATTGGTAGGTGCCACTAATGCATTTGTGCAACGACCATTTTTATATACCGGATTTTGGTATGGTGCTATCGGTGGGATTTTAGCTTGGTTAGTGACTATATTCATGGTGTATTGGATGGAAGATACCGTCCTAAATCTTGCTCAATTATATAATACTGAATTTATGATTGAGGGATTAGTTTTTAGCGAGGTAATGTTGCTATTCATAACTGCTATTGGCATGGGGCTAATCTCAGCAGCTATTTCTGTTAATTACTATATCGCTAAAATTGAACCGAGTTAAGACTAAATTGAACGGAGTTATTATAAAACTAAATCGAGTTGAGCTAGATTGCGCGCAGGTATTGCGCTGCAACAATAAGTGATATCCATGTATTTAAAATTATTACTTACATTTGTCATTATGTTCGCTGGGCTTTGGAGCCCGCCATTTTTTGCTGTGCTCTCAACAGCGCAGCAGGCCATGTTAGTTGGATTACCAACGATTCTGTTTTTACTCGTGATTATTCTTAGCCATTTTTTTAAGCAAGGTCGTAGTGGTTTTGCTGCGTTATTAATGCTGGTGGCTTATAATGTTATCCAGCAGCGCCTACAAACGCCTTTGACAATGGGTAGTACGTTATTTGAATTCTATTTTCTGGTTTTGATATTACCCATCAATCTCGTATTACTATTATTCTTGCCTGAACGCTCGCTGTTTTCTTTTAAAGCACTGTCGTATCACTTTATCCTTATTTTACAAGCTGCGATTTTTTATTGGTTTATTCAACCAGAACAATTATTTCTGGTGACCCATATACTTATCGTTATCGAACCTTGGCTTCTGGTTATGGGTGATTTTTCGGTATTACCCAGTATTCTACTTGGCTTATTAGTCGGTGCGGTATTAACTGCGGCTACCGTAATGTTATTTAGAGAGGAGTCTTCAGACCAAGCGTTGTTGAGTGCATTACTTGCCTGTACATTGACTGTGATTGAGTTTGATAAGCAGTGGATATCTGTCTGCATGTTTATCATAAGTGCGATATTATTGTTATTAAGTATATTGAAGCGCAGCCATGAACAAGCATTTATGGATGACCTCACTCGTATTCCTGGGCGGCGTGCGTTGAATATTGATCTTGCACAATTGAGTGGTAAGTACTGCATTGCGATGTTAGATATCGATCACTTTAAACAGTTTAATGATACTTACGGTCATAATACTGGTGATATGGTATTAAAAATGGTGGCGTCACAATTAGCAACGGTGAGAGGTCGGGGTAAAGTCTATCGCTATGGCGGTGAAGAATTTACTATTTTATTTAAAGGTAAATCGGTGTCAGATTGCGTCGATTACTTAAACGAGGTTAGATTATTGATTGCTGGTTATCCTTTTCAAATCCGCAAATCTGTTGAGCGCAGAGAGGCAGAGAACGAAGAGAAAAGTGTAGAAGGCATTGAAAAAGTTGTACAGGTAGCAATTAGTATTGGCGTTGCCCAAAGGGGCAAGTCAACAAGAAACCCGGAAGATGTGATTAAAGAAGCAGATAAATTATTGTATAAAGCAAAAGAGTCAGGGCGTAATAAAGTGTGTGCTTAAGTTACCCTGTTCTTTTATTATCTAAATATGATGCTACTGATAAATATAACTACCATCTTCACGTAACGAAAATAGCACAGGTTCACTATCTACATCACTAATGCGAAGCTGTATTAGCTTGCCTGCCGTCGAGATATAAAATGACATAATCTGCCCTGGCTTCACTTTCGTAATGTATTGCTCTGGTGTGCGTAATGCGATTAAATCATGCAGTACAGCAGAGGGAATATCATATTGACGAAAAATCCGGTAAACAGAATCACCTTTGCGAATGACATGCGCGCGCCATTCTCCGTCGATATTTTCAGGATCTAGTAGTTTAATTTGTACCGGAGGCGGGGAATTACGAGTTTTACTCTGTCCTAGGCCCGCTTTATTTGCTACATTTTGTGTCGATGTGATCGTCAGTGCGATTGACTTACGTTCGCTGCTGGCCTCTTCACTATTAGTTATGTCATTTGATATTGGAATAATAAGTAACACGATGACAACCAATGATAGCACGGGTAGTAATTTGCGGTGAATATTGGGCAGAGACTGATATGTACTGCGTAACGCATTAACGCGTTTTGTTAATGATGGAAATAATAATTTAGTTTTTTCGATAAGAGAATATAATGCATTGCTCCCCATGATTAATTTCCTGTCATTTATGTTTTTAATCGGATTTTGAGCTAATTAAAGTTACTTTAGATAATCACAATATTGGCGCGTTATAGTTGAAATAACTATCTATAACGGCACTAAACAATACAAATTTTTGTTATTATCTAAGATAATTTTATTGCGCGTTTTATCATAGTATAAATGCTGAAGAATAGCATATGTTGTTTTCGCCTTTGAATGTGAAATTTTTACTTTATTCTAAATAACAGGAATCTTGATGACTGACGTTATTGATATGAGCTTAGAGGGTGTCGAAGAGCAACCGCTAAGGGAATTT